>Ga0055476_10000064_pt1 | contig 21932 bp, 19 predicted proteins | sample Muzzi_CordC_D2_FD_57682 | JGI IMG/M metagenome (GOLD analysis project Ga0055476, IMG submission 57682) | Wetland microbial communities from San Francisco Bay, California, USA, that impact long-term carbon sequestration - Muzzi_CordC_D2 | ecosystem: Environmental > Aquatic > Marine > Wetlands ... | reverse complement strand
AACGGGCCGCACTCAGCAAACGCGGCGATCGCATTGCCGGCAACAAAGACAATTGCCACAACGATGGCGACTTTGGCGATAGCACTTTGTTCTCGGAAACGGATGAACTGATTATCGTGATACTGTCGGCTGAAGGCGGCGATGATGGCAGCACCAAAGATGACGAGTGCGAAAACCATGAACGCCCACGTGTAATAATGCATATCCAAAAACGGGGCGCCGTAGCTTCCGGTGCCGGGAACGATGTGCAGGCTGACTTGCCGCAATGATACGGCACCACCAAATAGCGCGGCGACTATCATTATGGAGTAGTGGACTGATCTGGGACCTTTCACTACGTTGAGCAGCAGCCCGCAAAGCACGGCAACAAATGCAATACGCTGCAGCAAACACAGTGGACAAGGTAACTCGGCCTGCGTGAACTGACTATAAAAGGCCATTGCCAGCACGGCACTGACCGCCAACAGACCGATGGCGTTCAACTTTCGGAATAAATCGACGTTCATAATCGCATCCCTACAACTGAATCGTCAGCGTCGAGCCCGCATGGTGGAAGAACCACAGGGTGCTGAGCGCTATCGCCGCCCCGAAAGCTATCACCGACAGCGTCTCCTTGTTATTGAGCGTGAGTATCATCACCAGCAGAAATAATACGAACAGTAAGCTCATCATGAGTTCTTTCCTTTCCATCCCGGTACCCGCGCTCATTGCGTCTCAACGAGAGTAGTAGCCTTTATATGGGTAGAAATATAGCGTAATTGCGCTCAGCAATTTAGTATTGGGCAAATTCTGCATTGGATATCACCTCGTGGTAAAGCTGCTCGAGCTCGGATTAATGATCGCCATCGCTGGAATCGTGAGCGCCGGACCAGTGCCCGCAACCGCCAGCCCTTCCGCCCCGTCCGCCGCCCCCTCCTCTGCCGAAAGGGCGATCGCACCCACCTGGAAGCGCGTTCGCTACGGTAATCCGCGGGCGCTCGCATTACGCTCGCAGGTGGGTATCGTGGTCGACGAGCGCGAAGGGGCGATCCTGTACGCGCGGGACACCGATAAGCCGCGTCCGATCGCATCACTCACCAAATTGCTGACTATCCTGGCCTTGCTCGATTCCAAACTCTCGCTTCAGAAAGTCATTCAGGTAACCAATCAAGATCGTGACCGTCTGAAATACTCACGTTCGAGCCTGCGAATCGGTACCACGCTGACACGTGGCGAGTTGATGCGCATCGCGCTCATCGCCTCGGACAATCGAGCCGCGGCTGCGCTCGCGCGTACCTATCCCGGCGGATCCGTGGCGTTGATCAGGGTCATGAACGAGAAAGCCAGGATGCTCGGACTTAGCCAAACCCGCGCGGTGGACGCGAGCGGCCTTCGGCCGGGTAATATCTCCACCGCCCTCGATCTCGCGCGGCTCGCCTATGTCGCTGGGAAGTACCCGATAATTGAACATTGGTCTACAACCAAACGATTCAGTGTGGTGGATCGCAAGAGCCAAAAAATGCTCGAGTTCCGCAATACGAACTCTCTTGTACACCGGGAAAGCTGGCAGATCGCGCTCAGCAAAACCGGGTTTACTTCGGAAGCTGGGTTCTGTCTGTTAATGCGCACGACGATCGTAGACCGGCCACTCATCGTGGTCCTGCTAAACTCCTGGGGAAAATTGAGCAAGTACGGCGACTCGGCCCGCATTCGTGACTGGCTCGTTGCCAGCGAGCGCGCCTCCCGTGCCGATGACAAGAAGGCAGTACGCGAGCCAATGATTGATGATGCCTTGCTTGGAAAGTTTTCGGGGCGGCGTTATGGTTATGATGAACGCCGACCGGCCGCATACCGGCGAACCGGCGTCTTGCAAGAAGTCGCCGGGATGCTCAGCGCGGTTCATTTCACTGGTATTCGTTCCGCAGGTAGGTAACTACAATGGCTCGCTCATGCAACCTTTCGCCTCCGAGGCGCGTCTGCTGACCGGGGGCCCGGGATTCGGGTCCGGATTCACCTGTTTCACCCTCAATTTTCAATCACAGAGCACCCGTGCTGGCGCTGGGCCCGGCGGTGAATTCTGTGGTGCGGCGGATTTCGGACTCGCTACATGGTGATTTTTTTTGCCCGCCGCTACGGTCGGATATCGAAGGGAATTTGTCGCATGAAACGATCACCGGTAGGGCTGGCTGCCGCCTTTGTCGTTAGCGTATTGGTGGCCGCAAATGCCGTGGCTCAAGGCGGTGAGGCCCCGCAGCGTTTCTCGATTGCAATCAGTGGCGGCGCCAGCAAAGGCGCCTACGAGGCGGGGCTCAACTGGGCTTTCCTCAAGCTGATACGAGAGAGCGGCAACATCAACAGCGTGACGGGCGGCCGGTTTCGGCCGGCGGAAGTGGCGAGTGTCGCAGGCGCCTCGGCGGGTGGCGTCAATACGATTCTAACCGGCATGAGCTGGTGCCTGCGTTCCGACGCTGGCGAGGAAATCGGCGATAAGATCGACAAGAACGTATTTCGCGATATCTGGCTGAGAGTCGACATCAACGACCTTCTGCCCGCGACGGCCGATTCGAGGTCATATTTACGGGACGACGCCGTGCTTTCACGCAAGGACTATTTCCAGGCCGCCGACGAGCTGCGCAAGAAATGGCAAAAACCCGTGTACAGGAATGAGTGTAGAATCCCCATGGGCGTCACGGTGACGAGAGTGCTTCCCCAAGCCTTGATGGTGGGAGAAATCGAGGTACAAAATCAGCGCTTTTTCATTCCGTTCGAGTTACGGGTAAAAGAAGACAATACCATGGGCTTCTTCTTTGACCCGGCCGATTATCCGAAACTCGCGGACCCGGCAATGATGTTGATGCCGCGCTTGCGCAAAGACCCCGAGTTCTCTATTTCCGATCAACGTGTCATCGATGCTGCTGTTGCGACCAGTGCATTCCCTACCGCCTTTGGCCGGCGCCGAATTCAATACTGCCGTCTCGTCGTGCGTGCGAGCGCCCTGGACTCGAAACAGGAGGCGCCGCCGGAAACCCGCTCTGATGAAGATTTGATATGTCCCCAGGGGTATGAGCTCGATGAGGCGGAGTTCGCCGATGGTGGACTGTTCGACAATCTTCCCATCGGCCTCGCCCGTACACTCGCCGAGGGAAGTGCTCGCGCGAAAAACGAAGCGCTTCCCGCTACTTACATTTACATCGATCCGGATCGCATTCGCTACGAGACCCCTAAAGTTCCCGACCACACGGCCTGCAACTCCGCCAACCCTCCCGATGCCTGCCGCATCATGGACTTCAGCTTTTTCTCCGAAAGCAAACTGCTGCTCGGGGCCCTGGGCACGGCCAGGCGTTATGAACTCTATCGCGAAACCACGAGTGAATACTGGCAGCTCAACCTGTCACAACTGAGCTACGAGCTCAGTACACTCCTGGGAGAAGAGGATCCGAAATTCGACTGCCGGGAGGAGCTACCGTATTTCGATACGCCCATCGGATGCCCCGAGGCAATTCGCAGTGCCGGGCGCCTGCTGGAAGTTGCTTATGACCACTCCAAACCCCAGATCTCGTCGCCCTACTCGCCTCAGGGCCTGATTGCTGCGGGTGTCGCCAGCGACTGCATGCGGCCTGCCGAGGACAGCGATAAGCGATCGGGTTTGTCGTGCAAAATAAATATCCCCCGGTTCCGCGCGCGTCTTGCCGGCGCGATGATGGACATCATCAAACGTTCTCGCGTCGCAGATGACAAACTTTACGTGAGCATCAGCCGCTCGCAGCAATCAATTTACGACGATCGGGCACTGCGCGTCACGAGTCGCGGCGCCCCGATTACGGGAACACTGCTCGGCGACTTCGGATCCTTTCTCGACTACAAATTCCGCGAGTATGACTATTATGTTGGCGTCTACGATGCAGTCGTTCTTGTGTCGCACAACCTTTGCGTGTTGCAATATTCTCGTCAACGACAACGAGAAGAGTATTGGAAGTGTATCGACTCGTTGGCGCGAGAGGCTTACAAGGCCGCGGGAATCGACAGCGATACGCGCGCCCGCTATGTATTTGCACGGCTCGCAGAGGCGGAGTTCGGCAAGAAGCGCCTGCTCGTCTTTTCCTATTCGCCGCCGCCACCTGCCGACCGCGATATGAAAACAATCCATGATGCTCTTGCCAAAGCACTTGCGGCGGGGGAGCAAAGTTCAGATGAAGAACAAAGCATCTTCGTTACCGAGGACACGTTTTTCGAGTATTTGAAGACCGGGGGTTTTGCTCCGACGAAAATCAAGGACGGGGAGGAGACTCTGCTAGCGGAAATTATCGCCAACCCGCAGAGTTGGCCGACTGAACTGACCCGGCGCGTGACGGCTCGACTGGTGTATTTGGAACGCCAGGCCGCCGATCTATATGCCGCCCGGGAGCCCGATGCCGACAAGCGCGAGTCTTCATATACGGAATTCATGGGTGCGAGCGCCCATTTGCTGCAAAGCGCCACCTACAAATACCCGCCTTTTACATTTTCCCCGTCCACATCGCCCGAGGACTGGATATGGCGCTATGTCATTCCTTACGAGGTCGACTTCGACTTGGTCGAGGGTGACATCCTGCTTACCTGGCAGCCAACCTGGTCGATGTCGGAAAACAACCTGCTCGACGCCCGGGTGAGCCTGGGGTTTGCAGGCGGTTTGTTTCGGTCGAGTTCCGACAAGAGTCGTCAAAACTATCTGGGATTGGGATTGGGTTACATCCGCCGCACCGGTTCCGCAACCATATCGAGCTTCGGCATTACACCAACCTTTTATCACGACTGGTCGCCGCCCGACATTGGTAACCAGAATACCGCCGGCGGCGACATCCATGTGAGCTTTCTCAAAGATAGATTGCGCCTCGGATTGGGCACACGCGACATCACTGATTTCGGAGAGAACTGGTTTTTCACGGTCGGAGTCAGCGACCTGCCTGGGACGGTCTACTGGCTGACGCGATAAGCGTTAATCAAGTGAATCCGACCCCTTTGACGCTCGCGCCAAAACTTCTCCTACTGCAGGAGCGTGTTTGCCCTGCCGATTCTCCGGCTCAACGCTGCTCGGGGACCGCGCATATGGATTTACAGCGGCGGTGCAGCGCCGCTTTGGCCAGCAGATGGGCGCTGACCGGAGCCGTCAGAAACAGAAAGACCGTAATCAGCAACTCGCGTAGCGCGCCGCTCTCGCCGTGACCGTTCAGATAAAGAATCGTGCCGAGAAGAACGCCACCAACCCCGACGGTGGTGGCCTTGGTCGGGCCGTGCAGTCGCGTGAAGATGTCGGGAAAACGGACCAGACCGATGGACCCCACAAGCGCGATGCCGGCGCCGATGAGAATCAAGATCACGCCTATAACATCAACAATAATGTCGATAATCATACTGTCTCCTGTTACTCGATGATGTCGCCGCGCAACAAATACTTGGCGAGTGAAACAGTGCCGACGAATCCAAGCAAGGCAATCAGTATCGCGGCCTCGTAGAAGAACTGCTTGCCGGCAACGATTCCCGATAGCGCCAGCAATGCGACGGCATTGATGTACAGCGTGTCCAGGGCCAGCACCCGGTCGGTAGCGTCGGGTCCGCGAAACATGCGCCACAGATTGCAGCCCATGGCGATAATCAGCATGACCGCGGCGACGCCGAACAGATGAGTCAACATCGGAAAATCTCCTTGATCGGCGCTTCGTAGCGTTGCTTGATCGTCCTCACCAGCTCCGCTTCATCAGCCACGTCCAGGGCATGGATGAGTACATAGCCACGATCAGGCGCGATCTCCGCCGTCACGGTACCCGGCGTCAAGGAGATAGTGCTCGCCAGTGCCGTGAGCGCGAAGTCGTCTTCGAGGCTTACGGGGATACGCACAAAACGCGGTCTCAGCTTCGATGTTGGACCGAGTGAAAGGCGCGAGACGATGAAGGTCGCAGTCACGATATCCCACAACACGATGGCGAGAAATCGCAGGATCGTTCCGGCGCGTGCGAGGTACACCGGCTCGGGGAAAAAACGCCGCGTAAACAACGGAATCAGCACTCCGATAACAGCGCCGAGCACAATATGTCCTACCGAAAAGGAAAGATTGAGCAGTAACCAGACAACAAACAGAACTGCGCTCGTCACGGGATGGGGCAACCAGGATCGCATTGAAGCCATTGTTATTACTTCCTCATTGAGGCCGGGATGCTTACCGGTTCGTTGGCGAGCACGGCGTCGACGTAACTGGAAGCATCGAGCAACTGCTTTGCGGTGGCCGCCGAGTACTCCAGTGCCGGATTGCCGAAAAGCATGAGCAACACGGCACCGGCGAACAGTCCGCCGGTGGACAGCGCCTCGATAGCGCGTACCGGGCGGGGCTCACCCTGAACGTCTCCGGTACTCCAGAAGATTGCCGAACCGGCCCTGCTCAAGGTGACGACGACGAACAAACCGGATATCAATATGACGCCCCAAACCCAGGCGGCGGCCGTCGACGCCTGCGCTGCCTGCAAAATAGACAGTTTCGCAGCAAAACCACTGAGCGGCGGCAACCCGGATACGGCGACGGCGGCAATGAAGAAAAACGTACCCAGCAATACCGGTTGATAAACCGCGCCGGATCGGTCCAAGTGGTCCTGTGCCTGGCCCCGCTGGCGCCCGATGAGATCGCTCAGCAGAAACAAGCCTCCGGTCACCAGGGTGCTATGTGCCAAATAGTAAATCGCCGCCGCCAGTCCCTCCTGGGAGAACAAGCCCACGGCCGCCAACAAAGTACCGACGGAGATGACGACCAGATAAGAAACCGTGGCGCGAAGCTCCACCGCCGCCACTGTGCCGATGGTGCCGAGCACGACGGTCGCCAGTGCGAGCGGCAACAACCACGCCTCCAACAAAAACCCACTATCCGGTAAGCCGGCGAAGACGAGAACATGCACGCGCAGAATTGCGTACGCGCCCACCTTGGTCATTATTGCGAACAGGCACGCCACTGGGGCCGTCGCGCAACGGTAAGTGGACGGAAGCCAGAAACCCAGCGGCAAAAGTGCCGCTTTCAAGCCGAAAACCACCATCAACAGCAGGCCAGCGACTCTTACGAGTCCGATGGAGTCCACATCCACCGCCGCGACCTTCATGGCCACATCGGCCATGTTCAGGCTTCCCACGGTCCCGTAGATCACACCGAGGGCAATCAGAAAAACCGACGAGCCGGCGAGATTGAGCACGACGAAATGCAGGGCCGCGCGCGTTCGTGCCGGTCCGCCGCCATGAACGATGAGGCAATACGAAGCGATAAGTAGAATCTCGAAGAACACGAACAGATTGAACAAATCACCGGTGAGAAATGCGCCATTGATGCCGAGGAGCTGAAATTGGAACAGGGCGTGGAAATCGGCCCCTTTGGTATCGTCGCCGCCGAGCGCGTATAGCAAACTCGCCGCCGCAAGTACGCTGGAGAGCACCAGCATGAGCGCGCTCAAGCGATCGAGCACCAGCACAATGCCGAATGGCGCCGGCCAGTCACCCACATAGTAAATCTGCTGCTCTCCGCCGGAGGCGATACCCATCAAACCGATCCCGATGGGTATGAGGGCGGCGGTGGCCGTCACGCAAATTACTCGTTTGGCCGCGAGGCCCGACCACTCGAACACGAGCAAAAGCGCACCGGCCGCAAGAGGCACGAGCACCGGCGCGATGATCCAGTGATTCATTGCTCGCCATCCCCGTCGACGCGATCCGAATCGAGCTCGCCGTTAGCCTTCAACGCAAGCACAATGGCGTAGGCCGTCATACCGAAGCCGATGACAATGGCCGTCAATACCAACGCCTGGGGCAACGGATCCGGATGCAGGATTATTTCCGGTAGCGCGAGCGGCGCGCTGTCAGCGATAAGTCCGCCCGCGGAGAACAAAAACACGTTCACACCGTAGCTGATGAGCGTGAGTCCGAGCACGACGGGGAAGGTGCGGGCGCGCAGAATCAAGTAAACACCGCCGGCTACGAGCACGCCAATCGCAATCGAGAACAACGCTTCCACTATTGCTCCATATTCTTACGCGCGCGTATTGTCGGCGTGCTGTCGAGCGGTGCGTTCAGCTTTCCCAAATAGGCGAGGATCAACATCACGGTAGCGGCGACGGCAACAAAAACGCCGAGATCGAACAGCATGGCGGTGGCGACTTCGAAGCTGCCTATTACCGGCAGGTTCACATAGGTGAAGGACGTGGTCAGGAAGGGATAGCCGAGGAGCAGACTGCCGGCGCCCGTCAACGTGGCGATCAGAATGCCGACTCCCACCAGCATCCGGTATCTCCAGCCGATACGCGTTTGCGCCATGGCCGAGCCGTCGGAAAGATACTGCAAAATGAGCGCCGTGCTGGCTACCAGCGCAGCGATGAAGCCACCGCCGGGTAGATTGTGACCGCGCAGAAAAAGATAAACCGACACTACCAACGCCAGCGGCAGCATCGTCCGCGCGATTACCGCAAGCACCACCGGATGGCGGTCGTCGGCCCAGGCTCTGCCGTCCATATCGGCGCTGGCAATGCTCACCTTTGCGTTCGTCAGCATCGCGTAAATACCAACGGCGGCTATGCCGAGCACGGTGATCTCTCCGAGGGTGTCGAAGCCGCGAAAGTCCACGAGAATGACATTGACGATGTTGGTGCCGCCGCCGCCCGGTTTTGACTCAGCAATGAAGAACTCCGAAATGCTCTTCAGTGGCCGAGTGAACATGGCGAAGCTCAGCACCGCGGCGCCGGCACCTGCGAGCAACGCGACCAGTGCATCGCGCAAGCGCAGAGCCACAGTGGATTCCGGCGGCGAGCGCCAGGGTAAGAAATACAATGCCAGCAGAAACAATATGACCGTTACGAATTCCACCAGAAGTTGAGTCAGGGCAATGTCCGGCCCGGAGAAGCGCGCGAACAGCAGCGAGACCATCAAACCCACCACGCCAACCAGCACTACGGCGGTGAATCGCGAGCGGTGAAAGTACACCGTGCCGGCGACACCCAGCACGAGGAATGCGCCGTAGGCGAAAGTCCTGATATCCAGGGATTGCGTTGGCGCGGATCCAAACAGGGTTTGGCCATGAAAGGCTGCCACGCCGACAACCAGCGTGCTGATTACAAGAACAAACAGATAACGTTGGAGGGATCCGTTTTCGATCAGTACATTGGCTCGCGCCGTCCCGCGAAATATCTGATCGAGCAGGCGCTCGGTCAGGTTGCGGCCACTGACGGGTGGAAACCAGCGATCGTGAAGGGCGAAAATCCGGTGCCGCAGCGAATAGACCACCACCCCGCCGAACAACGCCACCAGGCTCATCATGAAGGCCAGGTTAAAACCGTGCCACGGGCTCAGGCTGAATTCGGGAAGTGCGCGTTGCAGCACGCTACGGGCTACGACGTCGAGAACAGGTCCAACCGTGTAGGCAGGCGCCACGCCTACGGCGATAACCAGCGCCACCAGGAACTCGATGGGCACCTTCATCCATCGCGGCGGCTCGTGGGGTGTTTTCGTCAAGCCGATGGGCTCACCGTTGAAAAACACGTCATGGATGAAGCGGCACGAATAAGCCACCGAGCCGATACCGGCGAGCACCGCTGCCGCGGGCAGCCCGTAGCCGGTGTAGCCGAGCGCGGCCAGATCGACGGCCTCTTGAAAGAACATCTCCTTGCTGATGAATCCATTCAACAAGGGCACGCCCGCCATGGCGGCGGCGGCGACGATGGCGAGCACCGCTGTATAGGGCATGTATTTGAACAAGCCGTTGATCTTACGCATGTCCCTGGAACCGGTTTCGTGATCGATGATGCCGGCGGCCATGAACAGCGATGCCTTGAATACGGCGTGGTTCATGAGATGGAAGATGCCGGCAATGGCACCAAGAGACGTGCCGAGGCCGAACAATAAGGTAATCAGCCCCAAATGACTGATAGTGGAATAGGCGAGCAATCCCTTGATGTCGTGCTGCCAGAGAGCGTGGTAGGCGCCCATCAAGAGGGTGATCACGCCGGCGCCGCTGACCAGCGTGAACCAGGTCTCGGTGCCGGAGAGTACCGGGAAAAAACGCGCCAACAGAAAAATGCCCGCCTTCACCATGGTGGCGGAGTGCAGGTAGGCGCTGATGGGCGTCGGTGCCGCCATCGCGTGGGGCAGCCAGAAGTGAAAGGGGAACTGAGCCGATTTGGTGAACACGCCGAGCAATATCAGCACCAGCGTCAGATCATAGAGTGGGTGGCTTCTGATCGCCGGCCCGGCAAGCAACACCTGGCTGAGGGAGAAGCTCCCGGCCATGTGCCCAAGAAGCAAAATGGCCGCGAACAGCGCGAGTCCACCACCTCCGGTGACGAAAAGCGCAAGCCGCGCGCCCTGACGGGCCTCGGCGTCATGTTTCCAGTAACCGATAAGCAGAAAAGAGATGAGGCTGGTGAGTTCCCAGAAGATCAGCAGTAGAAGCATGTTCTCGGAAAGCACGATCCCCAGCATCGCACCCATGAACAACAACAGAAATGCATAAAAGCGCCCGGTGGCATCCTCGGCTTTGAGGTAATAGCGCGCATACACGATAACCAACAAGCCGATGCCGACGATCAAATACGCAAACAGCATCCCCAACCCATCAAAGCGAAAGGCGAGATCCAATCCGATGCTGGGCAGCCACTGCCAGCCGACGATCAAGGTCTCACCGCGGAAGGGTGCCGGCGTCAAAGTGGCAAGGCAGGCGAGCGCCGCGCCGGCGACGATGGCCGCGGCGAGGCCCGGATCGAGGCGCAAGTGCGATTTGAAAATGGGCGGAAGCACTGCGCCGATCAGCGGAATGGCTACCAGACTTGCTAGCACCATCTGATGCCTCGGGGGATCAGCCGCCCGGTCCGCAAACGGACTCGCCAAGCGGCGCCGGGCTTCGCATTCCGGGGATCCAGGTACCCGTGTACGGGATTCGGTTTGTGCGGTGCCTGACGCATGGTGCGACGCTATGAATGATCGGCCTGGCGATCGAACTTCCAGCGGCGATGGGTCCACAGCCATGCCGATGGATCGGCCTGGATTGTTTTTTCCAGCTCGCGCGAATAACGCTCGATGATCGTGTGGGAGCCCTTTTCATAGGGTGGCTCGGCGAGCACCTCGAACCATGCATCGTAAACGCCGCGTTTTCGGCGCTTGGTTCTCACGAAGACAACCGCCATGCCAGTCAAGTATGCGACGTTATCGAGCCCGTCGATGAACGCGGTATCCTGATTGAGAAATTTGGTCCAGTACTTTCGCTCATTTCTAGAGGGACTTTGATCGACGATCAGCGCCAGCGTTTTCACACTCTTGCGAATTCTCCTGAGATGCCTGGCCAACTCCGTAGACGGCACGACGCCTCCCCCGAATCGGGTGCGCGCCTCACGCATGAAATCGTCGAAACGTTGATTGTGAAAGGGCTGATAAACGGTTATTTGAGGGGCCTGCAGGTGCGTGGTGGAGAACAACGCCAGCCATTCCCAGTTGCAATGGTGTGCCGTGAGATATATGAGCGGTTTTCCCTGATCGATCAGCTCCTGAACACGGCTGGAGCACGTAACGATCATGCGGCGATCGAGCTCTTCGAGAGTAATCCCTATGCCCTTGATAACTTCGACGAGAAGATCGCTAAGATTGCGAAAAACCTGCTCGGTGAGTGCGCTTATCTCACTTTCCGAGCGCTCGGGAAAGGCGTTGCGCAAATTGGTCCGAACAACATCGTACCGGTATCGGATCACATAGCGGTTGAGCATATAGAAAACGGTGGAGACGCCATAAAGCGCCGCGAATGGCAGTTTGGAAATCAGAGTCAACAAAATTCGCATTATTATTCCATCAAACCCCAACGCACGCCGCGGTCCGACAGCGCTGTCTTGAGTTGTTCGAGATGGGGTTCGAATTTTTTCCAGCGCGCCATCGCCGTTCGATAGAGCGGCTGGCGCACCTGCCAGGAGCTGGCCGTGCGCACCGGCCGTTTGCTGTGGTGAAAGGCAAGACAGGCCTCTTCCCAATCCAGCTCACAATAATTCACCATGCGGCGGCTTTGGCCTTCGAAATCATCGAGAAGTGTCTCATATCGAATATCGAGAACTTGTACTGGAAGAACCTTCTTCCAGTGCGCCATGAGGCGTTCGTATTCGGCATAATAAGCGGCAATATCATTGAAATCGTAAGCGTAGAAATGGCCCTGGGCGAATCGTTGAAAAAAAATGGACAAGCACACGTCGAGAGGCTCCCGTCGGCAATGAATAATGCGTGCATTCGGCAGCAGTGTCGCGATCAGGCCGAGGTGGAGAAAATTGGTTGGTAATTTGTCGACCACTCGAAATGCCCGGCCATTGCGCTCGGTAAGATAGCCCAGATACTTGCCCGCTGTCTCATCGATCACGGCCGCGCTCAGCTTTTGGATGCAATCGGGATATTCCAAAGACGTACCGAGCGCTGCCGGCAGGTTCGTCGCAAGCTTTGTAATTTCCAACAGCTCGCCGGCCCCGTGAACCTGAGAATGACTGGCCAGAATTTGCTCAACCAGGGAGGTGCCGGATCGAATCATGCCAATCACGAACACCGGGCGGGTGGAGGGATCGCCTTGCCCGGAATGCACACTGAAGAAATTCTCATCGTATTGATGGACGACTCGGTCTACCCAAGCGCTGTGCTCGGCGGCATTAAAGTTCACCGTTTTTCGCTTGAGCGCGTTGCCTCGTGCGTAGCTTTCGAAGGCCTGGTCATGATTCCCCCAGTCGTCGTAGATCTTGCCGAGGGCAAAGCAGGCAATCAGCCTCGACTCATCGTCTCTTGATTCGTCGTTGGCGATTTTGCCGATGGCTTCGGTCAAAGCGAGATCTTCGCTTGTCATTCGCCGGGATCGGACCAGATTTTCGTAGGCCCGGGCGAAACCCGGATCTGCGGCAATGGATGCGAGGTAAAGGCGCCCGGCTTCTTCGAGATTGCCTTCGAACTGATGGACGACGCCGAGTTCACTGAGAAGCGACGCATCGTTCGGCTTACAGCGCAGCGCTTCTTTTAGCGCGCGCTTTGCCTCCGCTTCCCGGCCGTTTTCCAACAACGATAAGCCGAGTGCATTCCAGGCTTCCGCGTCGTCGGGCATAAGATTGAGTAGACGACGATAAGTATCAGCAGCCTGTGAATGCTCACCGAGCAGCTCGAGCGTTCCCGCCAGATTGTAGAGCGCGTTCGGGTAGTCAGGTTTAAAACCCAACGCCTTGCTATACGCCGCCACGGACCCCCGATACTTTCCCGATTCCCGGAGCACATTACCGAGATTATTGAGACACACGGGATCGGCAGGCTCAATTGAAAGCGAACGCCGGAATTCGCGCACCGCGTCCTCCGGCCGGCCCTGGTGAAGCGCGATCAAACCCAAACGCTGGAAGGTTGGCGCGTGCCTGGGCGAAGCCTTTGCGACCTTGCGGTACAAGCGTTGTGCCTCGGACCAGTCCTCGCGTTGCTCCGCACCCATCGCACGCTCCCAGAGCTTCGCGATTCGGTTCTGATTCATACTTGGGTCAAGAAGATTGTGGATCCCGGGTAGCCCTGACCGCTTATCCCGCGGCGGAACCAGGCGTTGCGCCCTGGCCGGGCTGCTGCAGTTTCGTCTTGTCGAGAGTGAAAAAAAACAACTGAATCAGGCGCGCGTTCTCACCGCGATCGCCGAAGGACTCACCGGAGGTGTGCCAGAACCACGGCCGGAACAATACGCAGCGATTAAAACGCATTGGTATTGTCATCATATGCTGCCACTTCGAAGGGTTCTTGCCATCTCTTTTAATCACATCCTGAGTGAATTTGGCACAGGATTGCGTGCCGAAGGACGCCACTTCGCTATCGTAAATCGGCGCCCGGTCGGTGCCCAGTTCCTTGTGGCGGTAGAATTCCGTACCCCCGCGGCAATGCTCCGGCAGGGTGAGGTAGACGATCCCCGACCAGTAGGACTGCCCATCCACGTGCATTCTGGCCCGCGCCCGTGACTCGGCGCCGGCCGTCGCGATGCGAAATCGGCAGTGCCCCGACCCCGGGGTACCCATCAGGGGCTCGTGAACCATGCTCGATACCGCCTCGTTGAGTCCTTCTATTTCGAAGGCATCGGCGGAGTTGTCGCCGGGATAGTTCGCGCCCTCCACGGAACGTGCATAATCGGTGTGCAGCGCCGCGCTCCGGACCGCATGCGGGTCATCGTAGAAGTCATCGATGATGAGGTAGGAGAGTCTCAAGACCGGATCTCCGGTTGGCGGCGGACGCGGTACGATGCGCTCAGGCGCGAGAGTAATCGAATGCCGGAGCAAACGACAAGGGACGGCGGCGCCGGGCAGTATTGTTGCGCGTCGGATGGCCACCGATAGCGTCAATAGTGTACGACCGCCTCGAGCAATGATGCATTAATGAATCGGATCTCAACCGGACACGGGCACCGTTAGCATGGAAGGCCTCAACTACTCGGTAGCGCTGGGAACCCTGGTGCATATGCTGCTCTTGACCACGGTAGGTATCCGCGTCGTCATGCGCCGTCCGGCGGCCGGTGTCGCCATGGCGTGGTTGTTTTTGATTGTTATTTTGCCGTTCGCAGGCGTCGTCATTTATCTCCTTATCGGGGAGCGCCGTATCGGGGCGCGGCGGGCCCACAGAATCGACGCGCTATTAGCCACCCTCGGCGAGCGCGGCGGTGATACGCTGTGGGCAGAATCCGCCGAGGTAGATTGGTCACGCCACCCGTCTTTCGCGGCCGGACTGAACCGCCTTGGTGACAAAGTCGCCGGCAGCCCGACACTGCGGGGCAACGACATTCGCTTGCATTCCGACACCGAGACCGTGCTGCAGGCCATTGCCCGCGACATCGACGGGGCCAAGACCGGTGTCACCATGACCTTCTATATCTGGAACCAAGGGGGATGCGCCGACGATGTGCTAGAAGCCCTGATACGGGCCGCGATTCGGGGGGTGAGCTGCCGTGTGCTGGTCGACGCTCTCGGCGCCCGGCCTTGGCTGCGGGGCGCTCAGCCGCAACGCCTGCGGGCGGCCGGTGTGCAGGTGAAAGCGGCCCTGCCGGTTGGTTTGCTGCGCAGCTTTGTTGGCCGTACGGACCTGCGCCTGCACCGCAAGATCGTTGTCGTGGACGATTCCATCGCCTGGACTGGAAGCATGAATCTCGTCGATCCGCGGCTGTTCAAACAGGGCGCCGGCGTTGGTCAATGGGTTGATGCCATGGTGCGTTTGCGCGGACCGACGGTGGCGCCGTTGGGCGCCATGGCGCTGGGCGACTGGATGCTCGAAACCGGAACGCCCCTCGACGAACTGGCTCGAGACGCCGGCCTGCGGCGAATTGCACCCATGGGCACGGCGGACATTCAAGTCGTGCCCTCGGGTCCGGGTGAATCGGGGGATGCCCTGCTGCAGATGCTGCTGGCGCTGATCAATGCCGCTGAGGAGGAGCTGGTGCTGACCACGCCCTATTTGGTTCCCGATGAGTCCGTGATCTGGGCGCTTCGCGGCGCCGCCGGGCGTGGAGTGAATATCAAACTGATTGTACCCGAGCGGGTCGATTCCCTGCCTACCCGTCACGCGAGCCGCTCCTACTTTGGTGATCTACTCAATGCCGGTGTAGTCATTCTCTTATATACAAAAGGATTGCTGCATACCAAGTCAATCGTTGTGGATCGAAAAGTCGCGATGTTCGGCACCGTGAACCTCGACATGCGAAGCTTGTGGCTCAACTATGAGAACACGCTCTTTGTCTATGATCCCGCGTTCGCCAATGAGCTGCGCACACTGCAGGAGTCTTATATGGTGGATTCCAGAAAGATCGATCCGGCGCAGTGGACCCGGCGCTCTCTCACAGGGCGGTTTTTCGATGATGCATTCCGGCTGCTGAGCCCTCTGCTCTAGTCAGGAATTCAAGGCCTTGCAGCGAAGGGGATTTCTCAGCCATGTGCCGGCATGTTATTCTCGCCGACATCTGGTTCGGGGTCTTTAAACGCTCATGTTCATTGCCTGCGACGAGTGTGATCTGCTGGAGTCTGTTCCTCCCATGAGAGAGCAATCACGCGCCCGGTGCAGACGTTGCGGCGCGATCATCTATCAGCGCCACCCGCGCAGCATCGAACGATCCCTGGCCCTGAGCATGACCGGGCTGATACTGTTCGCGGTCGCAAATGCCTACCCTTTTCTGGGCTTCAAGCTCGAAGGAATTCTGGTGAATACGACGCTCATCGGCGGCATCGAGCTGCTTTACCAGAACGAAAAATTTGCAATTGCCGCGGTGGTCGCCATCACCGCGGTGGTGGCGCCCGTGCTCCAGCTCTGCGCCGGTGTTTACGTGTTTCTGCCCCTGTATCTCAATCGCCGTCCCCGCTATCTCAGCCATGTGTTCCGGTGGCTCCAGCGTATTCAGCCCTGGGCCATGATCGAAGTCTTCATGCTGGGCATTCTGGTTTCCATCGTCAAACTCGCACAGATGGCGGTCATCATCCCGGGGGTCGCTCTGTGGGCGTTCGCCTTGCTGATCGTCGTGCTCGCGGCGGCCTCCGCGGTCATGGCCCCCGAGGATGTATGGAGCCGCCTGGAGGCAACAAATTGAGCCGCCAGGCAGTCACCGCCCGGGAACTCGGCTTGACGACCTGCCACGCCTGCAGGTTACTGGTGAAGTTGCACCCGGAGCACCATCATGTGCACGCCTCCTGTCCGCGCTGCGGAGAGGCCTTGCATCTGAGAAAAACAAACAGCCTGGCCCGTACCTGGGCTTTGCTCATCGCGGCGGTTATCCTCTATGTTCCCGCCAACGTTCTGCCTTTCAGCATTATCACGACATTGGGTGCCAGCGAGCCGGACACCATCATGTCGGGGGTGATCTATTTCATTCATTCGGGTGAATGGCCCATTGCCGCGGTGATCTTTACGGCGAGCATCTTCGTGCCGATCTTGAAATTGATCATCATCACATTTCTGCTGCTGTCGATTCACTTCAAGTCCCATTGGCGCCCCAACGAGCGGATGCGGCTTTATCGAATTATCGAAGGAATCGGACGCTGGTCGATGGTGGACATATACGTCGTAACCATCATGGCGGCCCTCGTTCATATGGGTTCGTTGGCGGATTTCACCGCTGGGCCAGGGGCGGTTTTTTTCGCCGGGGTCGTGGTGCTGACGATACTCGCCTCCATGAGTTTCGACCCGCGTCTGATCTGGGATGCAATGGAGTAACCCATGGCCGAGCCGAACGATCCGAATTTTGACAGCGTGGAAGCCGCCGAGGCGGCGGTGGACTCGAAGCGTCGCTTTTCCGTCATCTGGATTGTACCGATTACCGCCGCGCTCATTGGTGCATGGCTGGTCTACAAGGCCGAGACGGAGAAGGGCCCCACCGTTTCCATCACCTTTTCCGAATCACAGGGCGTCGAGGCGGGCAAAACCAAGGTCAAGTACAAGGACGTGGTCGTCGGCGAGGTCAACAAAGTCGAGCTAACTGATGATCTCGAGAAGGTCACATTTACCGCCAACCTGGACAAAACCCTCGAAGGACGCTTGACGGACGACAGCCAATTCTGGATCGTGTCACCGCGCTTCGCCGGCGGTAGCATTTCGGGGCTCGGCACACTGTTATCGGGTGTTTATATCGGCCTGGAACCCGGCGAAAAGGGCAAGCCAAAGAGCCACTTCGAGGGTTTGAAAGAACCCCCGCTGGTCTCCGCCGGCACACCGGGGCGGCATTTCGTCCTCACCTCCAAGTCGCTCGGCTCTGTCGATCTGGGCTCGCCGGTTTACTTTCGTCAACTCAAGGCAGGTCAGGTGGAAAGCTACGAGCTGGAGCCGGACGGTACGACGGTTCGCATTCGAATCTTCGTTCATGCCCCCTACGACCAGTACGTGTACAAAACGACGCGCTTCTGGAACGCCAGCGGAATTTCAGCCTCGCTCAGTGCCGAAGGCATCACCGTCAGTACTGAATCAATGGTCGCGATACTGCTGGGCGGGATCGCCTTCGATACCAAGGGATCAGGCGACAGCCTGAAGGCGGCGGAACAGGAGCGCGAATTCAACCTGTTTGCAAACAAACAACAAGCCGATGCCCCCGTATTCAAAGAGAAGCATCCTCTTTTAATGTATTTCACAGGATCGGTGCGTGGACTCAGTATCGGAGCGCCGGTGCAGCTTCGCGGTATCGATCTGGGGCAAGTGACCAACATTGAACTCGAGGGCGACCCCGCAAGCTTCACCTTTCGTATTCCGGTAACAATTGAGTACGAGCCGGGTCGAATCAAATTGGGACAAGAGCGAATCAAGATGCTCGAAAATATAGACGTCCCGACTTCACTGGAGTTACGCCAGAAAAGACTGCAGAAGTTTGTCGACCATGGCCTTCGGGCCCAGCTCAAGACCGGCAGCCTGTTGACCGGCCAGCTGTACGTGGATTTGGATTTCTACCCCGATGAAGCGCCAGCGGAGATTTACGTCGAAGATGGCGTCCCCGTATTCCCGACTGTCGCAGGCGATCTGCAAAAAATTCAAACGGGCTTGACCGCGCTGATGGAACAGCTTCAAAGCATACCCTTTGAGAAAATCGGCAAAGAACTGAGTGAAACGATGCGCGGCGCGAACAAGCTCGTGAATTCAGAGGAATTACGCCAATCGTTGAAACACCTGAACCAGACCCTGGCCGACTCGCAGCAGTTTGCCGCGCAATTGAACGAGCAAACCGCCCCGGCGTTGGATAAAACGCTGAATGAAGCCATCTCGACGCTGGCGGCGCTGCAGCAAACCTACGTTCAAGAAGATTCTCCCGTCGCCTTCGAGCTCACACGCACGCTCACGGAGCTGTCGAGTGCAGCCCGGTCGGTGCGCCAGCTCGCGGATTATCTGGAGCGAAATCCCGACGCCCTGATCAAAGGAAAGTGAGGAAGCCCGTGAAAATTAAAGGATTCACCGCCGCGCCGATTTGTGCATTGCTGATGGTCATTATCGGCGGTTGCGGCGCTTCACCGCCCTCGGACTTCTTCATCATGACGCCGATGACCGAGGCCGATACGCGCCCGGCGGTTCCACCCCCTGACGGATCGTTGTCCCTGGTCGTCGGCCCGGTGAGCATCCCCGAATATTTGAACCGGACGCAAATCGTTACCCGGGCGGGAACCAACCGGCTCAATGTCAATGAGTTCAATCGCTGGGGAGGATCATTTACACCCAATATATCCCGGGTGGTCGCCCAGAACCTCTCGGCGATTCTCGGCACCGATGATGTGTTCGTTTTTCCCGCCGAGGATACCCTGTCTCCGCGCTACCGAATCATTCTGTCGCTCACACAATTCGACGGTGCGCTGGGGGATAGCGTGGTTCTGGACACACGCTGGGTCATCACCACACCCAGAAGCAAAAATCCACCCGCAACCGGTCGAACAATCGCCAAAGAATCCACCAACGGTGGCAGCTACGAAGATTACGTGGCCGCGCAAAGCCGCGCGTTGGCGAAACTGAGCCAGGACATCGCCGCGAAGATAAAAGTTTTGCTTGCGGCGGAAAAATAGTCCGGCGGCGAACCGAGTGTTCAAAAGTTTCCTCTTGTAGGTTGGGCTGAGCGCAGCGAAGCCCAACACGCCGAGTTGTTGGGCTTCGCTGCGCTCAGCCCAACCTACAAGAGGCTGTAAGAGCCGCTACTGTCGCGTAGCCCGCGCAACAAATCCCCGCATGCTTTCCTTGTCGGCGTCAGCGGGTACCGGCTCGTAGAACAACACCCGCTGCACCAGCCCCCCGGCGTAGCGTTGCCGGATCTGATCGGCCAGATCACCGTCGGCTTGCGAGAGCGCGACAACCCCCAGCAACTCATCGCTGATGAGCGCGGGCATTTCTTCCAAGCGGCCTTCACGCATGCACGCGCTCAACTGCTTGCCGATATCGGGGTAGCCGTGAAACTCGAGAAAGCCGCGGTAGCTCGGCGTCGAAGCATAAATCGCGATCTGCCGGCGCACGCGCTGCTCCGCGCGGCGGCGCTCTGGCTCTGTGCTTCCCTCAACGATAAAGCAGTCCGTTACGAGTTCGATGTCGGCGACGGTCTTGCCCCGCGTTCGCGCCCCTTCATCGATAGCCGGGCGCACCACTTCACGTAAATAGTCCGGCGAATGCATGGGATGTACGCTGAAGCCGTCGGCGGCTTCCCCGGCCGCCCGCGCCATGCGCGGATTAACACCGGCCAGAAAAACCGGGATGTGGGGATGATCGATAGCGCCGCCGGTGAACATCTCGTTAATCAGCTTGAATCGATAAAAGGGGCCTTCATAGTCCGGCTTTGCCCCGCTTTGGAAGGTATCCCAGATGGCGCGCAAGCAGTGTATGTAGTCCGTGACCCGCGCTGCCGGGTGGTCGAATTGTGCCGAGAATCGGCGTTCCACATGGGCCCGCACCTGGGTGCCGAGGCCGAGAAACAGCCGGCCACCGCTGGCGCGCTGCAAATCCCACGCAGTCATGGCCATGGAGAATGGTGTTCGCGCAAAGGCCACGGCGATATTGGTTCCAACGCGTATGCGTTCGGTGTTCAACGCCACCTGCAAAAGCGGCAAGAAAGGATCGCGGCTGGTCTCGAAACTCCACAAGGCGCCGAAGCCCATACGCTCCAAACGCTGTGCCTCGTCACCGACTTCGGAAAGCGGAATACTGCGAAGCGGTGCATCAATATGCATGGTCATCGTCCTGGTATCGGCGTGACGCCTGTAGGAGCGAGCTACTCATTGCCCTAGCTGTTGAACTCCAACATCGCCGGCGATATCAGAACGCCGAACTGCTCGCACCAGATCACCACCGACTTGAACTTGCTCAATTCCACACCGGCGGGAATGGGATAGTTTTGCCCGCCACTGAAAGCCTTGAGCCGGCCCAAGTCCACGTACATGGTGTCCTGGATACGAGTTGCTGGCGTGATGTCCGCGTCCGGAACGAGGTAGACGTGAAACTTCGGCCCGGGTCCGACTTTGAAATCCGCTTCCAGGTGCAGAAGCTTCGGATAAACGCTTACCTGCCCCTTTCCGTAGTGAACAGGATCCGATGGATTGGCATGGATAAAGGAGCCAGTGGCCACGATTTCGCTGCGGATTGTGCTATCGACCACCTCGTTCACCGGCGCCGGTGGGAACAGGTAAGGAAATACGAACAGTCCCCCGGCAAATCCACCAACGACGCCTAGAATTCCGCCGATAAGAAAACCCATGATGAAGTTTTTCATTGTCGAGCCCTGCCAGGCGACGCATTCAAGAAGATTCTCAGCCGCGCGCCTTCAGTATCGGGTTGGTTAATTGGGTCAATGAGATTTTTTGCTTGCCGCCGGTGTCGAAATTCGACGGTTCCAGCCATTTTGTGAAAGCACGATCCAGCTCCGGCCATTCACTGTCGATGGCGGCATACCAGGCGGTGTCGCGATTACGACCCTTATAAACCATCGCCTGGCGGAATATCCCCTCGTAGGAAAGGCCGAGGCGTTGCGCCGCGGCCCGCGAACGTGCGTTCAGCGCATCACATTTCCATTCGTAGCGCCGGTAACCGCTCTCGAATGCGCGCTTCATCATCAAATACATGGTTTCGGTGGCGGCGGCGGTGCGCTGCAAGAGCGGTGAGAAGTTGATGTGCCCAACTTCGATGGATCCGTTGGCCGGACTGATGCGCAAATAGCTGGCTACACCGACCGCCTTCTCCAGGCTCGCATCCACGATGGCGAAAAACAGAGGATCACTTTCACCGCTGACCTGATCCGCCCATTTCCGGTACTCGTCGAGACTGCCAAAAGGGCCATAACCCATATAGGTCCAAATTCTGCCTTCCAGATCCTGCATATTCGCCGCGTGCAGGTCAGCGGCGTGACGTTCGGGATCGAGCACTTCCAGACGGCAGGTGCGGCCGCTCATCGGTTGGCGCGACGGCGGCCGCGGCGCGCGCCAGTCGTGCACGGCAAATCCGATCGG
>Ga0055476_10000063_pt1 | contig 21963 bp, 23 predicted proteins | sample Muzzi_CordC_D2_FD_57682 | JGI IMG/M metagenome (GOLD analysis project Ga0055476, IMG submission 57682) | Wetland microbial communities from San Francisco Bay, California, USA, that impact long-term carbon sequestration - Muzzi_CordC_D2 | ecosystem: Environmental > Aquatic > Marine > Wetlands ... | reverse complement strand
TGAGCTCGACCACCCAGGTCCCCGTGCAGGTCATCCATGCCGGGCCGGGAGACTACCGGGTGGCGTTCAGCTACCAGGATGAAACGCAGCGCATGGCGCACATCGAGCGCATCGAAACCATCACCGGGCTGAAACTGGAGTAGTCATGTCGCGGCTGAATCCTGCTTTGATCCTGTACCTTGCATTACTTGTCGCCACGCCGGCAAACGCCAAAACGGACGCGTCGATCGATGCCGGTGCGCTGGAATCGAGGTGGCAGACCTTCTCCAAAACCGCAGCGCAGACTCAACCGGCACTGGAGTTCCCCTATGCCCATTGCTTCAAGCGGGCAGCTGCAGCCCATGATCTGCCGCAAACCCTGTTGCTGGCTGTTGCCAGGGGTGAAAGTGATTTCAAACCCAAAGCCCGCTCGGATGCCAACGCCTATGGACTGATGCAGATACTCTGGCCCGGCACGGCAAAACATCTGGGGCTGAAGCGCTTGTCCGACTTACTGGAACCATGCACCAACGTGGAGGCAGGCGCACGCTATCTCAAGGAACTGCTGAAACACTACCGGGGCAACCTGCACCGTGCGCTGGCAGCCTATAACTACGGGCCGTCCCGGATTCCGGTATCTGGCGGCAAGCTGCCGGACGGGGCCGTCTGGTACAGCAGCTATATCCTGCGCCATCTCGATTACGTCCTGCACGGAAACAGGAAACACCCGCTCGGTTCAGTGCCCAGACCCTATTCGGATCAGGACAGGTTGTTCGTTATCCGTTTTGCCCGCCCCTACCGGGCAGCGGCTTTTGTCGAGACTCTGCAACCCCGCTTTGGCGATATCCGCCTGGACTGGTTCCGGCGTCCGGATAAGGGGTTCGACGTAGTCATGTTGTACACCAGCGAAAAAGAGCTGGGGCGAGGGCGGCAGCTGCTCTCGGACATGGGGTTCTGAGCGCCATGAAACGGCAACTGCAGACGCTGGTTCTGTTGTGTATCTGGGGCACGACGGGTTCGGCGCTTGCCGCAGCGTTCCGGAGCTATGCCACCGTGGTGAACGTGCAGCCGATCGTGGGGACACACTACGAGCCTGTAGCACGCAGAATCTGCACCGATCCAGACAACGCATCGCGCCCCTTCACGGAACTGTCGACCACAATCGGTGAGGATATCCGTCGCCAGAATCGCATGTGGCAGGCGCATCGTTCCTGCACAACCGTCACCAACAGGCAGGCCCGGGAGCGGGTAACCGCTTATCGGGTCACCTACCGCTACCGCGGCTACACATCGACCACGCAGCTGTCCTACCATCCCGGTGAGCGCATGCCGGTTAATGTCAGCCTGTCACCACTGCCCTGAAACGCGGTTACTGAAGGACAACAGCATGCAGACGGGTCAGGGGGGAGATCGACAAAAGAGATAGTGCTAGAATCGGGATTGTCGGGCGGCGCGGCACGGGGTTTGCCACAAGCAGCTCTGGACAGCAACCCTGTACCAGCGGAATACCAGGCGAACAACGAGCTTTTGCTTGCAATTCGGCATCAAACCGACCGGGTATGTTTTTAAGAAATACCATATTCACGATCATCATTGTAACGGGGTTTTTCGGGAGCCTCGAACTTCTGCTGGCGGCATTTGGCGTTCGCCCTATGCTTCTGAGCGAAGATCCATTGGTCGGATTCGCCGAGAATATCCCTCTGTTTGTCGAAGTCACCCGGCCGGATGGTTCGGTCAGCCTTGAAACAGCTCCGAATCAGTGGCGATTGTTCAATTATCAAACATTTCCCAGGGAGAAAACCCGCGAAACATATCGCATTTTCTGCATGGGGGGATCCACCACCCACGGTCGGCCTTATGACGACCCGGTATCTTTCTGCGGATGGTTACGCGCCTATCTGAACGCTGCTGATCCAACGCGCAACTGGGAAGTCATCAATGCCGGTGGTGTCAGCTTCGCCAGCTATCGTGTGGCGAAACTGATGAACGAACTCAAGGAATACGAAGCGGATCTTTTCATTGTTTATACCGGGCAGAACGAGTTCCTCGAGGAACGCTCCTACGGGGCCTTATCAAGCTCCCGGACTGGCTGATCAATCTGAATGCAACCCTGAGCGGTACGCGGATCTATACAGCGATGCAGCAGCTGTTCGACGCCGTGCGGACTGACTCGCCCGCAAACACGAGCGAGGCCGGCACGCTCAGCGTGATGGTCTGCACTCATTGTGCGGCTCGAGCGGTTCAGCTGTCACAACGATTACCGGTGAATTCCGCCACCCCGGCCGTCAGGAATCAAAATGCACCCGCAGCAGCGCACCACCCAGGCTACTGGAACCAATATCCAAGCCCCCCCCGTACACGGCAATGATTTCCTGCGCCATGCTGAGCCCGATACCATGCCCGGGTACCGTTTCATCCATACGTCTGCCGCGTTGCAGCACGGTATCGATCATCGCCGGATCAATGCCCTGCCCGTCATCCTCGATGGTAATTTCAACACTCTGAGCGGACGCGGTTTTCTTATCGTGACGGACGCCCACCCTGACCTGTCCCGCACAGTACTTGTAAGCATTTTCCAGCAGATTGCCAAGCGCCTCGGTCAGGTCCGCTTCGTCGCCGTAAAAGGTCGCTCCCGGATCCAGGTCCAGCCTGACGTCCACCTGTTTTTCCCGGTACATCTTCTGCAGGGAACGCACCAGGCGCTCAAGCACGTGTTGAACCGGCACCGAACGGGCGAGAGTGGCCGGGCCTGAAACCGCGGCACGCTGTAACTGATGATCAATGATCCCATTCATGCGTTCCACCTGTTCCCTGACCAGTGTGCGCTCCTGACCGGTCTCCGCGGATTTTCCTTCACAGAATGACTGCATGATGGCCAGCGGTGTTTTCAGGCTGTGGGCTAAATCATCCAGGCTGTTGCGATAGCGGGCCTGTACCAGCTTGCCGTGCTCGATCAGGGAATTGAGACTGGACGTGAGCCCTGTGAGTTCTTTTGGATAGCTTCCGTCCAGGTGTTCCGCCGCGCCCTGCTCTATCCGCTGCAGGTCTGATTCGACGGTGCGCAGTGGCCGCAGTCCCCAGCGTAGAATGAGGCCCTGGGCCAGTAGCAGAACCACGGCCATGGCGCCCAGCCAGCTCCACAGGGACATACGAAAGCTGTCAATCTGTTGCTCAAATGCCGAAGTGTCCTCCGCCACCGCAAAGGTATACAACTCCTCCTCTTTGCCATAGTCTTCCCAGGCGACGCCGAAGGAGATGGCGTACAGTTCCATACCGGCGTGTGCCAAGCGACGAAATTCGCGCTGTCCCGGAGATTGCCGCTGCACCATGTCGACGCTGCGCCCGGCCAGCGACCGCGAACGCCACAGTGGCGTGCCGTCCCGTCCGGCAATCATGGCGTAGAGTCCGGAATCCGGTTTCGAGAAGCGCGGTTCAGGTATCTCCCGTGGAGGGATCATCCGGCCGCCGTCGTCTTCGTCGGCGGCAGCCAGCAGCGCATAGATATATGACTGCAGACGATCCTGCATGGATGCCCTGGCACTGACGCGAAAAGCCTTGTCCAGCGCCAGTCCTGTTGCACCGATGAAGCCGGCAAGTACCAATGTCGCGGCCAGAAGTAATCGACCGTGCAATGAGCGCATCAGAACATCAACACTGGTTGTTCGTCCCCCGTCTGAATCGATAGCCGCGGCCGCGCAGGGTTTCGATGGGATGGAGGCAGTTGGCCGGATCCAGTTTGCGCCTCAGGCGCCCTATGAAGACTTCCAGTACGTTACTGTTGCGGTCGTAATCCTGATCATAGATGTTGTCGGTCAATTCGGCCTTGGACACCACCTGTCCGGCGTGCAGCATCAGGTACTCGAGCACTCTGTATTCAAAGGCGGTAAGTTCCACCGGCTTGCCAGCCACCGTGATGGTTTGTTTTCCGGTATCCAGAGAGATCGGTCCGCAATCAATGACTGGTTTCGACCAACCGGATGCGCGACGCAGCAGAGCATTCAGGCGCGCCTGCAATTCTTCGAAACGAAATGGCTTGACCAGGTAATCATCCGCCCCGGTTTCCAGACCTTCCACCTTATCCTGCCAGTTGCGCCTGGCTGTGAGAATCAGGATCGGGAAGTGCCTGCCGTTCGACCGAAAGCGGCGAATCAACTCGATGCCGGATATTTTCGGCAAGCCGATATCGATCACCGCCAGGTCGAGGGGGAATTCCTCGCCGTAGTACAGGCCCTCTTCACCGTCTGCAGCGACCTCGACCACGTAGCCGTTTTTGCGCAGGCGATCCCGCAAGTGTTCCCGCAGGCGTATCTCGTCTTCGACGACAAGGATATGCACAGTCAGCGCCCGCGCGCTGCGGGTCGGCCGGTATCGGCATCGATCTGCACATGTTTGACACGCCCTTGACTGGTCAGCACCTTGATGCGGTGTACGCGCCGGCCGTCGACGCTGACGGTTTCTGCAGATAGAACCTTGTCATCCGATTGGCGGCGTGCACGCGATACCGCCTCGTCCAGGCTGATTCCGTGTTTTTTTTCGGAGTGTGACGGATGCGCGAACTGGTTGGTGAGATCCCGATAATCGAAGGCAGCGGCCACCAGCGGACACGTTGCCAGCAGAATAATCCAACCATAGATAATCAGCCGCCTATCAATCATCATACCGGTGCATAAACCGTATCAGCTACCGTCAACAGGATCCACATTAACACGCACCCGGATGAACCTGCCAGGATGTACACGGGTGCGCGTGGAAAAGGTCTGCCCCTCATAACGGTAGTCTACACGATAGCCAAGCAGTTGTTGGCGTTGCTCATAACGGTTCACGGTCGCGCAACGTCTGACATTGGCAGTCGTGGGTGGCCGGTAGGACGCTGCACCGAGGCTGTGTCCAACGGAGGCCCCGAGCAGGGTGCCCGCCACCGTCATTGCTGTTCTCCCTCGCCCCCTGGCAAGGCGGTTGCCGAGAACACCGCCAATGATACCCCCGGCAACAGGTCCGGCGTAAGCGCCGTACCCCTGGTTAGCGTGAGTCACCCTTTCTACCCGGCATTCGTTGACCGGATGTGCGACTTGAACCAGATTATACTGCGGTTCAGCCTGGATGACTTCTGCAGTATCAACGTAGCCCGGAACAGCAGGGGCGGAGGGCACGGTACTGCAAGAGGTCAGTACGGTCATCCCGAGTGGTATGGCAGCTATAATACATCTCATTGTGCTTCCCCTTGTTTTGTCTGGTTATATGTAAATGGAACAGCATCCGGCGACCTTCCTCCCATGATTCACAGTCAGCATAGGAAATGCTCCCTGAATCAACGCTGAACGTGTTAAAAGGTGAAAGATTTATTTTCTGAGTGCCCGGGCCGCCCCCTGCCGCGCCGCGCGACGCGCCGGCCAATGCGTTGCCGCTCCTGTTCAACCGAGCGCAGACCAGCGGTGAGCTGACCGGGCAAACCGTGCTCTGTCCCCCATATTCACCCCATATTCACGGAACAGCGGCAGTGTTACGCTTGTGATCGGACATTCGGAGTTGGGTCCGCGAATGGTGCTGGTAACCGGCACCCCCACCGCAACCTGGAGCATTTCGTGAACAAATTGTCGTCTTTTACCGCATTTTTTGCCGCCTCACTGTTCACTATCGCGGCCGAAAGTGCCTGGCCGGATGAAACATGAACCGGCGTGTTGAATTACGCGGCGTACAATGACAACGAAGAAAACCCGGGAGGGCTTGCACAAATGACAACATTTCTGGTGATGCTGGGTATTGCCGCAGCATTTTTTATGTACGGCATTGCGCTCTACAACAATCTGGTTAATCAACGCAACCGGGTCAAGAACGGATTTGCACAGATCGATGTACAGCTCACACGACGTCATGACCTGATTCCCAATCTCGTGGAAGCGGTAAAAGGCTACATGGCGCACGAACGCGAGACGCTGCAGGAGGTGATCCAGGCCAGAAACGCTGCCGTATCCGGTCTGCAGAACGCCGCAGCCGACCCCGCCGATGCCGGGGCGATCAAGCAGCTGGGCGCTGCCGAGGGCGCCCTTAATGGCGCGCTTGGACGCTTGTTCGCGCTCGCCGAAGCCTATCCGGATCTCAAAGCCAATCAGAATATGATGCAGTTTCAGGAAGAACTTGCAACCACCGAGAACAAGGTTGCCTTTGCGCGCCAGGCCTTTAACGACGCAGTCATGAACTACAATAATGCCCGCGAGAACTTTCCCGGCTCCATTATCGCCAACAGTTTCAATTTCCAGGCCGCCGAATTCCTGGAAATAGAAGCACCGCAAAAACGCGAAGTTCCGAAGGTTTCGTTCTGAATCAGATATCGACGTGGATTTCTTCGCGCAGCAGGACAAAGCCCGGCGCCAGACGCGGTCGCTGATATTTCTGTTCCTGCTGGCTGTGATCGCCATTGTTGCTGCCGTGGATACGGTGGTATTAACGCTCGTTGCCAACCTCGGCGCCGAAAACGGGCAGACAGCCGCACCGCATCTGCCGCGGGCCGGTGAAAATATAGGTCTGCTCACTCTGACCAGCCTGGGGACGGTAGGGCTTATCGCTCTGGCCAGCCTGTTTCGTATCGCCAGTCTCAGCGCCGGCGGCGGCAGGGTCGCGCGTGGGCTGGGCGGCACCCAGGTGACAGCCGACACCCGGGACCCGTTGCGCCGGCGACTGCACAATGTGGTGGAAGAAATGGCGATCGCCTCCGGTGTGCCGGTACCCGAAGTCTATGTTCTCGAACAGGAGCAGGGTCTCAACGCCTTTGCCGCCGGTTTCACACCCAGCGATGCCGCCATCGCGGTCACGCGCGGCAGCCTGGAAACCTTCAGCCGCAACGAATTGCAGGGTGTTATCGCCCACGAGTTCAGCCACGTTCTGAATGGAGACATGCGTCTGAATATGCGGCTGATGGGTGTGCTGTTCGGCATACTGGTCATCAGTGTCATCGGCAGGACCATCCTGCGCAACATGCGCCATTCGCGCTTTCACTCCAGCCGATCGAAGGACAATGGCGGCGGTATAGCGGCTGTTATGCTTATCGGTGTGGCGCTGGCGGTGATCGGCTATCTCGGCCTGTTCTTCGCCCGCCTGATCAAGGCCGGCGTTTCGCGCCAACGCGAATACCTGGCGGATGCGTCAGCGGTTCAGTTTACCCGCCAGACCGCTGGTATCGCCGGCGCATTGAAGAAGATCGGCTATGGCGCATCATCCCTTATCGTGGATTCCGACGGCGAGGAAGTCAGCCATATGCTGTTTGCCAACGGTCTGCGCTCCTTTTCCAAACTGTATGCCACCCACCCTCCGATCGAACAGCGTATCAGGGCGCTGGAGCCGGATTTCGATCCCGAAGCCTACCTGCGTAAGGAAGCAAAACAGGCTGCAGATCACGAACAAGCGGTGGAGGAGAAGCACGGCGGTTCAAAACCCGCGTTGGATGACCCACAAGCCCGCCTCAACCGGCTCATGCAAGCCATGCTGATTCTTACGCCCGGAGCTGTCAGCCGCTCGATCGGCAATCCGAGCGATGCACACGTACAGCATGCGGCGGAACTTCGCCGCCTGATTCCGCCGATAATCTACCGGGCGACCCAGTCACCCGGCAGCGCCCCGCTCCTTACGCTGGCACTGTTGCTGGATCAGGATGAGACGCTACGCAAGCGGCAGATAAAGCAGCTTGCCCCATCCTTCGACTCAGAACACCTGTCGCTCATCAGTCAAATATATCCGGCATTGATTGAACTGGGGCCGCAGTTCCGTTTACCGCTCATGGAACTGGCTTTCCCGGCGCTCAAACAGCGACCCCGCGAGCAGATCGATACATTACTGGAACTGGTCAATACGCTGATCGAGACTGACGGCCAGGTGGATACCTTCGAGTACCTGTTGTCCCGTGCCCTGTGGTCACTGCTGAGAGATGCCGAACGTCCGCAAAGGGCCACGACGAAGCGGGGCACCAAACTGGTAACCAGTGTCGCGGAGCTACATACCCTGTTTTCAGTCGTTGCCCGTCTGGGCCACAGGAATGGCGACGCAGCGCGTGACGCCTACCAGGTTGGCATGCTGGCACTGCTGCCGAATTCCGTCGACTGGCCGGCCTATGATCCCCCGCATGAATGGACCTTGCGAATGGACCAGGCACTGGACAAACTGGACAACTTGCCTCCCATGATCAAAGAAGAACTGGTCAAGGCACTGACAGTCACCATGTCCCACGACGGCAAGGTAACCGTGAGTGAAGCGGAGCTGTTACGCGCGGTCTGCATCATTCTGCACTGCCCGCTGCCGCCGTTTGTGCTGGATGCGGCGATTTGGCCGGGCAGTGCCGCGTAATTTATTTTTTCTCCAGCGTTCTGAACACAACATCAACGGTTACATCCAGTTTTCGCAGATTAGCCACTGCTTCCCGACCTTGTTTGCTTGCCCGGTAAAAATGCGGTGTCATTATCAGCAAATTATTAATCTGCTCATGATTGACCAACTCTGTTTTGAATTGAAGCGGCTGTCTATCCACCATCGAAAACCCCATTTTTTCAACGGACGACAGGTCTGGTAGATTGGTTTTTTTTACTTCGGTATAGATTATTTCTCTCAACTCCTTTAAATGATCAGGACCAGGCTCAACGAGAATAACCTTACCACCCGCTTTTAATACTGTATGAAACCCTTCGAAACTCTGAAATCCAAACACACATAAAACAACCTCAACACTCGCAGACTCAACTGGCGGCTGCCGGTTGGTACCGACCACCCAGGTTATCTGTCTGTTTCTTTTTGCAGCTTCCGCTATTGCGGCTTTCGATATATCCAGGCCGATAAAGGAAAGATCATTACAGACATTTTTACCCTTAAGATCATTAACAACATAATCGAAATAATAACCCTCACCGCAACCCGCATCCATCAAGCAGATTTGCTTATCATCTGTAATCTGCGCCAATGCAATTTCAGACAACTGTTCGGCTACAGGCCCATACAGACCTGTATTCAAAAATTGAGCGCGCGCCGAAACCATTGCTTTACTGTCACCGGGCTGCTTCGATCGCTTATGTTGCACGGGCAACAAATTGACATAGCCCTGCCGGGCGATATCAAAAACATGTCCATTCTCACAAACGAGCTGTTTCTCACGGCGCTCAAGCCGCTCTCCGTCAATAGGGCAAGCCAGATTATGTGCCCTTATAATATTCATATTTCGTCAAACGCTTTGGCAAGCTTAAAACAAACGCACTTCAGCTTGTTCAGCCCCGTCACCTGCCGTCAACTTAAATCGAACCCGACAGTGTGCCGGCTGAAGAGCGATAGCTACCACATCAAATCATCGGGAACCTTATAATCCGCGTAGGGATCATCGTCCCCACCCTCCAGGTGGGTCGCTGCATTACTGACAATGCAGGATTCATCGCGAAGCTTTATTTTCTCTGCCACGACCGACGGAATCACCTCATAGCCGGTATCAAATCTGACGATGGCGAGGAGTCCGCGCCCCAGCTTGTCGTGGACCGCTTCCGAGACAAAGATCTTCTTGATGGCAGTACCATCCTGAAAGTTATAACCCATCTCGCCGTCGTCCCGCGGTAAGCGGTTCATTTCGACCAGTTGACGAATCTGCGCCGCAACCGCCTTGCGCTCGACCACTTCCTTTTGCTGACGATTGAGTTCTCGATCGCGAGCCACCTTCTCTGCCGCGACCCGCCGGGCAGACTCCGCGGCCTCATTAAGGACCTCGCCCTTTTTCTCTTTTTTCTGCTTGTGCCTGGACTTCTTCGCCTTGTTGAGCTGGTCCTTTTTCACCAGGCCCGCCTTAAGAAGCTGATCACCAAACGAATTTGCCATCGGACCTACCTTCACATTCTAAAAACCATTATGCCTATTCTAACCCGGTGCCCGCTCAGGCGGGAGACCCGGTCCATCGCCTCAGGAAACCGGGCGCTGCAGCCTTCGAAACCCGCGATAGATCTTGCAGCAGCGAGAAAGGCATACTCTTTTATAATTCCTGCTGATACGACAACACTCCGCATCGAGGAAGCGTCGATCGAAGGACGCATTGTCGGTAAATTCGCCCATCACCTCCTCACAAGGAGGCGCATTCTTCAACATCGCGTTGCTGATGCCGGTAAAGTCTTCAATAAAACCGTTTAGCCGAATTCCCGGATTCATCAGGCACTGGAACCTGTCGATGACTTCACCCTTATCCAGCTTCACGGCACCGACTTCAATGGCACGATCGCCATGGTCAGGCGACATACCCGTCGTCTCGACATCGACAACGATGACGGTATCCGCGTTCGCGTTACTATACTTAATCATCGCAATTCCTTGCGCTTCTCTACATTAGCCAGCGTCGGATTCCGTTCCGCCCTCAAACATACATAGGCTGCCTGTCGAGCAGCCGTATCCAGCCGCGCGCAATACGATAGATCAGCCAGATAGTGACGGTCACCAGCATGGTCAGACCGATCGGTGCGCCGATCAGTGTCACAATCAGCAGCATCGCAATGACCAGCCACAACAGCGCAAACCAGAAGGTACGGATCTGCCAGCGGAAGTGTGATTCCGCCCAACTGCCGCGCGCATCTCCGCGTTTCACATAACTCAGAATGACAGCAATGATCGAGGGCACGCTGCCGAGGAAAGCGCCGATCACGGTTGCAGAGCCCACGACACCCAGCACGATGGCAAAGGAATGCAAACCATACACGATATGCGCAGCCACCAGGGCAGACTGCAGCGGCTCGGCGTTCGGGTTTTCAGCGTCTGACAAAATGCTTCTCCAAAGGTAGTAAGACAGACTTGCCTGGCCAGGAGCCTGTCAATTAAAGGGGTAATTAAAGGGGTCGGTGACAAATCATAATCATTTGTCATCGACCCCTTTAATGCTCACGGAACTGCAGTGCCGCCAGCCGCGCATAAAGACCGTGCTCTTTGACCAGCTCGTCATGGCGACCGCTGGCGACGATACGCCCGCCATCCATCACCAGGATCTGATCGACCTTACGCACCGTGGCAAGACGATGCGCGATAATGAGCGTGGTGCGCGCCTGCATCAGTTGTTCCAGCGCGTCCTGAACCAGCCGTTCGCTCTCGGCGTCCAGGGCACTGGTGGCCTCATCGAGCAGCAGCACAGCCGGGTCTCGCAGAATGGCGCGGGCGATGGCGATGCGCTGGCGTTGTCCACCGGACAGACGGATGCCGCGTTCACCGAGGAAGGTATCAAAGCCCTGGGGTAAGCGGTCGAGAAATTCCGCCGCATGCGCGGCTTCGGCGGCGCGCCGCACGTCCTCATTGCTGACCCCGGGAAAACCGTAGCGGATATTCTCCCAGGCATCGGCGCCGAAGATGACCGGATCCTGTGCCACCAGCGCCATGCGCTGACGCAGCTGTTGCGGATCAACTTCACGGATATCGACACCATCGAAACGAATGGTGCCGGCGTCCGGATCGTAGAAGCGCAACAGCAGTTGCAACAGCGTTGACTTGCCCGCGCCCGACGGGCCGACCAGCGCAACCTTCTGGCCGGGTTTCAAAGTCAGTGACAGCTCGCTAAGCGCAGGGCTATCGGGCCGCGAGGGGTAGCGGAAGGTGACATTGCGTAACTTTACCTCGCCATGCGCGGGTACGGGAAGCGCAACGGCAACGGCCAGCGGTGATATCACGGGTTCGGTGTTGAGCAGTTCCAGCAAACGTTCGGTGGCGCCGGCGGCACGCAGCAGCTCACCGGCCACCTCGCTCAGCGCACCGACCGAACCGGCGACCAGCAGGGCATAAAACACAAAGGCTGAAAGCTGCCCGCCACTAAGGCGCCCGGCCAGTACATCATGGCCTCCCACCCACAACACGATACTGACAGCGATAAAAGTGAACAACATCACCGTGCCAGTGAGCAACGCGCTGACACGGGTACGCCGTATGGCGGCACGAAAAGCGGCCTCCACCCGCTCACCGTAACGGCGCCGATCGATGCTCTCATGACAGAATGCCTGAACGGTGCGGATACCATACAACACTTCATCAACCAGGGCGCCGATATCGGCAATCCGGTCCTGGCTGCTGCGCGACAAGCTGCGCACCCGGTGCCCGAGCAGCCACAGCGGTATCACCGCAACGGGAACGCCGAGCAATACCAGCAACGCCAGCTTGCCGCTGGTGATTGCCAGCATCACCAGCCCGCCGCTGATCAGCAGCACATTACGCGCGGCAATCGCAAGTGTCGAACCGACCACAACCTGCAGCAGCGACGTATCGGTGGTCAGGCGCGAGATCACTTCGCCAGTGCGTGTCACTTCGAAGAACGCCGGCTCCAGTTTGAGCACCTGGGCAAACACCGCCTTGCGGATATCGGCCACAACACGTTCACCGATCCAGGTGACCAGGTAGACCCGGGCCGCAACTGAAGCCGCCATCACCGTGACAACAATCAGAAACAGCAACAGCGCCTGGTTCAGTGCCGCAGTTGAACCGCTGCCCAGGCCATGATCGACAACCCGTTGCAGGACAACGCCGAAACCAAGTACCGCAGCAGCCGCAACCAGCAGCGCGATCACCGCACCCAGCACAGCACTGCGGTAGGGGCGCAGAAATGCAAACAGCTGCACCAGTACGCGAAGATCGCGGCTGGGTGGACGCTGTTCCGTGATTAAAGGGGTCGGTGACAAATCGCAATCATTATCATTTGTCGCCGACTAAACACGTCGGGAATACCGCAGCTTCGCATCAAACCGATCCATCGGCAGCACCTCCACCACGCGTGGATAGACCGCCTGGTTGAGATACCGCATCTCGGCATCGACCTGGTCCTCGGGCAGGTCCTTGTACCAGGCCTTACGAATCCCCTTCCCGCCCGGCGACCAGCGATAGCCCCGCTGCCTGAGTTCGTCCTTTTTCGTAAAAGGTGCACGCTCCGCCCAAAGTCGGACGTCAGTCCGACCGGAATTGTCCAGCAGACGTTTCAGGACCCGTTCACCACTGGGCAGCTGCCGGCTCAGGAGTTCGATCCCGGCCATGCAATCGATGGTAGCCCGGTGTCCCTCGTAGAAGAAACCGTACTTGTAGCCCAGGTACTCCAGCTTTACCCCCTCGAAGCCTTCCTCGTTCCAGTTGACGTCCGCGATGGAGCAGGCCCAGGAGACCACCTCAAACCCCGCATGGAGCGACTCGACGAAAGGACGGTCGAAGCGGGCGTTGTGGGCAATGACCAGAGATGCCCCGGAAAGCAGCTGCGCGACCTGGTCCAGATCAATGGTCTGCCCCGCCACCATCTCATCCGTTATGCCTGTGAGGCGAGTGATAAAGGCCGAAATAGGGATAGCGGGGTCCTGCAGGGCGTTGTAGGCCGGGAGAATACGATAGATACGCCCCTCTGCATCGTACTCAAAGGGGACGATCGCCAATTCAATGACCTTTTCCGTGTCCAGGTTCAGGCCAGTGGCTTCGGTGTCCAGGTAGAGCGCGATCTGCTTTTGAGCGCCGCTGTCCTCGTGGTACCGTTCGACGGGCTTAAGGCGTCGGATCACCTTGTAATCCCCCGTCGCGGTTAACTGGTCGATGAGGTTCTGCTCGGTGGTCATAATCTGCCCTGCTGATCGTTATGCCGGAGTGTAATCTACCAGACCCGCAACGACCTGGGTATGCGTGTTGAGTGCTTACCACCGTGCTGGGCCCTCTGACAGCACCGATGCGGTATCAAATCCCGCCTTGCCCGACTAATGGAGTCGGCGACAAATCGTAATAATTATCATTTGTCACCGACCCCATTCAACACCTCAACAGTGGCAAACAGATCATCAACAATGGCAGCGAGCAGGCTGCGCCCCTTCTCTTCGCTGGCGAGTGTCGGGTCGCCCCATACACCGGAAGGGGAAAAACGGGGGTTGTCTTGTTCGCTGCGGCTGAAGGGACCGCCTACGGCCATGGCGGGCTGGGTCCACCTCTCAGCCTTGTCCAGGGCGACGTGCTCGCGTCCAATGGCTAACAGGATAGACGTCTCAAGTTCATCGGCGTGTCCGCCGCAGGGTTGTTCCTCGATGGCTGCTGTCACGCTGCGGTAACGCGGACCTGCGTAGACGTTGGCCAGTTCGATGCGCATTGATTCCGGCATGTCACCCGCGGCGGCTTTCAAGGGCTCGATGGTACTGATGCCCGTGTTCAGTATCAGCACCGCGTGCACTCCCGCACGCCGGATTTCACTCAGGATCTCCTGCACCAGGCGCTGGAACGTCTCGCGCGTCAGGCTGACGCTGCCGGGATAGTCGGTGAACGCCGGATAGTATCCATAAGTAACGGTAGGCCAAACCAGCACTTCGGCGCGTTGCACCAATGCCGCGGCCAGCCATTCGGCCTGCAGGAAGTCCGTATTCATCGGCAAGTGAAAACCGTGCTGCTTGCATGCTGCGCCGACCGGCAACACGACAACGGCACCGGCCTTGACGCGTCGCTCCACTGCGGGCCAGCTCAATTGTGCAGCGAAAGCGCCTGGCGTTCCGTTATTCACGGCATCTCCCCTACCCGCCGATAGTTCCCGAAATCAGCCTGCAAGTAGAGATCGCCGTCCTGTGCAGCGATCGCGATGGTTGCCAGGGGCTGTCCTTCGCGCCGGAAGCGGTGCGCATCGACCGGGATCAAAAGGCGTCGGCCATTCGAGGCGCGCGTGTACAGTGCACCGTCCTCCAACACGACCTGCAAGCGATCATCGTCCAGTTGATCCGGGGCCTGCCAGGCAAAACGACGGGTGACCGCCACATAGGTTCCGGTGAGCTGTCTCAGACTATCGGGGTCGATGCCCGAAGGGGGCGGTCGTGGTGGTGACAAGCCGTGAGTGAGATAATCCTGAACGCGGTCCCGCATGGCGTCAAGGGCATCATGTTTGAAAGCGTTGATGGTCAGGAAGTACCCCGCATCGGCCTCACGGTTGTAAGCGAAGTGGGACAGATAACCATCGCCGTCGCCACCGTGTCCGTACCACCTGAAACCGTTTTGCAAAAATTGGTCCAGTCCGAGTCCGTACCCATAGCTGAGGCCGTGTCGCGCGCCCAGAGTTGTGGCGGGTCGTTCCATGCGCGCGACAGAGGTCGCGTCGAGCAGTCGCTTGGTGCCGACCATGCCGCAGCGCAGGAACAGCTCCGGCAACGCGCCCATCTCGCGCGGCGTGGCATTGATTGCGCCGAGTGGAGGAAAGATCATGTGCCAGTACGGGATCGGGGTCTTGCCGTCGGTGTCGTAGCCGGTGGCGAGTCGCCGGCGTGTGCTCGCATCGTCGAATAGACCCGCCGAGCGCATACCCAGCGGCCGCAGCAGCCGCTCGGTTATGAAGCGCTGGTAGTCTTGTCCACTCACGCGCTCGATGACCAGGCCAACCAGTCCGGCGTTGGCATTGGAGTACACCGGGTGCAGACCCGGCGGCCACTGCACCAGGCGCGCCTGAGGACGCCAGGAGAAGGCGGCCTCCAGGGTGGGGAAAGGCGCGTTGTGATCAAACTCCTCGCGCGTGATATCGAGCAAGCCCGAGCTGTGCTCGAGCAGATGCGCGACCCGCACGGGGTGTGCGTTGGCCCAGGGATTCTCGAGCGGCGCGCCGGGAACAATGCTGCGCAGAGGGGTATTGAGATCGAGGCGCCCCTGCTCGACGAGTAACAGGACAGCCAGGGCGTTGAAGGTCTTGGTGATGGATCCGATACGAAACAATGTGTCGGGGGTGACGCGGCGCCCGCTATCGAGATCGGACATCCCACCCGCGCCGGTTTGCAGACTGCACCTGCCTGACACCAGTGTGAGGGCGAAGCCTGGGACTGAGTGCCCGGCTTGCAGGGTCTCGAGGTCCGAGATCAGCTGCTCGAAGGAGGTGTGAAAAGACATCGCCCTGGCAGGCAATACCAGTGCCAGGAAAACAGCCGCCAGTGAAATTGCCCGGCGCACGGGTCTTCAATCCTCCGGTGCGGTCATGATCGCTTCGCAGATTGCCGCCTCCGCTGCCGTCGGGTCGAGGCGCAGCCTGGTTGCGCTCACGGACTGCAGGCCCAGCTCTCCATACACAGAGCCCAGGTCAGGGAAGTCCTCGGCATCGACGTGCTTCCGGTAGAGATCCATGAACACCGTGGTAGCCGTAAGTCGGTCAAGCTGCCGCATCAGCTCGCCCGCGCTCCAGCTGCGATCGGCGGGCAGACAACAGTCACCGAAGGCCGCGAGCGCTGTATCCAGCGACTGCGCCCCCCCCGAGCGCCGGCGTAATTCCACATCGGCGAGCAAGGCGATGGCGGCGCCGCTCCAGTAGACCCGCATGAACGAACCGTCGTGCATCATGGTTTCGCTGACCTCGGCGAGGCTGCGCCCGCGCGGGGTACCGCGAATGCCACGCTCGAACCCCGCGTGCAGTGCGTTCCAGGCCCACGGTGCACTCTTTATTCCGGCGCGGGCCCGCAACACATTCTGGTAGTAGCTGGCGATACCTTCGGACAGCCAGCGGTCAGGGGCGACAATAACCGGGTGAAGCAAGTGACTGAGCTCGTGCACCAGCACCCAGTCGGCCATAAACTCCTCTGCCGGGCGGCGCTGGTCAATATATAAGTGGACGGCGTCACCTCCGCCCCGTTGCACCTCGCCCCAGGGCACCGGCTCACCGCCGCGTCCGACCGGGACGACCAGCAACTGCACATCGGGTACCGGCAGGCGGCCATAGGCGGTGAGCAAAGCGCGCACGCCGCTGGTGACCCAGCGCCGCATGGCCGCGGCATCGGGAGCAGGCTCGCCCGGCAGCAAGGCGTATCTGACCCGCCCCCCCGGCAGCTCGATCGACTCGACGTTGAATCGACCGATGGCCATGCGCGCATCCCTCGCGGGCATGCGCTCGCGCACTTCATACGTCACCGTCCGTTGGGTGCTGCCGATGCGATTCCAGGGTGCCGAGACGTCGTAGCCCGGCGGCAGCTCGAAATCAAGCCGCCAGCGCGCGTCCTGCCCATCGACATCGGCATACCAGAGCCAAAGCGAGGGATCGAGAACGATGGCATCCCGGGTACGCCAGCTACCCGAACGCCACTGCCGCGTACCGATCGCACTTAAATCCACGCGGTACTCAACACAGGCCGAGCCGCCGGTATGCGGCAAAGTGAGCTTCGAACCTTGCAGCTTCAGCTCGATGGCGTCATCCGGGGTGAGAAGCCGGGCAGCGCGCAGCAGATCCGGGGCGCGTTGGTCACGGGCGGTCAGCTGGCGTGGCACCGTCCCTTCGAAGCAAGCTCTGACAGCTAGGTGCTCAAGGCGCTCATCGGTCGTCACCGTGTAATGCGTCGACCCGGCCGCGACGGCCGTCGGCGCCAGCAGCCAAAGCACAAGCCACAGCGCCGCTATCTGCCGAAACCGCTGCTCGAACATGTTCACACCCCTGATTGGATGACTGGTTGGAACGCGGTGAACGGCATGGAGTTCCCTCCGTCACCCGGATAAACACACCATCCGGTTGCGGAACGCCTGAAACCAGCGGCACCACATCGCCATGCGCCTCCTGTTACGGCAACAAACTGCGCGTAGATGCCATAGCTGCAAAATCCGTGTATCTCAGACCCGGGGACACTTGATGCCAGCTCAGCACTTCTCAACCTGCCGCCATGGTATGAGCAGGCGAATCATACGTGTCGCTAATATCCGCGCTCAATGTCTACCACATTGAGCATTCGCTCGCCATGTGTGTAGCGGCGCAGGTTCTCGCGCACCACGAGCCAGAAGCGTTCCATTTGTGCGTCCGAGCCGGCGCTGATGTGGGGCGTGATAATGATGTTACTGGCGCTCCACAAGGGATGCCCGGGTGGCAGCGGTTCCGGGTCCTGCACGTCCAGGGCGGCGCCGCCGAGGTGCCCGGCGTTCAAGGCGTCGATGAGATCGTCGGTAACCACGCTTTTGCCGCGACCGACATTGATAAAATAGGCGCCCGGTTTCATTTTTGCGAAGAGCCTGCGATCGAAAAGCCCCGTCGTAGCGGCTGTCAGTGGCGTGGCATTGACCACGACGTCGGCTTGCCCGGCGAGCTCGGCCAACTCATGCGACAGACCGACATAGGCCACGAAATCCGGCCCCTGGCGCGAGGAATTACGCGTGGCAATCACGCGCATGCCGAGGGCATTCGCCCGGCGCGCAATCTGTGTGCCGATACCGCCGAGCCCAACAACCAGCATGGTACGGCCCTGTACCTCCCACAGCTGCGTACGAGCAACCGCCTCGCGATCCCATTTTTGCTCGCGCTGCCGGTCGTGGAAGACGTGCAGTTTGCGGGTAAGCATGTACATCATGGCAATCGTGTGTTCGGCGATGCCCGGTCCGTAGATGCGTTGCATATTAGTCACCAGCAGATCACGTTCCCGGATCGAGGGTGAGCCCGTACATCGATCGACCCCGGCCGAATAATTGAGGATATAGCGCAGTTGCTTGCCGTTATTCAGCGTCTCGGGCGTGCAATAGCCGAGCAACACATCCGCACCGTCGAGCAGGTTCGCCGCCTCTTTGCGCGACGGCGCAATGACCAGCTCGGCATCCCCCGCCACTTGCTTCAACCAGTTGACCGCATCGGGCCTGGATTCCCGCTGCCGCGCCTCCATCACCACCACAATGCGCCTGGGCTTCTGCCAAAAGCTCGCCTCCCGGATGGGTTGCGGGCTTTGCTTAAGACCCAACTCCTGAATGAGCTTCGCCGTCGCCGCATCCGGCCCTGCCGCCGACACCGCTGTACCGAACAATAATGCCGCACAGAGCACACTCAGAAAACGCATCATCACATTCACTCCATTTTCGGCCAAAGCATTGTGTCAGCAACCGCCGACGCACTGTCCACTACGGTCAAATTCCATCGTGCGGCCACTGAGCGGAATATAAACCGGTACCCGGGCTGCCTTGATAAACGTGTCAGTCCGGGTGCCGGTGATGACTTTACCACCCATGGTCGCCGCTTCATTGGCATGCGAAGCGATAACCGCGACGGGCTTGATCAGCTCATTGACGACATAGGCGGCTTCCTTCGGACCCGTGGTGAAGGTATCACCGATATTGATGACCACGAGCTTCGCGTTGTAGTGCCGGCGAACCACCGAATCCTGCTCGGCGGTGATACCCGTATCACCCGACAGGTAAACAACCAGGCCATTCGAAAAAGTGAGCACGTAGCCGGTCGGCGGTCCGGCATAAGCGGTGAGTCCAGCCGCATCAAGCATGTCGCCAAGCTCGCCACCGACCATTTCCCCGGCAATACCGTTCGAGTGCACCGCCGGTACCGTGGTAATGGTCACGCCACCGACTTTGCGCGAGCCACCAAAACGCACCAGCTGAGCGGCGCCCGGGTCACCCCCCAGCGCCTCGAGTTTACCGGCAAAGAACTTCGGCATTTCGCTGCCGGTGATGATCGTGGCCTTGCTGGCCAGGGCGATATTGACGCTGTTGGTGTTCGGCGTGGCCTTTTCCGAAACCTCCGGTGTGCCGCACTCACCGGCATTGACACGCTTTATGTGACGGTCCCCGACATGGTCACCGTGCATATGGCTCACCAGTATTACATCAATCCTGTCGAGGCGAGAATCGTTCGGTCCAGCGACCGTGCGGCCGGCATCATAGAGCAACCGGGTGCCATCCGGATCTTCCAGAATCATCGCCCGGTCAAACCGGCAGAACTCGCCATCGTGACTACCGATTGGCGTAATCCTGACATTCTTCGCAAAGGAGGGTTGTGCCGCGGAGAGGAAAAGGCCAGCCACGAGAGCGGCCAGCCTGAACTGAAACATCGATGTCGATAGCATTTTTAGCCTCCGCGAATCGCCTCTTTCAGCAGCCCGGTTTTGTGTTATGGTTTTTGCATAGATTAAAGGGACCGCTGACAAATGAGAAGAGTGACGGAATGTCGTCGATCGGAAACGGAAACAGCAGGCTCAACCTCTAACATTCCTTCCGAATAATGCCATTCTCAATGTATTTAGCGGAGATACCGCATTGCCAGAGAAGTTGGCATACACATTGCCTTTCTATTCGTCGTCATTGTTTAAGAGACTGCGATGCAATATGACTGAACCCTTGGCTTACAAGAGGGTCGGATCAAAGCGATCAGCTATTCAGGTCAACGCGCGTCTCTGGGGTCAATGCAGAAGCCAAGGGGAAGAAAGCAACGATGCACCAATCATGTAAAGACTGTATCTACCGGCAACGTGAAGAACTGGCGTTCGAGCTGCGGGAACCCCTGGCGCAACTGGGTGAGCAATGCACATCCGCATGGGGTGATAAAGATCGTTTAAACAGGATTCTGTTAGACGGGCTTGCGACTGTTCCCAACTGTAGCTATCGATATGTGCTCGATACCGACGGTATACAGATCAGCGACAACGTCAGCCGTGCTGGGATCGATCCCGGGCATTATGCGCGTGACCGGTCAAATCGCCCCTACATGAAAGAGCAGGTTCCGGCCTGGGGTTTCCTGTTATCTGACGCCTATATCAGTCTTCTGACGCGGAGACCCGCACTGACCGCGCTGCAAGTGGTTCGTTCGGGCCAGGGAATGCTCGGCTATTTCGTTGCCGATTTCGACCTGCGCGATTTGCCGGTCACCTCTGATCTGTACGAAGAACCAGTTAACTGGCAGCAAATCAAGGGAGACCCGGCAATCAGGAGCACGCTGTTTCAGCAGACCCGGGTTGAGAGTCCGATGGACCGCGACCTGAGTCAGGCCCTGTCCATCCTGGAGGAATTGCTGTCAGAACGCGGCATCTTCCAGTGCCAGATTCGCTTCTCGAGCAGTGGGGCAACCATCTGGATGATGGATGATCCATTCCGCTACCGGATACTCGATCACGAGGCCTTGACAGATCCGGATATATGCCTGGTTTATCCGCGCCGGACCTATCCCGACAGCGCGCTGATGCCCAGGGCGGATATTCCCCGGGTTCTGGACACCATGCAGGCACTGCGCATGGCCGACGAGAACATCTATCTGCGCATGGCGTCTATCAACCTGTTCAACGGCATGGTCAGTCTGACCTTTTCCTGCGACGGAACGCATCACATGCGTTACGACGAGTTGCTGCAAAAGGATCAGTCCTTCTGGTTCGGAAACGCTGCATGCAGGTGACTATTGACATGAACTTAAAGGGGGCGGTGACAAATCGTAATCATTATCATTTGTCACCGACCCCTTTAAAATCAACAATCGGGTATACTGTCCGCTGAATTCCAATGCAGGCTTACAGATACTCTACGAATGCAAACCGATCCGGAAAAACTACTGAAAAAGCACGCACAGCTGGTCCATTCAGACATGGCAAAGGTGACGTCCCATGTGCAACGGGAAAAGGGGGACTGGTTCCTCAACGCCTTGATGATCGAAGGTTGCGAGATTCCTTTTAAATATAAACGCACCAGAAAATACAAAAATCTACAGGGACAAAGAGTAAACCTGACCTATTACCCCGCCACAGAGTCCGTGGCGGGGATGGAGTTCGAAGTCATGAATGTGGTGCGTATCCGGATCGCCTGACCACCGGACACTCATCGAATTAAATACCAGTGGGAATACAAATGCGTTTCATCATCCGATATTTTTTTAAAGGCGTTCACGCCATCGTCGGCCCGATCCTGCTGGCCGTTGACTGGCTGTTCACACCACGCGGGATCAAACGCGACGTGGACGAACAGCAGCGCATCGACAAGCAAACAGAAAACCTCGCTATGTACCAGTTCCTGAGCTGCCCGTTCTGTATAAAGACCCGGCGTGCCATCAAACGCCTGTCACTCAATATCGAAACCCGCGATGCCCTCAGGCATGCACCCAGCCGTCAGCAATTACTGGAAGGTGGTGGTGTGATCAAGGTCCCCTGCCTGCGGATTACCCGCGACGATGACAGCGTGGAATGGCTGTACGAGTCAAACGAGATTATCAAATACCTTAAAGAGAGTTTTACATAATAACTTGAGAGTCCCGAGTTCTGAGGGGTTTTCATTCGGCAGTTGGTTGACTATTCATTG
>Ga0055476_10000062_pt1 | contig 22002 bp, 23 predicted proteins | sample Muzzi_CordC_D2_FD_57682 | JGI IMG/M metagenome (GOLD analysis project Ga0055476, IMG submission 57682) | Wetland microbial communities from San Francisco Bay, California, USA, that impact long-term carbon sequestration - Muzzi_CordC_D2 | ecosystem: Environmental > Aquatic > Marine > Wetlands ... | reverse complement strand
AACGGTTATCTACTTTATCGAGACAATCTTCTACAGTGACACGTGCCATATTGGATCCATTGCATTCGGGTTTACGGGACCGCGAAGTGTACTCGAATCAGCCCGATGCTTCCAGCAACCCCCTCAATTGACTGGCGCAGCGTTGTTGCTGAGCATCGCTGCGCAAGCGCCTGGCTATGAACAGGGTTTCCAGCTCAGCCAGCGCCACATGAAAATCGTCATTGAAAATAAGGTAATGATACTCGTCATAGTGCCTCATTTCTTTAACCGCATCGGCCATACGCCGGCTGATCACCTCGTCGCTGTCCTGGCCACGCGACATCAGGCGCTCCCGCAAGGCCTCACGGCTGGGCGGCAGAATAAAGACCTTGACCGCCTGCGGTAAGGCTTCAAACACCTGGCGCGCGCCCTGCCAGTCGATTTCCAGTACCATGTCCTCGCCCGCCTCCAGGTGCTCTGTCACGGTCGCCCGGCGGGTACCGTAATAGTTACCAAAAACCTGAGCGTGTTCGAGAAATTCACCGCTCTGCGCCAGCCGCTCAAACTCGGCCTTGTCGATAAAATGATAATCAACCCCGCCCTGTTCCCCCGGACGCGCTGCCCGCGTGGTGTGCGATACCGACACCACCACCCCCGACAAGCGTCTCAGCAGCGCCTTGACCAGACTGGTTTTTCCTGCGCCCGATGGTGCCGAAATTATATAGAGCGTTCCCAGTGACATTCAGTGCTCCCCTCGTACTCCTACAACTACTCTACGTTCTGCACCTGCTCACGCATCTGCTCGATCAGTACCTTGAGCTCCACGGATACCGCGGTCGTTTCGCTGTCTGCCGACTTCGAACCCAGCGTATTCGCCTCCCGGTTAAATTCCTGCATCAGGAAATCCAGTCGCCGGCCAACCGGTTCATCGCGCTCCAGCACCCGCCTGACTTCCATAACATGTGTTTCCAGCCGGTCCAGCTCCTCGTCAATGTCCATTTTTTGCGCCAGGAACACCAGTTCCTGCTCCAGGCGATCCGTATCGACCCTGGTCTCCAACTCGGCCAGACGTGTTTCCAGTTTTTCGCGAATCCTCGCCTGCACCTCGGGTAAGCGCTGACGGGCCTTTTCAACCTGCTGCTCGATCCCTTCCACGCGCACGCCTAAAAGGCCCTTGATTTTCTCGCCCTCCCGCTCGCGTGTTGCCACCAGCTCGTCCAGCGCCTCATCCAGCAGCTCCAGCGCCTGCTGCTGAATCGGAGCGGTATCGGGCTCCGGTTCGCGCACCACACCGGGCCAGCGCAGAAGATCCATGACCCCCGGCGAAGTTGCTTCGGCTGAGCGCTTTTCAACCCGCCGGCAGGCATCCACCACCGCCTTGAGTCGATCCTGGTCCAGCTCAAGCGCCGTCGCCACCTGCGCTACCCAGCGGCAACGCAGCACACATTCCAGCTTGCCACGCCCCAGGCGTGCATTGATTCGCTCGCGGACCAGCGGTTCCATAGCCCGCAACTCGTCAGGAAGGCGCACAAAGGCCTCCAGGTATCGATGATTCACGGATCTGAGTTCCCAGGTCAACTCGGCGTCGGCCTTCTCAACGCTGTTACGGGCAAAAGCCGTCATGCTGCGGATCATCTCAAGTAACCCTCTTTTCCTGCCGTTAGATACATATTCCAACAATCTGTTTTCATGAAGGATTTCACTACCAGGCCACAACCGGCACAGGCCGACAGTCTAGAGGATCATGGGTAAAAAGCTAGACAGTTTAAAACCAGGCACCTTCCTGGATGGTTATCAACTGGAAAAAACGCTGGGTGGTGGCGGTTTCAGCGTCGTCTACGGCGCGCGCCAGCTCAATAATAATCGGCGGGTAGTTATCAAGGAATACATACCCAACAAACTGGCCAGGCGAGATCGAAACGGACAGGTGCGCGCCAGAAACGAAGATACTGAAAACCGATTCAACCGCGGACGCAAACTGTTTTTCCAGGAAGCCAGTACCCTGGCGACTTTGAAGCATACCAACATCGTCGACGTGTTTAATTTTTTCCAGGCCAACGGAACCGTGTATATGGTCATGGAATACCAGCCTGGTGAAAACCTGCAGCACTATCTGCAGGGACGGCGCGGTGGTCTGAGCGAAACTTTCCTGCGCACCGTGTTCCCGCCTTTACTGGATGGTCTGGAGCTGATCCACAACAATGACCTGCTGCACCTGGATATCAAACCTGGCAATGTCCATATTCAGCGTGGTGGCCAGCCCCTGTTACTCGATTTTGGTGCGGTACACGGCTTCCCGCAGAGCCGCCAGGAGCAACCCGGGCAAGTCATAAGCCCCGGTTTTTCGCCCATCGAACAGTATGACAGACGGGGTTATGTTGGACCCTGGACAGACCTGTATGCCATTGGCGCGACCATGCGCGCCTGCATCGAGGGACATCCGCCACTCAATGCCCGCCAGCGGCATGAGCGCGACAGCCTGAAACCTGCACAGTTTGCCTTCCGCGGACACTACGCAGACAACCTGCTGCGTGCCATTGATTGGGCCATGGAAGTCGATCCCTTGCTGCGCCCGCAAAACGTCACGCAGTTTCGTGACGCCTTGACCACAGAAACGCTGCCGGAACCCGAACAACCCCGCTCTGCCCTTGACCGGATTACCAGTGCGCTGTGGGGAAGGTAACCGGCATGAAAGTTCTGACCGCCTGCACTAACCGGCTGGGTAATCGCACCAGCAACCAGGACCGCTGCCTGGTGCTTGAAGGGTCAGACGGTGTATTACTTGCCGTGGCTGACGGCATGGGCGGCCATGCACGTGGTGACCTGGCTGCCCAGACTGTGGTCAACAGCCTCAGCCAAAGCTTCCTCAGCCAGCATAAGGCGGTCGCTGAACCTGGCCAATTCCTGAAAAAAGCACTGGAAATCGCTCACCTGGAAACCGTGGAAGCAGGTCGCACCAGCACGCCACCCGTTGAACCCAGAACGACCTGTGTGGTTTGCCTGGTTCAGGGCAATCAGGCCTGGTGGGCTCACGTGGGTGACAGCCGCCTGTACCTGCTGCGCACCGGCAGCCTGGTTACCCGTACCCGGGACCACACGCCGGTTGAAGAACTCCTGCAAAGTGGCGTCATCGAAGAAGATGAACTGATCACCCATCCACTGCGAAACAGCGTCAACCGTTGTCTTGGTGGTGCACTCAGACCCCCTAAAATCAGCCTTGACCATGCCGAACTTAAGCCCGGCGACACACTGCTGCTCTGCTCGGACGGCTTGTGGTCTGCTCTGCCTGAACAGAAGCTGCTCGACATGCCGACCTCCGGCGAGCTCGAATTTGCCGTCAATGAACTCACCGATGAAGCTGAAAAGGCCAGCTACCCGCACAGCGATAACATCAGCCTGGTTGGTCTGCGCTGGCTGTCGGCAGCAGACCCGCAAATATCCGACACTGGCTGCACTGCAGGACAGCGCAGCACAGCTGTTCCGGCTGAAGAAAAAGCCCCCCTCCAGCAGGCCATCGATGACATTAACCGCGCCATCCTGGACTACGCATCGGAAATGAAGAAATAGCAGTTTTCACTTCGGTCGGAGCCGGTCGGCTGGGAACTAAAGTCAGTGTCATTTGCATCAGACCGAGTTATTTTCGGTTTTGCAGCTAACAAATGCAGTCCGACCGGGAATTAAACCCTCCGCGGATGCAACACTTCGCTATAATGCCCGGCAATTTTCAGGCTCATAAAGGAAATATCATGCGCCCCAGCAAGCGTGCACCGGACCAGATGCGAGCGGTTACCCTGACCCGGGATTACACCATACACGCCGAAGGCTCGGTCCTGGTCGAATTCGGCCATACCAAGGTCCTGTGCAATGCCAGTATCGACAATCAGGTACCCGGCTTCCTGCGCGGGAAAGGTCAGGGGTGGGTAACCGCCGAATATGGCATGCTACCGCGCTCGACTACGCAGCGTATGGGCCGCGAAGCGGCTCGCGGTAAACAAGGCGGGCGCACCATGGAGATTCAGCGGCTTATCGGCCGCTCACTGCGTGCCGTGGTGGATATGAAAAAGCTCGGCGAACGCACCGTTACTATCGATTGTGACGTGATCCAGGCCGATGGCGGCACGCGTACGGCAAGTATTACCGGCGGTTTTGTCGCCCTGGCGGAAGCCGTACATAAAATGCTGTCGGACGGCACGCTGGTGGAGGATCCGCTGAGCGGGTCTGTGGCATCGATTTCCGTGGGCATCTACCAGGGCACACCCGTACTTGACCTGGATTACGCCGAGGACTCCAGCGCAGAGACCGATATGAATGTCGTCATGACAGAGCGCGGTCAATTCATCGAGATTCAGGGTACCGCGGAAGGTCATCCTTTCAGTGAAGACGAAATGAACCAGATGCTGGCGCTGGCCAAAAAAGGCATTGGTGAGTTGTGCGAACACCAGAAAGCGGCGCTGGCGGGATAGCGAAGTGATGAAAAAACGCATCGTACTGGCCAGCAACAACGCCGGAAAAGTCAGCGAATTCAATCAGCTGCTGGCTGGCTGCGAATTTGAAGTCATACCGCAGTCCGAATTTTCGGTTGCCGAAATCGAAGAGACCGGTCTGACCTTTGTGGAAAATGCCCTGCTCAAGGCACGCAACGCCGCCGAACACATCGGCCTGCCCGCTGTTGCAGACGACTCCGGGCTGGAGGTGGATGCCCTGCAAGGCGGACCCGGTATTTATTCCGCGCGTTACGCCGGCATAGACGCAAGCGACCGTGACAATCTGGAAACGCTGCTGGATGCATTGAAAGATGTGCCTGACGAAAAACGCAGCGCGCGCTTTCAGTGCGTAATGGTGTACCTGCGTCACGCCAAAGACCCGACTCCTCGCATCTTCCAGGGCACCTGGGAAGGGCGGATTCTGCATGAAGCCAGCGGTGATAACGGCTTCGGCTACGACCCGGTCTTCTATGTCCCGGATCAGCGATGTTCTTCTGCCCAATTGTTGCCCGAGGTCAAAAACCGTCTCAGTCATCGCGGCCAGGCCGTGAGACTGCTGGTTAACAGTTTAACAAGCAGCGGGTGAACAGGTACCTGCAGGAACGCCGCGCTTCGGCGCGATAATCACGGCAAGGCGGCTACTCCCACAACTGTCGGTTTAATTGCCGCCACTTGTCCAGGCATTCTTCGACAGGTGGAAATCCAGTGTTCAAATTCGAAGCCTCACCCCCGCTTTCTCTTTATATCCATTTCCCCTGGTGTGTACGTAAATGCCCATATTGTGATTTCAACTCTCACGCCATTCAGGACGACCTGCCTGAAACCGAGTACATCGAAGCCCTGTTAAGAGACCTGGAACAGGAACTGCCCGCCGTTTGGGGTCGCACAGTACAGAGCATTTTCATGGGCGGCGGCACACCCAGCCTGTTTTCACCCCAGGCGATCGATCACTTACTGGGCGGTATACGTACCCGTCTGCCCCTGCACCCTGCTCTGGAGATCACGCTGGAAACCAATCCCGGCAGCGCTGAACAGGAAAAATTTGCCGCTTACCGGCAAGCCGGTGTTAACCGGCTTTCCATAGGTATTCAGAGCCTTAACGATACCCACCTGAAGGCCCTGGGGCGCATCCATGATTCCCGACAAGCGATACAGGCCATCCGGTCAGCACGCCAGGCAGGATTCGATAACTTTAACCTGGACCTGATGTTTGGCCTGCCACAGCAAAGTGTTGCGGAGGCCATCGAGGATTTGCGGACCGTGATCGAGCTGAAGCCGGCGCATCTGTCCTGGTATCAGCTTACCCTGGAACCGAACACTTTGTTTTACACCCGGCCACCAGCGCTTCCCGACGATGATCAGAAATGGGCGATGCAGAATCTGGGCCAGTCGCTGCTCGACGAACACGGCTATACTCAGTATGAAGTTTCCGCCTATGCGCAGGCCGGAAAACACTGTCACCATAACCTCAATTACTGGAAATTTGGTGACTACATAGGTATTGGTGCCGGCGCACACGGGAAAATCACCGCAGCGGCCCAGGGCATTATCCATAGAACCTGGAAAAAGCGACACCCAAAGCACTACCTGGCGTCAGCCGGCACAAGGCAAAGCATCGATGGTCAACGTGAGCTGGATGAATCTGAAACGCTGTTTGAATTTGCCTTGAACCGACTGCGCCTGAAACGGGGATTCAGCTTGAGCGAATTTGAATCAGCCTGTGGCCTGGAACGCAACTGGATACTACCCATTATTCAACAGGCACAGAGCGATGGCCTGCTGACCCTCGACGGGGGCCGTGTGCAGCATACCGATCAGGGCTGGCAGTTTTTAAATGACCTGCTGGAACGGTTTTTACCGTAGGAGATTAACTATGCTTGAAGCCGCCCGACTTAATTGCCCTTACTGCGGCCAACAATTTGAAATCAGCGTGGATTGCTCAGAGGGCGGGCAACAGTATGTGGAAGACTGCCCGGTTTGCTGCCAGCCCGCCGATATTACAACACAGGTGGATATAGACGGAAATTTGCTCGGGGTCTCCGCTGTCCGCGGCAATGACTGATGACACAGCGATCGGATGCAGGGTTAAATCAACAATGACCGCGTTGAATAGTCGACAGAATGGAAATCGGTCCTGCCAAGCCATTGATTCCATTGCGCTGGAAATTTGACGCACTGGCGAATTTAGCCAGAACACTTGTAAGAAAACAGCGCTATCCATAAAATTACTGTGGTTTATTCATCCGTCAAGTCGACACTTAATTAATTATTAATCAATTTGTTATGAATTTTTTTACCCGGTTTGGGAGCCGATGGGTGCTTGTGATATTCTCATAGTCCAAATAATAAGAAAATCGCAGTCTATCTGCGTATCGGTCAACGGAGGTTTCTATGCCGGAACAACAAACAGAACAGCCCGATAGCCAAAAATCCCTCGTGGATTTCGACACCTGGTCGGATCTCGCGCAGTCCGATCCCCAGGCTTTTGAAGCCAGGCGTACGCAGATCATTGAACACATGATTCAACGTGTTCCGGCACATAAACAGCACCGCATGCGTTGCATGCAGTGGAAAATTGACCAGGTACGTGCACAGGCCAGCAACCCGCTATCCGCCTGCATCACGCTCAGCGAAATGATGTGGGATTCACTGGCAGGACCCGGCGGCCTGCGCGAAACACTTGAACGTCTGGGTAACGGCAAGTTCGAACCAACGCCCAGAGCCAGAGTACTGGATTTCGAGCGGCCAACCTGACCTGCTTAACAGCGGCTGAAGTCGCCACAGGACTTGTCCAGCTCGCCGCTTTGCCGTATCATCTTCTGCCTTTCGGCATGCATCTGACCAGTGCAACTGTGCCGCCAGATGTTTTTTTGAGGCCAAGCAAATGAAAGCAGATATTCATCCTGCATACGATGACATCTCCGTAACCTGCAGCTGTGGCAACAGCTTCCAGACCCGATCCACGGTAGGCAAGGACCTTACCATTGAAGTCTGCTCCCAGTGCCACCCGTTCTATACGGGCAAGCAGAAAATGCTCGACACCGGTGGCCGGGTCGACCGCTTCCGCCGCAAGTACGGTATGAATAAATCCTGATGCCCCCGGACCAGCGTCCGCTGAAAAAGGCGCCCCGGTTGGGCGCCTTTTTTGTTTTTCTGATCTGGCTGTCGCCAGTTTCTGCGGATAGCTGTTCTCCCCCCGCCACGACCGAACCGGTACAAGTCCGTTATGTCCACGATGGCGACTCCCTGGTGCTGGCTGACAACAAAAAAATTCGCCTTATCGGCATCAACACGCCGGAGATCGCTTACCAGGACCAGCCAACCCAGGCTCTGGCTATCAAGGCACGCGACCGCCTGCGGCAACTGCTGTTTCAACAGAGCAACCGTGCCCGGTTGCTATACGGTGACCAGCGACAGGACCGCTACGGGCGCAACCTGGCGCATCTCTGGCTGGACGATGGCAGGAATCTCTCGGCAGAGCTGCTGCGTGAAGGACTCGCCTGGGCTATTGCCATTCCCCCCAATGTCCGCTATCTCGACTGTTATGTTGAAACCGAAAAAACGGCACGCTCGGCTTCCCGGGGAGTATGGGATCATGCAGATTATGTGGCCAGAGACTCCAGCAATCTCAGCCTGAGCGACGAGGGTTTTCAGCGTGTCAGGGGCCGCATCATACGCGTCCATCATGGCGGCAGGGCAAGCTGGATCAACCTGCAGGGCCGTTTCGCCCTGCGCATCCCTGATCATGACATCAAGTGGTTTGAAAAAAGGCCGGATCGCAGCTGGGTGGGCCGTGAAATCGAAGTGCGGGGGTGGTTGTACTCTGCAAAAGGCGAACTGCGCATGAACGTTCAACATCCAGCTGCGCTACAATTTACAGACAGACAGCCCCCCAATGACGCCAAATCTGAAATGGAACCACTATGAGTGACGACCTGAAAAAACAAGCCCTCGACTACCACGAATTCCCCACTCCCGGGAAAATTGCCACCCATGCCACCAAACCCTGCACCACACAGGCAGAACTTTCACTGGCCTACACGCCAGGGGTTGCCGAACCGGTTCACGCAATCGAGACCGATGCCAATGCCGCCTATCGATTCACCAGCAAGGGTAATCTGGTAGCTGTCATCACCGACGGCACCGCAGTACTGGGACTGGGTAATGTCGGCGCACTGGCCGGCAAGCCGGTCATGGAAGGCAAAGGGGTTTTATTCAAGCGCTTTGCCGACATCAATGTCTTCGATATCGAAGTCGATACCGACAACACGAATGACTTTATCGACACGGTGGCACGCATCGCCGGCGGTTTTGGCGGTATCAATCTGGAGGATATCGCCGCACCGCGTTGCTTTGAAATCGAACAGGCGCTCATTGAACGGCTCGATATCCCGGTATTTCACGATGACCAGCATGGCACGGCCATTATCGTCTGCGCGGGCTTGCTCAACGCGCTCGAAATCACCGGCAAACCACTCGCCGAGGCACACATTGTCTGCCTGGGCGCCGGTGCCGCCGGCATCGCTTCCATGCGCTTGCTGCAGAAACTGGGTGCAAAACCGGACAACATTTTCATGCTCGACCGCCAGGGTGTCATCCGCGCCGGGCGTCAAGACCTGAACCGCTATAAACAGGAATTCGCACGCGAAACCGATCGCATAACGCTGGCTGATGCCATGCGGGACGCCGATGTGTTTATCGGTGTCTCGGGGCCCAATTTGGTCAGTGCAGACATGCTCATCAGCATGAACAGTCAGCCCATTGTGTTTGCCTTGTCCAACCCGGACCCCGAAATCAGCCCGCTACTCGCCAAAAAGGTGCGAAAAGATATCATCATGGCCACCGGCCGCAGCGACTTTCCCAACCAGGTCAACAACGTTCTGGGCTTCCCGTTTATTTTCCGCGGCGCACTCGATGTGCGGGCACGTGCCATCAACAGCGAAATGCAGATCGCTGCAGTAGAAGGCTTGCGCGCCCTGACTCACGAACCCGTATTACCGGAAATTCAGCACCTTTATCGCAAAGAACACCTGGAGTTCGGTCCGGATTACATCATCCCCAAACCATTTGACCCTAGATTGATGGATTTTGTACCACCGGCAGTTGCACGGGCAGCAATTGATTCGGGTGTCGCCCGCAGCGAATTTCCGAAGCACTACGAAATGGCACCACGGCTGTAGTCACGAACCGGTCAACAGGGCTTCGACTTCTTCCAGCCCGGCACGGCACATCGGTCGGCCGTCAACCGGGCTGCGCGGTGCCTCCCTGCGGCCTTCGCGTGGGAACACGACCAGGTCTACCGGGCAATCACCGGCAAGGAATTCAAAGGAAGGGTACTCCTGCCAGTCATCGCGGTTTAAGCGAACACGCTTGTGCGCAGCGTGAAACGGGATATTCGATTCCATCAAAAACAGACTGATTTCCTCCGGCGTATCGGCAAATAAATGGAGATTGATATCGGCATGGCGGCCAGCCGTTCCGCTTAAAACAGAACCAACCAGGCGCGGACCGAATCGGGCCAGAAAGCGCATGGCCTGGACAGCGCTTTCACGCAAGGCTTTCAAGTGAACGACCTGCTCCTCCCCTCGAAACAAACGCTGGTATTCCTGCAACGCCGCTTCGACTTCCAGGTTCCGCGGCATGTTGCGGGTATCCGGCGCCCCCAGGTGCTGGGCCGCTTTGCGTTTGGCCGCATAAAAATCATGGATGCCCTCTTCAGTCATCAGGCGCGCGGCTTCCTGGGCAATGCGCACCCGCATTTGCTGATCACGGACCGAGCTTCTTGTCACCATCAAGTACCAGCTGCTCTAAAATAACGGCTCTACCGCATTGTCGGAATTGGACTCGGTATCCCGGATTTCGTCGGGCTCACTGTAACGTTGCGGTACATTTTCGGGCCGGAACAGTTCAAACAAGCCACCAGCCTGCCCGGACGGAAGACGCAGACCGGTTTTTAAATCGATGCGCACCGTAACCAGTCCCGGTGGCTGAGGTAAAGCAGCCTCCGGAATACCCTGAAGGGCTTGCCCCATATAATCGACCCATACAGGCAAAGCTGCACGGCCGCCGGTTTCGCCATTACCCAGCGGTTGTACACGATCAAAACCGACCCAGACGGTGGCTACCAGTTTGGCATTAAAGCCGCAAAACCAGGCATCGCGCTGATCGTTAGTGGTACCGGTTTTACCTGCAAGATCCTTGCGCCCCAATGACATGGCGCGCCGCCCGGTTCCTCGTTTCACCACATCCTGCATCATCGACGTCATCAGGTAGACATTGGCTGCATCAACGACGCGCTGTGCATAGACAGGCTCCGGTTCAGCCACCTCTGCCATTAATTGTTCCTCGGTCACTGCTTCTTCTGTGACTTCCCCGGTTTCTGCGCCGAGAGTATCCTCTGGCTCTGACTCAGCCACTTGTTCCGCTTCGCATTCCGGACAGGCTATTGCCGGATTGGCGCTGAAAACCACCTGTTCCTGTGCATCGTGTACTTCCCGGATAAAATAGGGTTCGGTATAAAACCCACCGTTTGCAAAGACACTGTAGGCGCGCGCCATTTCCAGGGGCGTTGCCGTACCGCTGCCCAACGCCAGCGACAGATTTTCAGGCATCTGACCGGGCCTGAAACCAAAGCGCTGCGCGTAGCGCGCCACATAAGCTGCCCCCACCGCCCGCAACAAACGGATTGACACCAGATTGCGCGAATGTGTCAGTGCCTCACGCATACGGGTAGGCCCGTAGAATTTGCCACTGTAATTTTCAGGTCGCCAGGCAGTTTCCAGTGACGGATCGTCAAACACCACCGGCGCATCGTTGAAAAGGCTGGCAACTGTATAGCCTTTATCGAGCGCCGCAGAATAAACAAAGGGTTTGAAACTGGAACCCGGCTGGCGCTGTGCCTGGGTCGCCCGATTGAACTTGCTCTGGTAAAAATCGAAACCACCCACAAGGGCCTGTAACGCGCCATCCTGCGGATGCACTGATACCAGAGCACCCGACACCACGGGCGCCTGGGCCAGACGCCAGCGCCCCTCCGGCAATGCTTCAACCCAAATCAGGTCACCGCGCTGAATCACCTGGTCAGCTGATTTGAGTTCCGGACCAAGCTGGTTTACAGATATGTAGCTGCGCGCCCAAGATATTGCCTCCCAATCCAGTTCTGCATACCCCTGACCCGCCAGATAGACACGTGCCGACCGCCCCTCAACCTCGACAACCAGCGCTGAGACCAAACCGCCGATAGTTTTATTTTCTTTCAGCAAATCGTCAAAATCGTCTACGCCGGCATCAGGCTCCAACTCAAAATGACGCACAACACCACGATAGCCGTGCCTTCGGTCATACGCCAGCAGGCCATCACGTAATGCCGAACGGGCCGCATTCTGAAGTTTGCCATCCAGGGTGGTGAATACTCGGTAGCCTGCGCTGTAAGCGTCCTCACCAAACTGTTCCACCATATAGGCACGCACCATCTCGGCCACATAAGGGGCCTGAACCTCAATAGTGGCGGCATGCAGGCTGGCCGCATCCGGCTCCTTCAAAGACTGGCCATACAGATCACTGTCAATAAAACCAAGTACATACATGCGCCCCAGCACGTAGTTGCGGCGTTCCAGTGCACGTTTCGGGTTGCTGACAGGATTATTTGTCGAGGGAGCCTTGGGCAGACCGGCAATCATGGCAATCTGGGCGGCACTCAACTGGTCGATATTCAAGCCATAATAAATCTGGGCCGCGGCGGCGATGCCGTAAGCGCGCTGCCCAAAATAGATTTTGTTCAGATAAAGTTCAAGAATTTCCTGCTTACTCATATGACGCTCAATTTTAAGCGCCAGAAAAATCTCGGTCAGCTTGCGGAGGTAGGTTTTTTCACGGCTGAGGAAAAAGTTGCGCGCCACCTGCATGGTGATGGTACTGCCACCCTGCCGCTTCTTACCGGTACGGATCAGCTCTACCACAGCACGCACCAGGCCCTGATAATCCACGCCCGGGTGCACAAAAAAACGGTCATCCTCGGTCGCGAGTATGGCGTCTATCACCGTTTGAGGCAGATCCTGGAAGCGAATCGGTGTCCGGCGCTGTTCGCCAAATTCGGCAATCAACTCCCCATCCTTTGTAAAAACCCGCAGCGGAACCTGAAGTTGTACCTCTTTCAGCCGCTCAATAGGGGGCAATTGGGGGGCAATATAGAAATAGGCTGCAGCAACCACCACTACCCCTGCGGTAAAAACCGCAAAGCCGGTTGCCAGGATAACTCGTAATATTTTCAGGAAAAGATTCATAAATTTGGTGGGATGTGACCCGGTTCAAATTAAAAAACAAGAGGATTTCTAAACTTCAGTATAAAGCGTCCGATAATTGGAATCGAACGATACGAGGATAAAGAGATCCGCATTGACAAGCATTTGTTGTTGCTCTCTAATCCATAACAGTACAAAAACACTGCAACTGCAGTGAATTAAAGGGAAAATACAGTGCAAATCGCGCAACTGTTTACACGGAAAACACCGCCGGTTGTAGGACTGGATATCAGCTCCTCGGCCGTCAAATTACTAGAACTCAGCCGCCATGGGAACCGCTATCGCGTAGAGAGTTATGCCGTGGAGCCGTTGCCACCCAATTCCGTGGTCGAAAAGAACATCACGGACGTTGAGGCGGTTGGTGAAGCCGTGCGACGGGCCATAAAAAGGGCTGGCGCACGAACCAGGAACGCCGCTGTTGCCGTCGCCGGTTCTTCGGTGATCACCAAGGTCGTTCCCATGCCGAACAGCCTGTCGGATGACGAGTTGCACAGCCAGATCGAGCTGGAAGCCGATCAATATGTCCCTTATCCGCTTGAAGAAGTCAGCCTCGATTTCGAGGTTCTGGGTCCGACAGATAATAATCCTGATACCGTCAATGTACTGCTGGCAGCCTGCCGGACGGAAACCGTCGACATGCGGACCGCGGCCGTCGAAAGCGGTGGCCTGGATACCAAGGTCGTCGACGTCGAAGCCTATGCCACGGAAAATGCGTTTCAGCTTCTGCTTGACCAGGTCCCTGACCAGGGTATGGAAAAAACGGTTGCCATCATTGACATTGGCGCAACCATGACAACGCTCAACGTGCTGCACGACACCAACTTGATTTACACCCGTGACCAGGTGTTCGGTGGCAAACAACTCACGGAAGAAATCATGCGCCGCTATGGACTGTCATATGAAGAAGCCGGCATGGCTAAACGCCAGGGCGGTTTACCGGAAAACTACGAACCCGAAGTGCTGGAGCCTTTCAAGGAAGCGATGTGCCAGCAAGTCAGCCGCACTCTGCAGTTTTTCTTCGGTTCCAGTCAGTACAACAGCGTCGACCAGGTCATTCTGGCCGGCGGCAGCGCATCAGTCCCGGGTGTTGCGGAACTCATTCAGGACCGTCTGGGCATTGAAACAATCATTGCCAACCCATTCGCTTCCATGTCCCTGTCTTCGCGCGTCAAACCACAGTCTTTGAGTAACGACGCACCAGCACTGCTGATTGCATGCGGACTGGCAATGAGGAGTTTCGACTAATGGCACACATCAACCTGTTACCCTGGCGCGACGAACTGCGTAAACAGAAGCAGCAGCAGTTTGCTGTGGTTGGCGCAGGCGCAGCAATTTTAGGCGCCCTGCTGGTCCTGCTGGCCCACATGCAAATGGAAGGCCTGATCGAAAAGCAGAACCAGCGCAACCAGTTTCTGGATACGGAAATTGCAGAACTGGACAAAAAAATCGATAAAATCAAGGATATGGAAAAAACCAAAAATGCCTTGCTGGCGCGCATGGATATCATCCAGCAGCTACAGCGCAGCCGCCCGCAAAGCGTGCATCTCATGGATCAGCTGGTCTATACCCTGCCCGAAGGCGTGTATCTCAACAAGATCACCCAGCAAGACCAGGCGCTGACGCTGAGCGGCGTAGCCCAGTCCAATGCACGCGTATCCGCTTACATGCGCAACATTGACAGCTCACAGTGGATGGCCAAACCAAAACTCGACGTCATAGAAACCAAGGACACTGAACGCAGACGCAGCGCTGAATTCGTGCTGCGCGCCAATCAGGCGACATCGACCCCGTCCGAGGAATCCGGGGAGGAACAAAGCTGATGAATTTCTCTGACCTCAACGAACTGGACTTGAACAATATCGCCAACTGGCCGCTGCCGGCTCGTATCGCCGTTATCGCCATGGTCTTTGTGGGTGTACTGGGCCTCGGCTACTGGCTGGATATCAAAGACCAGCGCATCAGTCTGGAAAAAGCTGAAAGCAAGGAAACCGAGTTGCGCCAGACTTTCGAAACGAAGGCCAGGAAAGCCGCCAACCTGGCGGCCTACGAGCAACAGCTCGAAGAGATGCGGGCCTCCTTCGGTGCCATGCTCCGCCAGCTGCCAAACAGGACGGAAGTGGCCGAACTGCTGGTCGATATTTCACAGACCGGTCTGGCCAGCGGCCTCGAATTTGAACTGTTTAAACCACAAGGCGAAGTTCCCAGGGAGTTCTACGCAGAGCTGCCTATCAGTATTCGCGTTAAAGGTGACTATCACGAGTTCGGCAACTTTATCAGTGGCGTAGCTGCATTGCCCCGCATTGTCACCGTACATGATATCGAGATGGCGCCAGGTAAAGACGGGAATGAATTGACGATGGATATGCTCGCCAAGACCTATCGTTATATTGATGAAGAGGAAGAAGGAGTTGCCCAATGATCTGCCGGCACAATACAGCTTGGACCGTTTCTGTTTGTCTGCTGGCTGGCAGCCTGGCAGCCTGCAGCGGCAACAACAAGGAAGACCTGAGTTCCTACGTAGAGGCTGTGAAATCCCGACAGCAGGCGCACATCGACCCTCTGCCGGAGTTTGCGCCTTTCGAGACCCACCTCTATGAGGCTTCCGGGGAACGCGACCCATTCACACCGCCAGTCTATTCCGCACCCAAAACTCAGGTCGCAAAGACTTCGGGCAGCGGGATTGCACCGATCGCGAATCGTGCACGCGAGCCACTGGAATCCGAACCGCTGGATAGTCTTCGCATGGTTGGAACGCTCGAGCGGCAGAATAACTCATGGGCTCTGGTCCGCATGAGCAACAGCACGATACACCGTGTGAAACCTGGAAACTACCTGGGCCAGAACCATGGAAAGATCGTTCAGATTACGGAATCAGAACTTGAACTCACCGAGATCGTACCGGATGGCCTCGGGGGATGGATGGAACGCCAGGCTGCACTGGCACTCAGTGAGTAATTTGGAGATAAAAACGATGAACGCGAAACAGACAAAATGGAACCCTGCGGTACAAGGTGCCTCACTTCTTAACCGTCAGATTAGATACGGAATAATGTTCCTCAACCTGCTTTTTATAGCGACTGGCTGGAACAATGCATACGCCGCTGATCCACAACCACTGAATGCACTGCAGGAAATCAATTTTGCCGGCCTGCCCGGTGATCAGGTGCAGATTACACTTAAACTCAACCAGCCTGCCTCGATTCCGGCAAGCTTTACCATTGATAATCCGGCGCGCATCGCTTTCGATCTTCCCGCGACCAAAAGCGGGCTAGCGAAAAGATCACAGCCAATCGGTATCGGGCCGGCCAAGAGCGTTACCGCGGTGGAAGTTAAAGGCCGCACCCGCGTTGTAATCAATCTGTTTGAGATGGTGCCTTACGAAACACGCGCTGACGGTGACCAGATTATTGTTGTACTCGGCGGCACCGGGACAACTACCGCCAGTGCGCCAGCGCCAGCCCGGACCCCTGCTGCTGCGACTGTAGGTTCTGCACAGCGCGCAGTCACTGACGTCGACTTCCGCCGTGGCGAGCAGGGAGAAGGCCGCGTCATAATCACCCTGTCTGATCCATCCATTCCGGTAGACATGCGCCAGGAAGCCGGCAAAATCGTGCTCGACCTGAGAAATACCAGCCTGCCGGAAGCGTTGCAGAGGCGCCTGGACGTCACCGACTTCGCAACACCGGTGAAAGTTATAGATACAGAATCCCGCGATGGCGGTATTCGCATTAAAATATCCGCTATCGGTGCATACGATCATCTGGCCTACCAGTCAGACAATCAGTTCACCGTTGAGATTCGCGAGACCACCAAGGAAGAGAAGGAAGAACGCCGCAAACAGGAATTCGGCTATACCGGTGAGCGTCTGTCCCTCAACTTCCAGGACATTGAGGTTCGTTCGGTGCTGCAGCTGCTGGCTGACTTCACCGGCACCAACATCGTGGTCAGTGACACGGTCTCCGGAAACCTGACCCTGCGCATGCAGAACGTGCCCTGGGATCAGGCTTTGGATATCGTTCTAAAGACCAAGGGTCTCGCCAAGCGTGAAAACGGCAATGTCATGCTGATTGCGCCAAGTGAAGAGATCGCAGCGCGCGAAAAACTGGAACTCGAGTCACAGAGACAGATCGAGGAACTGGCCCCCCTGTACTCTGACTTTATTCAGATTAACTATGCTAAGGCGTCCGAACTCGCCGAACTGCTGCAGAGTGACGACAGTTCGCTGATGTCGGAACGTGGCAAGGTGACGACGGACGAGCGCACCAATACCCTGCTGATCCAGGATAGCGCAGAAAAACTGGAAGAAATCCGCCGTATGGTAGCACTGCTGGATATCCCGGTCCGTCAGGTTCTGATCGAGTCGCGTATCGTCATCGCAAACAATGATTTCTCACGCGACCTGGGTGTGAGATTCGGCGCCAGTGGTAACTCCAGCAACGGCGACCGCTTCATTGTCGGCGGCGGTACCCAGCCAGGCAATGTGGATTATGGGTATACCCCCGGATTTGAAACGCCCGCAGGCAGCGGCAACGACGGGCTGCTGGTTAACCTGCCGGTAGCCAATCCGTCCGGCTCGCTCGGGCTGGCGCTCGGCAAGATCGGCAGCAGCCTTATCCAGCTGGAACTCAGTGCCATGCAGCTGGAAGACCGCGGTGAAGTCATCTCCAGCCCGAGGGTCATCACCTCAAACCAGCAGGAGGCCGCCATCCAGCAGGGTGTGGAAATCCCCTACCAGGAAGCAACCTCCAGTGGTGCAACATCAATCAGCTTCAAGGAGGCTGTGCTGGAACTGAAAGTCACTCCGCAGATCACACCGGACGACAATATCATTATGGATCTGCAGGTGAGCAAGGATAACGTCGGTGAAATCTTCTTCGGTGTCCCCAGCGTCGATACCCGCAACGTACGCACCCGGGTTCTGGTGGAAAACGGTGAAACACTGGTTCTGGGCGGCATCTACGAACAGGAAAAGGGTAAACAGGTCGAACTCATCCCCTTCTTCGGCTCACTTCCCGGCGTTGGCTGGCTGTTCAAGACGACATCCAAAACAGACCAGAAACAGGAACTGCTGATATTCGTAACACCTAAAATCATCAAACAGGGTTTGGCTGCCGTGGATTACTAGCTAATACTTGTACCGCAAGGCAGTTTCTGGCAAAACTGCCCGACATGGGAAATGTGTCGGGCAGTTTTTTTTTGGTCGGGCCCATGGGGGCCGGCAAGTCCACCATCGGGCGCCAGCTGGCGCGCTGCCTTAAACTGAAATTCGTCGACAGTGACAGGGAAATCGAACTCCGTACCGGCGTCGATATCCCGCTGATCTTTGAACTGGAGGGAGAATCCGGATTCCGCAAAAGGGAGCGGAAAGTGATCGACCAGCTGACCACGAAGCCGGGGATCATGCTGGCAACGGGGGGAGGCGCCGTAATGGATAAGCTCAACAGACAGCATCTGGCCGCACGTGGTCGCGTCATTTATTTACACACCTCGGTTGAACAACAGCTTAAGCGTACAGCCCATGACCGCAACCGGCCGCTGTTACAGACAGCAAACCCGAAGCAGAAACTTCAGGAATTAATGGAAGTCCGTGATCCGCTGTATCGAGAGATTGCTGACTGGGTTATCGAAACCGATGGCTGCCGGGTACGCGACGTCGTTCAGCAGATTGCTCAGAAGATTGAACAGTCCTGACATGCAAATGGCCACGGAAAAAACAGAAGGCACGGAAGTTTTTTCGTTTATTTCTCTGTATTCCGTGGCTAAACCCAAAGCTGTTCGAGCGGCGCAAGACAACCGCGAGCTTAACTAGGCGACATTGGCCTGGGCACCGGAATTCGATTATTCTAGTGACATGAGAAAAACCCTGAACCTTGATCTCGGCGAACGCAGTTACCCCATCCATATAGGGCCAGGGCTGATATCACAGTCTGAACTGTACCGGCCACATATCCGTGGCCGCCAGCTTATGCTGGTAAGCAATGAAACTGTCGCCCCGCTTTATCTGTCAAGGGTGCGAGAGGCACTGACCGGCTATCAACTGGAACAGGTCATTCTTCCGGATGGTGAAGAATTCAAAACCCTGGAAATCCTCAAGCGGATTTTTGATGCCTTACTGGAAAAACGCTTCAATCGCAGCTGTTGCCTGATTGCTCTGGGTGGCGGGGTTATTGGCGACATGACGGGCTTTGCCGCCGCAAGCTACCAGCGCGGGGTCGACTTCATCCAGATTCCGACCACTTTGCTGGCACAGGTGGATTCTTCGGTCGGCGGCAAAACCGGCGTCAACCACACGCTCGGCAAGAACATGATTGGCGCGTTCCACCAGCCATGCTGCGTGCTGGCAGACACCAGCACCCTGGATACACTCGATGACAGGCAGCTGTCGGCCGGCCTTGCAGAAATAATCAAATATGGCTTGATTGAGGATGTTGAATTCTTTGCCTGGCTCGAGCAAAACATGGATCAGCTGCTGGCCCGCGACACTGAAGCGTTGATTTACGCCATCGAACGATCCTGCCAGTGCAAAGCGGGTATTGTCGCTGCGGATGAACGTGAGCGCGGGAAACGCGCGCTGCTTAACCTTGGACACACCTTTGGTCATGCCATAGAAACAGGTATGGGCTACGGCAGCTGGCTGCATGGAGAAGCGGTTGCCACCGGTATGGTCATGGCCGCAGACTTGTCTGCACGCCACGGCTGGTTATCAGACACCGACGTCGAACGCATACGAACACTGCTGACACGCGCAAAACTTCCTGTTGCAGCACCGAAGCAGATGAGCCGTGAGCGGTTTCTGGATTTGATGGCTGTTGATAAAAAGGCCCTGGACAGCGGTCTGACGCTGATCCTGATGGACGGCATAGGCCGTTCAAAAGTCTGCAGCGATTTTGAATCCAGGCTGCTTGAGCAGACGCTCGGCCCTGAGTTACCTCTGACCGGTTCATGAATACCAGACCCGCTGAACCTGTTTTCAGCACCAGACATGCGCCCTATGCCGCAGCTGATGCGGTTTCCCGGGGACGGCGCTATGCAGAGCCGTCACCTGCTTACCGCAGCGAGTTTCAGCGTGACCGGGACCGGATCATCCATGCGGCCGCCTTTCGCCGGCTAGAATACAAGACGCAGGTATTCGTCAATCACGAAGGCGATCTGTTTCGTACCCGTCTGACACATTCGATCGAAGTTGCGCAGATCGCCCGTTCCATTGCCCGCGCCTTACAGCTCAACGAAGACCTGACCGAGGCCATCGCCCTGGCCCACGACCTTGGCCATACACCCTTCGGTCACGCAGGTCAGGATGCCCTTAACGGGTGCATGAAGGAATACGGTGGCTTCGAACACAATCTTCAATCCCTGCGTGTTGTGGACGAACTGGAAGAGAAGTACGCGGACTTTCCGGGTTTGAATCTGACCTTTGAAACCCGCGAAGGCATTCTCAAACACTGCTCAAGCAAAAATGCCTTGGAACTCGGCGAACTGGGCGAACGTTTTCTTAAAAAGCAGCAACCCAGTCTGGAGGCGCAACTCACCAACCTGGCCGATGAAATCGCTTATAACAGTCATGATGTAGACGATGGCCTGCGCGCAGAACTGATTCATATCGACCAGTTAAATGAAATACCGTTGTTCTACCAGCAATATCAGGAGGTAAAACAACGCTATCCGGATTTATCTCAGCGCCGGACCATCCATGAAGTGGTTCGCAGACTGATCAACTGCCAGGTGGTGGATCTGGTTCAGACCAGCGAGCAGCGGCTGGCACAGGTTTGCCCTGCCGACCTCGAATCTGTTCGCCGGCAACCCCAGGCACTGATCACTTTCAGTGACTCGATGCGTGAACTTAACCACGAACTGAAACGTTTTTTACGTAACCATCTGTACCGCCACTACCGAGTGCATCGTATGAGCGCAAAGGCTATGCGCGTGATTCGTGACCTGTTTGACGCCTTTTTTCAGGATCCCCGCCTGATGCCGGAAGAAGCCCAGCTCTGGGCGGCAGAACTCAGGGACCATGCCGGTACAATCGGGCAGGCACGTGCCGTCGCCGACTATATCGCCGGCATGACCGATCGTTATGCCATCACGGAACATGCGCGGGTTTATAATCCTGAGAAACTGACTTAACGCTGGCCCTGTCGCCAGAACATGTATGCGTATCTATATGCAAATCCCTCCCAGCGATGCTGGACCACCAAAATTTTACCACCTGCACCTCCAGGAGGATCTGCTTGAAGGCTGGACACTGGTGCGTCAATGGGGCTTTCAGGGTTCCGCGGGACGCATGGTGCGTGATCACTACTCCGACCGCGAGAGCGCAGAAGAGGCAATGCTGGCACTGCGTGATGCACAATTGAAAAAAGGATATCAAGTCGTGTTTATGCAGGCCCAGACATGAGCAACGCTGAATCATCCCATTCCGCTCCGCCCGGCTACCTGGAAACGTTTTCACTGCGACGTGAACCCTTCGCTGATCGGATCGACAGTCGCTTCTTTTATGCTGGCACCACGCTGATGCAGCGCCTGGACCTGCTCACCCACCTGACACAGTTCGGTGACTCCGTAGTACTCGTCTCGGGTCCGCCCGGCAGTGGTAAAACCACCCTGCTCAGCCGTTTCATTGGACAGTCCAATAACCAGTGGCGGCTGTGTCTGATAGACGCAGCGGATGACTTCAGTCAGTTTCCCCGTCGCCTGGCGGATGCACTCGGTAGCGGTACACTCTCCAACGAACAGGAACTGTTCACCCAGTGGGCAAACCACAGTGATAGCTCACGGTTGCTTGTCATTTTGATCGACAACGCCGAACAACTGGATGAAACCGCCCTTGGCCGGCTTTGCGCACTGCTCAGTCAGGCTTCGGCAGATCGGATACGAATTATCCTGTTCGGCACCCCGGAGGCGCAACAAAGGCTCAAGCAGGCATTTGAACAAAACACGCTATCCGGCTCAATCCAGCGCCTGGAGATGCCGCGTCTGAACGAGGAAGAAACGTCCTCCTACCTGATGTATCGGCTGGCAGTTGCCGGCTACAGTGGAGAAAGTCCATTTACCACCACCGAAGTTCGCGCCTTGTGCAAGGCGGCAGATGGCCGCCCGGCAGGCATCAACCAACTTGCCAACCAGGCATTGCTGGAACGCCAGGTGCGAACCAAGAGCAAACGCCTGCGCCCCATCATCGGCAAACGCAAAGGCAATGCCATGGCCTGGGTACTTGTCTCCCTCGGCGTCTTATCGGTAAC
>Ga0055476_10000061_pt1 | contig 22148 bp, 23 predicted proteins | sample Muzzi_CordC_D2_FD_57682 | JGI IMG/M metagenome (GOLD analysis project Ga0055476, IMG submission 57682) | Wetland microbial communities from San Francisco Bay, California, USA, that impact long-term carbon sequestration - Muzzi_CordC_D2 | ecosystem: Environmental > Aquatic > Marine > Wetlands ... | reverse complement strand
CCCCCCCCCCCGCTACAGCCCTGCGAAGCTCGTGCTCAACTGCTTGATAGAGGCGGCCATGAGTTCCAGCGCCGATTGGGGTGCGACGCCCAGCAGGATGATGCCTGTGGCGAGCACACCGGCTGCGGTCATTTCCATGGCATGCAGATCCAGCACCTCACGCATGCTGGGGCGTACCGGTCCGGTGAACAGGCGGCCCATGGTGCGCACCGAATAGGCTGCACTGATCAGCATACCAGCACTCACCAGCAGCATCAGCCAGCCCCAGCGTTCGAAACCGCCGATGATAGCGTGCAGCTCGGCAATGAAACCGGCGGTGCCCGGGAGGCCCATGCCGGCCAGCAGTGCCAGCGAGGTGAAGAACGCGAAGCGAGGCGTCACCTGCATCAGCGAGCTGTAGTCGTTCACGTCGCGGGTGTGAGTGCGCTCATAGAGCAGGCCGATCAACAGAAACAGGGCACCCGCTACCAGTCCGTGGGCGACCATCTGCATCACCGCACCGGTGAGTCCGGCGATGTTGAACGCGGCGATGCCGAGCAGCACTATCCCCATATGGCTGACGGAAGAATAAGCGATCATTGCCTTGAGATCGCTCTGCCGCCAGGCGAGCAGACCGCCATAGATCAGGCTGAAAAGGGCCAGCCCCGCCAGCAGCGGTTGCAGGGCGGCGATCGCCTCCGGCAGCATGGTCGCTGCGCGGATCAGACCATACGAGCCCATCTTCAGTAGTACGCCGGAGAGCAGAATGGAAATCGGGCTGGGCGCCTCGACGTGTGCCAGAGGCAGCCAGCCATGGATGGGGAAGATCGACATTTTGACCCCGAAGCCGATCAGGAAGCCGAGAAAAATCAGCACCTGGGCCTGTTCCGGCAACGTTCGGGCACCGTCTCCCATGCTGGCCATGGCAAAGGAGTGCGCGGGCGCGACGTCGAACAGCACCAGCAGACTGATCAGCATGAACACCGAGCCGCTCATAGTATAGAGTACAAAATTCAGTGCAGCCTGGTGCCTGCGCCGTCCACCCCAGCGGTCGATCAGAAAGAACAGCGGGATGAGTGTCAGTTCCCAGAGCAGGTAGAACAGAGTCCAGTCCTGCGCCATGAAGACGCCGAGCATGGCGCTTTCCAGTACCAGTACCAGGACAAAATACCATTTAGCCCGCTCGCGAATACTGCGCGATGCCAGGAGCGTGATGAAACACAACAATGTCGCCAGCAGGACCATTGGCAGGGAAAAGCCGTCCAGGCCGAGAGTGTAGGAGGTCCCCAGGCGCCGATTCCAGGGAACTTTCTCGAAGAATTGCAACCCCGCCATGTCCGGGTCAAACATCGATAACAGCCCCCAGGACAGCAACATCGCTGCGGCTGCCGCAGACAGGGCAATGGCATGGATGACGCGAACCCGTTGCCCGGGCAGCACAGAGATAAGCGCAGCACCGATTGCCGGTAGCAATAACAGCAATGTCAGCAGTGGCATAACTCAGACCCTTGTTGCTGGAAGCGTGTGCGCGGTGCGAAGTAATTCATGGCGAACTGTGCGAGCACAATCGGGTTGTTGAGCCGCAATACTGTTTTGTTAAGACGGCTGGTTCAAGCTTTGAAATCTAACATGAGCCACTGTGCCTCGTCACTACTATTGAGTTACCTGCACCGGGATTGGGGCGGCTGTGACCGGACGGGATTCTTTATCCTGGCTCGGGGTCGGTTCCGGTAATGGCCTGAAATTGCGCTTGTGTCCAGGCAGGCGGTGCTATCCCTCTGTTCTGCAGACGGTATAATGGAAATCTCATGTGTGAATATCCGGGGTGATGATGTTTTCAACGAGTGCCAATCTACAGTCAGTGGTTGGCGACTTTCGCATCGATGATATGATGCGCTACAGCCTGTTTGTGCCTCGGCTTTACAACCTCTGCAAGTCGCTGGGTTTCGAGGCTGGAAATATCATGCCTTCCCGGGCCTTTTGTTCGGACGAGAACCAGGGCTATCCGATTATCCTGATTACCAAGCACTTCGGTACGTTCCCTTTCAATCATGGCATGGTCGGCGGTATTGTTGCGACCGACCTTCACGGCCCGCATGCCCATCACGGCAAGGACCTGGTAATTATCCAGGCCAGTCACGTCGGTTATGATCCGGATACCAGAACCTTTGGCACCTATCGACGCATTCAGACAGCGGACGATGAATCCACCGTGACATGCGGCAAGGTCGGCGCCGTGATCGACTGGTACCAGGGTGAATACCGTTTCGCCCAGGAGAACATCTATCTGAGCAGGCGAGGTGGTGACTGTCTGATAACCATTGATAACCAGTTGCTGAATGAGAACCGTGAGGAGGGCCTGTTTCTGAATCTGGATTGCATGGTCAAGTATGACAATGGCACCCCGTTACCGGTGCAGATGCATAGTACGTCGCGCAGCTACAATGCCTGTTCCAGTTTCACGAAAGCCTTACCTGCGGAAGCCTGGCCGGACAACGACCGCTTGCGAATCGGGCGTTACCTTAGACCCGAGCTATTCAGTTTTCGGCGTACCATCGAGGGTGACATCGAGGGGCGCAGTCATCTGGAACAGAATCTGATCAATCCCATGCCGTGGATTTTGACCTCAGCCGAGCCGATGCTGGTTGCCGCCCAGGTCAACACACAGGCGGAATTTGATCGAACCTTCCGCACCATCGTCAGGGAAAAGGAATATCAGAACAAAAAGATTTTGTTCATATCCTGTATCAACATCGATATTTCCCCCCGCGAGGAGCAGCTGTTCCCCCTTACCAAGTGCGTACCCTGGGCGGCCTGCTTACAGGGCGCGGAAGGGGGATACCGCACCCTTGAACAGCCTGAGATCCTTGCTCTGCTTAAAGAGCAGAGTACAGAAAACCCGGACCAGATCGATCTCGAGGATGCCATCCAGGAGATGGAACAGGCCAAAGAAATCAGAATTGAGTTCTCGGACAGACTGCTGGCGCGAATGAATTGTGACCGATACGCTGATTGATTTTCTGCGTCATGGCGAGCCGGTCGGCGGCCGGCGTTTTCGCGGCAATGGTGTCGATGATCCCTTGAGCGAAAAAGGCTGGCAACAGATGTGGGACGCCGTTGGCGAGCAGCTGCCCTGGCAGCAGATCATCAGTTCCCCCATGCGACGCTGTAGTGCTTTTGCCGGGGCGCTGGCTGAAAAATACGGGTTTGAACTCAGCATCGACGATCGTTTTCGGGAAGTCGGTTTCGGCCGCTGGGAGGGGCTCAGCCCGGACGAGGTTGTCAGGCGAAATCCCCGGGAATACACGGCATTTTATTGTGATCCCTGTTGTAACCGGCCGGCGGGTGCGGAAGCACTGGAAGATTTTGGGCTGCGGGTTGCACAAGCACTGCAAGATGTCCTGTCTGATTATCACGGTGAACATGTGCTGGTTGTTGCCCACGCCGGTGTGATTCGGGCGGCTCTTGGCTACATCCTGAATACTGATCCCTCTGCCTGGTATCGGACGCGGATTGATAATGCGGCTTTTACCCGTTTTCGCAATGACCGCTATGGCAACAAGCTCGAGTTTCATAATCGCCTCACGCTCGATAGATAGCGATCAGTTCAACTCAGGCGGTCTTTATCGGGCGCCTGCTGAAAACCGCGTCATTGGTGGCGCATCAAGACAAATAAGCGCATTTATTTGATCTGGATCAGCTGGTTTCTGAATTAAGGCCAGTTGTTTGTCTCTTCAAAACATCGCAGCTGTGCTAGCATTCCACGATCACGTAGTTTTGGAGGAAAAACCATGGCACGCATAGTTATTCTGGGCGCCGGTACCGGCGGTATGCCCTGCGCATATGAGATGCGCGAAGCACTCGGTAACGAACATTCCGTCACTGTTATCAATGCCAGCGACACTTTCCAGTTCGTACCCTCCAATCCCTGGGTGGGCGTCGGATGGCGTAATGCCAACGATACGACTTTCAAGATACGGCCCTATCTTGAGAAGAAAGGCATTGCATTTATTGCCGGCACCGCAACTGAAATCGACCCCAAGGAAAACCGTATCACCATGGAGAGCGGTGATACGGTGGAGTATGACTACCTGGTTATCACCACCGGCCCGAGACTGGCCTTTGAAGAAGTGGAAGGTTCCGGGCCGGATGGTCACACCCTGTCGGTATGCACCATCGATCACGCCGAGCGTGCCTGGGATGCATACCAGAAATTTGTTGAGAACCCCGGCCCGATTGTGGTCGGTGCCATGCCCTTTGCCAGCTGCTTCGGGCCGGCTTATGAGTATGCTTTCATCCTCGATACCGATCTGCGCAAGCGCAGGATTCGTGACAAGGTTCCCATGACCTACATTTCATCCGAGCCCTATATCGGTCATCTGGGCCTGGGAGGCGTCGGTGATTCCAAGAGCATGCTGGAATCCGAGTTTCGCAGCCGCGATGTCAAGTGGATTACCAATGCCAGGGTGACGCGTGTCGAAGCGGGCAAAATGTTCGTCGATGAAGTGAACGATGCCGGTGAAACCGTCAAGCAGCACGAAGTCGAGTTCAATTACTCCATGATGCTGCCAGCCTTCAAGGGTTCGCACGCGGTCGCCAATGTGGAGGGGCTGTGCAATCCGCGTGGCTTTGTTTTTATCGACGATCACCAGCGCAACCCGACCTATCCCAATATCTATTCAGCCGGTGTCTGTGTCGCCATTCCTCCGGTGGAAGCAACGCCGGTTCCAACCGGCGCGCCCAAAACCGGTTATATGATCGAAACGATGGTTACCGCCATCGTGGAAAACATCAAGCAGGAGCTGGCGGGCCAGGAGCCGACGCACGAGGGCACCTGGAATGCGATCTGTCTGGCCGACATGGGTGATACCGGCGCAGCTTTTGTTGCCTGTCCGCAGATTCCACCGCGTAACATAAACTGGTTCAAAAAAGGGAAATGGGTGCATCTGGCCAAGATTGCATTCGAAAAATACTTCCTGCGCAAGATGAAGAAAGGCACCTCGGAGCCCATTTACGAGAAGTATGTGCTCAAGGCCTTGCGGATCGAACGGCTCAAATAAGGCTCCTAGTCTGCGTATTTGCGCGGATACTCGTAAACCGCCAGTCTGCCTGCGCCCTGGTATACGTCCCGCCAGTCATCGAGGTCAAACTCGATGACGGCGACGGCACAGGTCGGCAGGTTGGCGATCGATTCACCACTCAGATAATTGCAGAGATTGGTCAGCCCGGGATTGTGAGCGACCAGCGCAATGCTTTGATATTGACTGTCCAGTGAATGTACGCAGTCAAGCAGTTCCTCCATGGAAGCGTCATACAGTTCGTCCCGCTGCTGAATACCCTGTTCAGGGAAATCCAGTTTTCCGGCAATCAGCTGTGCTGTGGTGATTGCGCGCAATGCCGGGCTGGCGACGATCCGGTCGAAGACCAGGCCACGCTTGCTGATAATTTTCCCCATCAGCGGCGCATTTTTCATTCCACGCTTGTTCAGCGGCCGGTCGAAATCGCTGAGCGCCGGATTGTCCCAGCTCGACTTGGCGTGACGGATCAGGGTTAGTTGCAGCATTTTGTTCTCCGGGTTGTCAGTTCCGCACGCACCTGTTCCGCCATGTGTATCGCCTCATCCAGTTCTGCGGCAAGACAATTGAAGTGCCCCATCTTGCGGCCCGCACGCGCCTGCTGTTTTCCATACAGGTGAAGCTTGGTTTGCGGGTGCTTGAACAGGTGCCCCCAGGGTGGTGGTGCGCCTTCGAGCCACCAGTCACCGAGAATGTTGACCATTACCACCGGTGACAGCAGGGCGGTTGAGCCCGGTGGCAGACCGCACAGGGCGCGTACCTGTTGTTCAAACTGCGAGTTCAGGCAGGCATCAAGCGTATAGTGTCCGCTGTTATGCGGGCGTGGCGCCATTTCATTAATCAGCAATTTCCCGTTTGCGGTGAGGAAAAATTCAACGGCCAGTACCCCGCAGTACTGCATGGCATCCGCCAGCGTTCGTGCCATGTGTTCGGCCTGCCCGGCGAGCTCATCGGAAACCCGTGCCGGTACATAGCTGGTATCCAGAATGCCATTGACGTGAGTGTTTTCAGCGACGGGGAATACCGCGGTTTCACCGCTAACGCTGCGGGCAAGAATTACCGACAGTTCAAGCTCCAGCTGTACACGTTCTTCAAGCACGCAGGGTGTTGCCCCTAATCGTTGAAAACACTGCCGTGCTTCATCCGGATTGTTGACTGCCAGCTGGCCCTTGCCGTCGTAACCCAGCTGGGCCGTTTTTAACAACGCCGGCATTTGCAGCTGTTGACAGGCGTCGGCCAGGTCATCTTCTTTGCGGATGGCAAAAAAGGGGGCTGTGGCCAGTCCCTGCGCGCGGATAAAGGTTTTCTCCAGGATGCGGTCGCGGGCAATGGCGACGGCTTTGGAACCGGGTCGGACCGGCACCCGGGACTCCAGAAACTGCAGCGTTTCCGCCGGGACATTTTCAAATTCGGTGGTAACGGCAGCGCAGTTTTCACCCATGTCGGTGAGCGCCGCTGCATCGCGGTAGGCGGCTCGAAGGTGGCGATCGGCGATGCCTCCCGCCGGGCTGCCCGGATCGGGATCGAGCACCCAGACCCGGTAACCCATGCTGCGTGCGGCAACGGTGAACATGCGTCCCAGCTGTCCGCCACCCAGCACGCCGAGGATCGAATCCGGTAGAATCACGATTGAGGGGGTAATTCCATATTGAGCGCCATTTCTGTTTGTTCGGTGCGGAACTGATCCAGTTTGCGGGCAATTTCTGCATCGTAGAGCGCCAGCAGGCTGACCGCATACAGGGCGGCGTTCGCGGCACCGGCGACCCCAATGGCAAAGGTGGCGACTGGCACCCCTTTCGGCATCTGCACAATGGACAGCAATGAATCCACGCCCCTCAGGTGTCGGGACTGAACCGGGACCCCCAAAACCGGGATGGTGGTTTTGGCCGCCAGCATGCCTGGCAGGTGTGCGGCACCGCCTGCACCGGCAATGATACAGGCCAGGCCGCGATCCCGTGCGCTCGAGGCATATTCAAACAGCAGATCGGGTGTTCGGTGCGCCGACACAACACGTGCTTCGAAGTCGATGCCGAAGTGTTCCAGCTGCTCAGCCGCCGCCTGCATGACATCCCAGTCGCTGTTACTGCCCATTACCAAACCGACTTTTGTGGGTCCCATGGCGTGCCCCGGAATTCAGGAAAACGCGCATTGTACCATTGCAGCCGACGCCCGCCACTTCTGCCGGTGACGAGACACACCAGGTGCCGGGCATTCGCCGCGCGCACCCGCCGCCGGTACAATGCGCTTCTGCTCCGGGAGCAAGGCCACCACAACAGGATACCTGCATGCTTGATGTACTGTTCGAGACCCATCTGCAAAGCCTGCCGCTGCTGGCGCGCGGCAAGGTGCGCGATATTTACAGTGTTGGTGACGACCATATCCTGATCGTGACCACTGACCGTTTATCCGCCTTTGACGTGGTGCTTCCTGATCCGATTCCGGGCAAGGGGGCGGTGCTCAGCGCAGTCTCCGGTTTCTGGTTCGAGCGTACCCGGGCGCTGGTCCCCAACCATCTGGCCGATGTCACGCTTGAATCGGTATTACCGGACCCGCGCGAACGCGAACAGGTGGAAGGCCGGGCTGTCGTCGTGCGCAAACTGAAGGCCTTGCCGGTGGAAGCGATTGTGCGTGGTTATCTGATCGGTTCCGGCTGGAAAGATTACCAGGCAAGCGGTGCTGTGTGTGGCATTCAATTGCCGGACGGCTTACAGCTGGCTGATCGGCTGCCCGAAGCCATCTACACACCGTCCACCAAGGCAGAATTGGGTGATCATGATGTGAATATCGATTACGCACGGTCGGTAGACCTGCTGGGGGCCGACCTTGCCACCCGGGTGCGTGATGTCAGTCTGCAGATTTATACCGAAGCGGCCCGCTACGCACAGCAGCGCGGCATTATTATTGCCGATACCAAATTTGAATTCGGGTTGGATGATAACGACGAACTGGTGCTGATCGATGAAGCGCTGACGCCCGACTCATCCCGTTTCTGGCCACAGGATGAATACCGGGCGGGCATCAGCCCACCGAGTTTCGACAAGCAGTTTGTGCGTGATTACCTGGAAACACTGGACTGGGATAAAACCCCGCCCGGGCCGAAATTGCCCGAAGAGATTATTCAGAGAACCGCTGAAAAGTATCAGGAAGCTTTGCGGCGGCTGACTGGCAAGACGCTTCCAGCAAAGTAGAGATGTCTTGCTGTGCGGAATCCGTGGCGGTGATTGGAACTGTTCTGCTGCTCGCCAAAGTCTTCAGCCGGCGGCCGGTTGGCCGTTTTGGATCACCGGATTGTCACTGCGAGACCCGCTGGACGGGCTTTCGAAGTCACCGTCATTAAAGGTTTTTCTGGAAAAGGCGGGTTTTCCGGGTCAGTCTGTGGTATGCGTAAAGTAAATGTGTGACTGAAATCATTAATATTCCTGCGCGATCGCCGATAAGGACCAAAGTTACGGGATCCGGCAGATCTGGTGAAACAGAGCCGCTATATGGTTGCCCGCATAACCTATAATTGACTGAAGCCTATCTGGGGCGGGTGTAACAGGAGACACAGATCATGCAGACAATCTCAAAAAAACTGGCAAGTTACCTGATGGCTGTCATATTAACCATGAGCTCACTGGGCCTGCCGATGACTGCCAACGCAGCTTCTTACGGTTATATGGCGGAGAGCACTGAGCCGACAGGCGGTGAAATGATGGCTGAAATACTGATGCGGCCGTTCATGCTGGTCGGTACTGTACTGACCACGGCAACCTTTATCATTATGTCGCCGTTCAGCGCCTTGGGCGGAAACTTTGGGGAATCCTTCGATAAACTGGTCAAAGAGCCAGCCGCCTATACTTTCACACGGCCGCTGGGCGAACTGTAAAACCCGGGCTGGACCGGGTTTGTAAGGCGGGGCCTACGGGCCCCGTTTTTTTAGTGGGTGAATAGCCAGAAATAACCACTGTTATAAAAAATATGCAGCAGAACCGGTGCGGCCAGTTGGCCGGTACGGTCTTTGAAAAATCCGAAAACCAGGGACGGGACAAAGACCATGGCCGCCGCCAGCGGCGGGTGATTGATGAAGTGCGGAGCGGTAAACAGCAGGCTTGTCAGCATATTGGCATGACTTAACGGGCCCAGCCTCCTGGGCGGCAGGTGCCGGTGCGCGAGTTCCTGCACAAAACCGCGGAAAATCCATTCTTCGACAATGGGATACAGCAGGGCCGGGTATAAGAAGCGAAGCGGCTCCCGAAACGGCCAGCCGGCATCCACTGCAGGCTGTGTGATCAGGTAGAGTGCCAGCCAGTACAGCACAGCCGCAGCCATGGCAGCGAAAAACAGCGGATCCTGCCAGTAGCGCGCCTCAATCTTGTGCATCGACTCATGGTACGTGAAACCCGCTCTGCAGGCGAAATCCGTTACAATCGGGGGTCTGTCTTAAATAGGAGCGACTCAATGTACGGATTTAGTGTTCAGATGTCCTGTGGTTTCGATGAGGCCGTCGACAAGGTAACAGAAGCCCTGAAAACACAAGGTTTCGGGGTGCTTACCGAGATTGATGTGAAAGCAACCCTGAAGAAGAAAATCGATGTGGATCGCAAGCCCTACAAGATTCTGGGTGCCTGTAATCCGAAGCTGGCCAATCAGGCTATCAACGCTGAACCGGATATCGGCTTGCTGTTACCCTGTAACGTGGTGGTTCGTGAGGAAGATAATGGCTCGATAAGCGTTGCGTTTATGGACCCCAATGCCGTCCTCAGCCTGGTCGAGAAAAGTGATATCGAACAGTTGGCGGGCGAAGTTCGGGCTAAGCTGGAGAAGGTTCGGGACCAGCTAATCTGATCCCCGCTTGAGCAACGTTGAATTCAGTTACGGAAGACACGGAACTGACCGAAATAAAGTAAAAACTCGTGTGTCTTCCGTGGCTGTCTCCATGACATTGGCTAAGTAAGTGCCATTTGTGTCAGGCGGCTTTGCTGTGCGGCAGTATTGCTGCACGTGCTTCGACTTCACGGTGGTGAAAACCAAAGATCTTCTGCTCGGCGGCATGCAGGGGTAACGTCACTGCTGGACGCTGTGCGGGCAATAAAAGCTACCGGCAACGGTCAAGGTCTGACCCGAACAAGCGGTCAAGACAGATTTACTGGGCCTGACAGGTCTGCCAGACTATGTGGCATATTTCTGTCGCCATTGTTTCGGGGAGAATGACATGAAAAAAGTTTTCGTGGCTTCCATCGCCAGCCTGCTGCTCGTCACTGCCAATACCGGCCGGGCCGGCGACGTTGCTGCCGGTAAATCCAGGGCCGCCAGCTGTAGTGGGTGTCACGGCGCCGACGGCATCAGCGCCAACCCGCTGTGGCCGAATCTGGCCGGGCAGAAAGAGGCCTACCTGGTGAAACAGTTAAAGGCGTTCCGCGATGGCACCCGATCAGATCCAATGATGACGCCGATGGCCAAACCGTTGAGCGGCGCTGATATCGAAAACCTGGCGGCTTATTTCTCAAGCCTGAAGTAAGCTTTCTCCGCTGAGCGTCACGCCCGGCTCGCAGGGCGGCTGATGTTATGCAACTGGTGAATGACAAACAGGCTGACGGTCAGCAGGGTTAAGGCACCAGCCTGATGAGTGACACCCAGTGCAACGGGTACGTGTAGCAGTAGTGTCGAGATTCCCAGGGACACCTGGGCGATGGCAACCAGTAATAGTACATGGATCCCGATCCGCGTCGTGGCTGGTAACGGCCTTTTTCGCGTGTGCGCCCAGAACCAGAGCACGGAAATCAGGGTCAGTGTCGCCAGCAAGCGATGATCGAACTGAACCGTGGCAATGTTCTCAAACAGGTTGCGCCATCCAGGTTGCAGTATCCAGCCGGCGGGGGGTAGCCACTGGTCGCCCATTTTGGGGAAAGTGTTGTAGGCGAAACCGGCTTTGAGGCCTGCAACAAAACCACCCGATACAATCGTTGTGGCCGCCAGGGTGAATACAAACAGCGAGGCCTTTCTGGCACCGCTCTGGATGGTGTCGGATTTCTGCTGCGGGAACATCAAATCAAGTAACAGCCACAATAGATAACAGTAAATCAGCAGTGCCAGGCTCAGGTGAGCCGTGAGTCGGTATTGACTGACGTGCGGCTGATCGACCAGCCCGCTTTTCACCATGTACCACCCCAGCAGCCCCTGCAAACCCCCCAGTACAAAAGCAAACGCCAGCCGCGGGATGAGTCGCGGGGTCAGCATGCGGCGAGCGAGAAAGTACAGGAACGGAAGCAGAAATACCGTGCCTATCGAGCGTCCCAGCAGGCGGTGGGTAAATTCAAACCAGTAGATTGATTTGAAGCCGTCCAGATCCATGCCAATGTTGATTTTCCGGTATTCCGGAGATTTCCGGTATTTGGTAAAAATATCCTCCCATTGCTCCTGGTTGAGCGGTGGAACCACACCGAATATCGGATCCCATTCGACCATGGATAATCCCGAGCCGGTAAGGCGCGTGGCTCCACCCAGAATCACCATTGCGAAGATCATGGCGCAGCACAGCATCAGCCAGGCAGCCACCTGCCTGCGGGCTGAATCCTCTAAATGCGTCGGATAGCTGGCCATAGCTTTTTCTATAGAAGATTGAGGAGGTTGCCATTGTAGCCAATATGCTTGCGCTATGCAGCCGGCTGAGACAACATGCTTGTGTGCTGGTTTAGTGGTCCGGCTCGACTGCGCACTTATTGTTACAGGTTGGTTTGATGTTACGTAAACTGTTGATACTGGTTTTTGTCACGGCGGTTTTCTGGTTCGCTGTCGATATCCTGTTAAACGAGCAACGGCAATCGTCGCAACAGGGTGATCCCTTGAAACTGGAACCCGTTGTGCCGCAGCCTGTAGAGAAGCAGCCAAACCGTGTTGTTGACATCAGTGTGCATACGCAGGAAGAACTGGAGATACTGTTCGCCCGTGTTGAACAGCTGCTTGATCGTCCTAGAACTGGCGATGAGACGGCGCTGGTTAAGCTCGTGCTGCATGGGCCGGAAGTTGAGTTCTTCGCCATAAAAAACTACGGCGAATATAAAACGATTGTCGACCATGCCGCTAAACTGGCTGCCCTGGGTGCGGTAGATATCAGTATCTGTCAGACGCAAATGCGTAATCTTGGTATCGCGACTGATGAAGTGCCGTCGTTCTTGCATCAGGTGCCGTTTGGACCCGGTGAGGTCGAGCGTTTGATCGAAAGCGGTTTCGTTTATATGTAGCTATAAACGGCTATTTCTCTGCAGTCCGTTAAACAGAAATTCAAAGCAGTGTGGCGTGACTGACTCGTCCGTAGCGGTCCAGCGTTAGATGCAGGCGGCCCTGGCACGGTATGCGACTGGCGACACAGCCGGGGCCTTCCATGAGGATTTCCTCGAACTGCACAAAAGCTATGACGTGGCTATCATTCTGCTCGATGATTTCGTAGTTCAGGGAATTTTTGTCGATCCAGCCATTCTGCGAACGGAAGGCTGTCAGTTCACGACAGGACAACAGATACTGTTCAATATGTTTCATGACATAGTGCATGGTAGTGTTTCATCTCAGCCACCCCGGCTGCTGCCGATAAGCTTCAACAAAGGAGAAGTATAGATGGCCTTGCCTGCGGTGCAAGGTGGTAGGACAGTTCAGCAGGCGTAAAAGTTCGGACGCTTCGCAGGCAGGCGGTGGCGGATTAAGCGATGAAATAACGGGGTCAGAAGGCTGTTGCGCATCCACACCGAACAGCGTCGAATTTGGCCACGCAATACACGGAAATAAATGATAAAAATTTTCCGTGCCTTCCGTGGCCGGCTGGATGTCATTGGCTTAAGTAAGTAGCATTCAGATCAGGCGGTTTTTCTATCTCCCATCATTCTTTCAATGATGGGCGCCAGGATGATTTCCATGGCAAAACCCATTTTGCCACCGGGCACAACGAAAGAGTTGCGCCGTGACATGAACGAGTTGCTCAGCATGGTCAGCAGGTTTGGGAAGTCGATATTCAGCTTGTCCGGGTCGCGGAAACGTATCACCACAAAACTTTCGTCTGGTGTCGGAATGTCACGGGCGATAAAGGGGTTGGATGTATCGACTGTCGGTACACGCTGGAAATTGATATCGGTACGTGAGAACTGTGGCGTAATGTAGTGCACATAGTCATGCATACGGCGCAGGATGGTGTCGGTAACCGCTTCGGCGGAGTAACCGCGCTGCGCACAGTCGCGGTGAATTTTCTGAATCCACTCCAGATTGACGATGGGTACGACGCCGATCAGTAGATCGACATATTGCGCGATATTGACATTATCGTCGACGGCGCCGCCGTGCAGGCCTTCGTAGAACAGTAAATCGGTTCCGGGGGCAACGGATTCCCAGGGGGTGAATTCGCCGGGATTCTGCCCAAAAGGCTCGGCTTCCTCATCGCTGTGAAGATAATAGCGACGTTCGCAGCTGCCGCTTTCGCCATAGGTCTTGAAAGTTTCTGCGATTTTTTCGAAAAGATTGGCCTGCGGGCCAAAGTGGCTGAAATTGGAATCACCGCCATCTTCCGCATGTGTCATGGCTTCCTTCATGGCTACGCGATCGAAACGGTGGAAGCTGTCGCCTTCGATGACCGCCGGGTTGAGCCCTTCGCGGAGGAAAATGTGTTCAAAAGCCAATTTTACCGTGGTGGTGCCCGCACCGGAAGAACCGGTTACTGCAATCACTGGGTGTTTCCTGGACATGCCAATCTCCTAAAAACTAGAACTGAAAGCTTTTGCTCCCTGCCGGGGTATCGTCGGGCAGAGCGCAGGAAATATTTGTTGCCGCTAAGAGAACATTAACTGATTCGTACGGCTGCCGGCCTTCAGCCGGGACCGTGTATTGAACCATTTTTCCACGCCAGGCGACACCTCTAAACTCGCTATATATGGATAAAGGTTGTTTTGGGTGGAGATGCCGCCTCTGCGATGCCGTCCTCAGACAATCCGGGCTGTGTTAGGAAATCATGATGAATTCCGGTAACATACACGACCACCTTTCGTCGGCTGACTACCCGGTTGGCGGTAACGGCTTTCCAGGTTGTAGTTTCGCCGAGAATGACTTTGGCTGACGTGCGTGAGTTGCTCGCCGGTTTGCAAAAGATGTTTATGCCATTCACTGGATGGATTGGTGAAGTGCGCCATACGAACACTTTGCGGGCAGACGTTATTGCCGGTATCACCGTGGCCCTGGTGCTGGTTCCGCAGTCCATGGCTTATGCACAGCTGGCCGGTTTACCCGCGTATATCGGCCTTTACGCTTCATTTATCCCGGTCATGATCGCGGCTTTCATGGGCTCTTCACGCCAGCTGGCCACCGGCCCGGTGGCGGTGGTTTCGCTGATGAAGGCGGCATCGCTTGAGCCGCTGGCTGGCGGCAGCATAGAGCTTTACCTGGCGCTGGCGGCCATGCTGGCCATTATGGTGGGTGTGTTCCAGATTTTGCTGGGCGTTTTTCGGCTAGGGGTGCTGGTGGACTTCCTGTCACACCCGGTGGTGGTTGGTTTTACCAACGGTGCCGCCATCATTATCGCCACCTCCCAGCTCGGCAAGATTTTCGGCGTGAGTGTCGAAAAGTCCGAACACCATTATGAAACCGTCTGGCAGGTCGTTGTCGCGGCCGGGCAGGATACCCATATGCTGACCCTGCTCATGGGGATTTTTGCACTGGCGTTGATGATACTCATGAAAAGGTACACGCCGAAGATTCCCAATGTGCTGACTGCGGTGGTGGTGACGACACTCATGTCCTGGTTTTTCGGCTTCCAGGCAGCTGGCGGCAAGGTGGTCAGCGAGGTCCCCCAGGGGTTGCCCGGCGTCACGCTACCGAATTTCGATATACAGCGGGTCCTGCAGTTGGCGACAGCTGCGGTCACCATTTCCTTGATCGGTTTCATGGAAGCGATTGCCATCGCCAAAGCCATGGCGGCGCAGACCCGCCAGCGGCTGGATACCAACCAGGAATTGTTCGGCCAGGGTCTGTCCAATGTAACTTCCGGTCTGTTTGGGGCTTATCCGGTATCGGGTTCCTTCTCGCGTTCTGCAGTCAATATTGCGGCGGGTGCACAGACCGGTTTTTCTTCTGTGGTGACCGGCGGCGTGGTGGCCATCACCCTGTTATTCCTGACGCCGCTACTGTACCACCTGCCGCAGGCCACCTTGGCAGCGGTGATCATGATGGCGGTCGCGAACCTGGTCAAAATCGGGCCCATAAGACACGCCATGAAAGTGCAGATGCACGATGGTGTGGTGTCCATTATCACCTTTGCGCTGACACTGATACTGGCGCCGCACCTCGAAAAGGCCATCATGGTCGGTGTCATATTGTCGCTGGGACTTTTTCTGTACCGCACCATGCGCCCGCGTTTCGCCGAACTGTCCCTGCACGCGGATGGCACCTTCCGTGACGCAAAAATACACAATTTGCCACGATGCAGGCATATTTCGGTGCTGCGTTTCGATGGTTCATTGTATTTCGCCAACGCCGGTTACTTTGAAAGCCGGGTGCTGGAGAATGTCGCCAGCAAGCCGGATCTGAGATTTGTCATTCTGGATTTGGAGGGCGTTAACCAGATCGATGCCACTGGCGAAGAAGTCATTGGTATCCTGCATGAACGCCTGGAAACCGCCGGTGTTACCGTTCTGGTGGCGAGACCCAAGGGGCAGACCATGCAGATATTCGAACGCTCGGGCATGAAGCAGAAGCTTGGCGAAGAGCATTTCTTCCGCACCCGCACCGCTGCCATCCGCTATGCGCGCGAACAGCTGGGCGATGAAGTGGTGGAGGATTCGCCGCTGAATCCTGACCAGTCAATCAGGCAGGCGAGGGTGGCGACGGTTCAGCCCTTATCCTGATCAGGTGCGCCGGTAGACAAGGTCCCATACCGCGTGGCCAAGCCGTTGGCCACGTTTTTCGAACTTGGTGACAGGGCGGTAATCAGGTCGATCTGAATACTGTCCTGTTCCACGACAGTTTATAAAATTCTGCGAAGCTTCCATGACCTTGAGCATGTGTTCGGCATAGGGTTGCCAGTCGGTCGCCATATGAAAGTGGCCGTCTGCGTTCAGTTTACGCGCCACAAGCGCAACAAAAGCGGGCTGAACAAGGCGGCGTTTGTGGTGTTTTTTCTTTGGCCAGGGATCCGGGAACAACAGCAGCACACGGTGCAGGCAGCCATCGGCAATATTGTGCTCGAGTATCTCCACGGCATCGTGACAAAACACACGGACATTGTCGATCCCGCGTTCTTCGAGTTTCCGCAACAGGCTGCCCACGCCGGGACGGTGCACTTCTATACCGATAAAGTCAGCATCCGGCTCGTTTGCTGCCATGTCCGCCAGGCTGGCGCCATTGCCAAAACCGATTTCGAGTGTGACAGGGGCTGAACGCCCGAACAGCTCTGCCGGCTTGTTGTCTCCTTCAACCGCAAGTCCATATTTGGGCCAGAGTGTCTCCAGCGCCCTGTGTTGCCCGGGCGTCAGTCGTCCTTCGCGGCGTACAAAGGAACGAATGCGCCTGCTCGGTGCGTCTGTGTTATGTTTGGCTTTATTCATGGCGGATACACGTGCATCGCTTGATTATACGGCCTTGTATACAGACTATCTGAACAAAGTAACGGACTGGCTCAGCCATCTGGACTGAAGGAATTACCAGTATCGCGGCGGGTCTGAATGGATGTGGCACCCATCGCGGCCAGGCTCCCCGATTGAAGCGCGTTGAATTTAGCCACGGAATACACGGAACTCACCGAAAAAAGGTAAAAAATTCGGTGCCTGCGGCGTTTTCCGGCGCTATGTAGATGGCATTGGCTGAAGGAAGTGCCATTCCCCGGTCAGGCTCTAGAAAAACGTCCCGTCAACGGGTGATGAGGCACTGGCAAACCGTTTCCTGGGGATACGCCCGGCCAGATACGATTCACGTCCGGCCTCAATGGCTTTTTTCATCGCCGAAGCCATCAGAATCGGATCCCCGGCACCGGCAATGGCGGTATTCATCAGGACACCGTCACAACCCAGTTCCATGGCGATCGCTGCATCCGATGCGCAGCCGACACCGGCGTCGACCAGAATCGGCACACTGGCATTTTCCACTATCGTACGAATATTGTAAGGATTGCGGATGCCCAGGCCGGAGCCGATGGGCGCCGCCAGTGGCATTACCGCTACACAACCCATCTCTTCCAGGCGCCTGGCGACAATTGGGTCATCGTTGGTATAGACCATCACCTTGAAGCCGTCCCGGACCAGCGTCTCGGCGGCGCTCAGGGTCTGGGTAATGTCCGGAAACAGGGTTTTTTCGTCGCCCAGCACTTCCAGCTTCACCAGGTTATGGCCATCCAGCAATTCACGCGCCAGGCGGCAGGTACGTACCGCATCCGCTTCGCTGTAACAACCGGCGGTGTTGGGCAGATAGGTATAGCGATCCGGCCGCAATACATCCAGCAGGCTGGGTTCGCCGGCATTCTGGCCGATGTTAGTGCGGCGAATGGCAACGGTGATGATTTCCGCGCCGCTGGCTTCGACAGCCAGGCGGGTTTCTTCCATGTCCTTGTACTTGCCGGTACCGACCAGTAGCCGGGATTGATAGGCGACACCGTCGATCATCAACGGGTCTGTGCTGCCGGGCGTGGTGTGTCTCATGACAGTCGACATGCTGTTCTCCTTATGGGCGGATCTAGCCGCCGCCGATGGCGCGCACGATTTCGATCTGGTCGCCCGCCTTGAGAATATGTGCCTCGAAACTGCTGCGCGGCACGATTTCCCGGTTGACTTCCATGGCCAGGCGCTCATTCGCCAGACCCAGCTGTTCAATCAGTTGTGCGGCGTTAATGTCCTCCGACAACTGCTCGGCTTTGCCATTGATGATCAGTTCCATGGATGTGCATTCTACCCGAAAAGTTGCATTGGCGGAGATTCCATGTACAACTAGCGGGTTATGAATGATTGGCAGGAAGACCTGATCACGGTTGAAGCGGCGGGCACGCTGGACGGTTTGTTTTATGAACGGGTCCGGCGCACACCGGATATAACCGCCTATCGAAATTACAACAAAGTGTCCAGGACCTGGGTCGACAGCAGCTGGCGGGCAGTCGCCGCAAGGGTGGCGCGATGGCGTGCCGCGATAGCGGGGGAAGGGCTTGAGCCCGGCGAACGTGTCGCTATCCGTCTGCGCAGTGGGCTCGATTGGGTCTGCTTCGACATCGCCGTGCTGGCTGAAGGGCTGGTTTCGGTACCTTTATATACAGAAGATCGTCCCGACAATATTGCCTATATTCTTGACGACGCGGCGGTTACATTGCTGTTGCTGCAAAATCTGGAGCAGTGGAAGAAACTGTTGCCTTCCCTGCAGGCTAACGAAACCCTGCAGCGCGTACTGATTCTGGATGCGCCGTCCGCAGAGCAGGAAAAAATGGCAGCCCTCGAGGGCGACCAGCGCCTGCGTTTTGTCGACGACTGGTTGCCACCGAGGGCAGCGGAAATGCAGCACCGTGGGGGCGATCCCCACGGACTGGCTTCCATCATCTACACCTCGGGCACCACAGGACGGCCCAAGGGGGTGATGCTCAGTCACTACAATATGCTGTCAGTGGCACACACCGCGGTGGCTTCGGTGGATTGTTATGTCGGCGAAGTATTTTTGTCCTTTTTGCCGCTGTCACACACCCTGGAAAGGACGGCCGGCTATTACCTGCCGATGATGGCCGGTGCCATTGTCGCTCATGCGCGTTCCGTACCGCAGCTGGCAGAGGATCTGATGCAGGTTAAACCGACAGAGATGATGGCGGTGCCGCGCATTTTCGAGCGTGTTCACGGCCGTATCATGGACCAGCTTGAAAAGCAGCCGGCCATTGCGCGCAGTCTGTTTCATGCCACGGTACGCATCGGCTGGCGGGATTTTCTGCGCCGGCAGGGGCGCGCCTCCTGGTCTCCCGTGTTGCTCATTTATCCGCTGCTGAAAAAGCTGGTCGGTGACAAGGTAACGGCAAAACTGGGTGGCAATATCCGTTATGCCATCTGCGGCGGTGCCGCACTGCCTTTCAGGGTGGCCAGGACGTTCATCGGTCTGGGCCTGGAAATCCTGCAGGGTTACGGACTGACCGAAACCAGTCCCATCATCAGCGTGAACCGTCCCGGCAATAACGATCCGACCAGTGTCGGCGAACCCTGCCGGGGTATCGAAGTGCGCATTGGTGAAAATGACGAACTGGTGGTCAAAAGTCCCGGCATCATGCTCGGTTACTGGAACAACCATGCGGCGACCGCTGAGATCATCGACCCTGACGGCTGGTTGCACACCGGCGACCAGGCGCGTATCGAAGGTGGGCGCATTTATATCACCGGGCGTATCAAGGATATCCTGGTGTTGTCCAATGGCGAGAAAGTGCCCCCTGTGGACATGGAAACAGCCATCTGCCTGGACCCCTTGTTCGATCAGGCGCTGGTGGTGGGCGAAGGCAGGCCGAGCCTGGGCGCCGTGCTGGTCCTGAACCCGGATTTGTGGTTCGGCTTTGCCAGGGAGCTGGGGCTGGATCCGTTTGCCCGGGAAAGTCTGGAAAACGAGCAGCTGCACCGCAAGGTGTTATCACGGCTGCAAAAGCAGCTCCACGAATTCCCCGGTTATGCGAAGATTCGCCATGTCGTTCTTACCCTGGATCCCTGGACGGTGGAGGATGATCTGGTCACGCCAACACTGAAAATAAAACGCGCCAAAGTAATGGAACGCTTCGCGGACCGGATCGAGGCGCTCTACGACTAAGTTCATTTGCCACGGAATCACACGGAACCACACAGAAGAAAACCGGAAAAGGGCATTTCGTTCCGCGTGTTTCCGTGGCCATCTCTTCGGCTCTGGGGTGGAGGCGCTGTTACGTCAACGGCGTCAGCTGGATCTCGACGCGCCGGTTCAACGCCCGGCCTTGCGGGGTGTCATTGTCGGCAATCGGGGAGTTCTGGCCCATGCCGCTGGTCACAACGCGTTGTGGCAACACCTTCTGGCTTTCGAGGTAACGCGCCACACTGCTGGCCCGCGCCACTGACAACTGCTGGTTGTAGTCCTGGGAGCCGGTGCTGTCGGTGTGCCCGACCACGTCCACGTAGGTTTTCTCGAACTCATTGATAACCAGCGCCACCGAATCCAGCACCGTGTAAAAGTCAGCAGAAATATTGCTCGAGTTGGTGGCGAAGGTAACATTGCCGGGCATGTTGAGAATGATGGTGTCACCCACGCGCGTCACGCTGACGCCGGTGTTCTGCAATTGCGTGCGCAGCTTGGCTTCCTGGCGGTCCATATAGTTACCGACCGCACCGCCGGCCAGGGCGCCGAGGCCCGCCCCGAGCAGGACGTTTTTGCGTTTGCCGCTGATAATCGCGGCGGCAATCGCGCCACCCACGGCGCCGATGCCGGCGCCCTTGGCGGTATTACTGGTTTTCTGCTCACCGGTGTACGGGTCGGTGGTCTGGCAGCCCGCCAGTGCCAGCGTTATTGCCGCCGCCAGGACAACGGTCCGGTAGTTGAGCCGCTGCCTTGCGGAACAACGCCGGGTTTCAGATTGGGAGGCTGGTGGGTGACAAGTGACTGACTGATCTGGCATGGTTTTTCCTCTAATCCGTTTAGCGGTGACGCAGGTTACTGGTGACGGCGCAAAATCATACAACATATCCGCCCCAGGGATAGCAATGAAGTGCGGGGTTTGTCGCCGTTACCCGTTCTTCTGCGCCGAGATTGCCTGGAGTCGGCAGGCTCCAGTCCCCTGTTACGACTACTGGGTCTGTTGCTTGAGTGCTGAGGCGGGTGACGTTGGGTCTGATATGGCTGTAAGGGGTGTGTAAGTTTGTCGAAAAATCTGACAATTTGCTTCCCAAGTTGAGAATAGGGTTAACATATTGTTTATGTTAATGAAATGAGTCAACCTTGCTGCAGACGCCGCCTCGCGTAGTGTCGGAATTCCTTGCGATCGATTCGTTCAATATCCACGTTATGCCTGATTGTTCTTATTATTTAATATGTTATGTCGATGGCGCGGGGTTTGCATAAATTAACGAGCGCAACCTAGCCTAAATGACAGGAACAACCTAACCTGATTGGCTGGCACAAACTAGCAGTAGGGGTAGATTAGTACTGGTTCGCGACAAATTAAAAATACATTGTCTTGGAGGAGATTTTATGGTTCCCAACTTACGAAGGTTCGTGTTGTGTGCTAGCGCAGGCCTGTTATGTGCGGCAACAAATATTGCCAACGCCACCAGCGTGTCTTATTTCCTGGATCAGTCGAACACGACTCCACCCTTCCCGGATGGTTCGAACTATCTCACGGTTACCATCGATGACAACGGGGGTATAGGTGCAAGTGGTGATAACGTAATCACTTTCACTGTCGCAACGGTTGCGGGTGCGGTCACCCCGGGCACCGGTTCTTATGGCATTCAGTCTTTTGGATTTGCCGATATTGGCGGCTTCATAAGCGGTGATAGTCCATCCACTGAGTGGATACTGCCGACCGGTTGGGAAGGTAACGTACCGCCCCCCGCGAATGGGCAGGACGGCTTTGGTCGGTTTGATTTGGTGGTAAGTAATGGCGGCGCAAACCGACAGGATCCGCTGATTTTTTCGTTGGATGTATTCGGTGACACCATAGCAAACTACGTCGATCTGTCAGCCAATCCTGGTAACAATCCTAATCCTCCAGCCGAAGGCAATGTGTTCTTTGCGGCACATCTGGCCGGCTTTGCCGACACAAACGGGGTCACCAGTGCCTGGTTCGGGGGCTCTACAGTGGTTCCCGTTCCGGCGGCTGTCTGGCTGTTCGGCTCCGGCCTGCTGGGCTTGGTCGGTATAGCCCGCAGGCGTCGCAGCTGACGTAGCACGCAGCGTTATCTGTTGTTTCGAAAACGGCCACTGCACAGGTGGCCGTTTTTTTTGAAGGGGTCGGTGACAACTGAATCTCATTCTCATCACTGGCCACCATACTGCCTCTCTCCATAGAGGGTGACACCTGCCTGCACTATTCTGTAAACTTCTGAGAGTTATTCAATTTGCGGGTGTAGTTCAATGGTAGAACTTCTGCTTCCCAAGCAGATAACGTGGGTTCGA
>Ga0055476_10000060_pt1 | contig 22251 bp, 23 predicted proteins | sample Muzzi_CordC_D2_FD_57682 | JGI IMG/M metagenome (GOLD analysis project Ga0055476, IMG submission 57682) | Wetland microbial communities from San Francisco Bay, California, USA, that impact long-term carbon sequestration - Muzzi_CordC_D2 | ecosystem: Environmental > Aquatic > Marine > Wetlands ... | reverse complement strand
GTTTTCCGGTAACAAGTCCGGATTTGCTCGTACAGCTTGTGCCTGAGTGGCGAGGTTCGGCCATAAGCGGTAATTTCAGAGACACCTCCCTGGAACATTGTGTTCGTGTTTGCCGCCTTGTCTGGGATGATTTGAAGAACATCCCAATGTTCCACATCTTAAACATCAGGTCATAGAATGCCTGCGCATTCATTTTGTTTTGCTCTAATTGATCGCTCATTGTCATTGCGTCCGAATGCCGAGTTCCGAATTCCGAATTCTAACCAATGATGGCTTTGAGTCGGTTCCTGTACTTTCCTCGAAATAGCAGCATAGCTTGCAGGCTAAATGCGTACCTTTAGCACGACCAAAAACAGCGGCCGAAGCCGCTGTCTTTGTTGATACCGTTCCAAGGATTACGCTGTGTTACGTTTACAGCCCCCTCTGGCATTCCATAAAAAGTGCAAAATATTTCCATTCAAAACCTCATAATTTGAAATAATTGCAATCTTCAGGCGACGACACCAAATAATCGACCAACTCCCGCTGTTAATGCCATCGCAAGTGCACCCCAAAAGGTCACTCTGATAGCACCGGCAGTAATTGCTGCACCACCTGCACGTGCCGCAAGACCGCCAAGAACAGCCAGAAAGACAAGGGATGAAACTGCTACTAGAGGTATTAGCTGAGATCCTGCTATAGCCCACGTCACGATTAATGGAAGTGCGGCACCAACTGTAAATGTGCCCGCCGAATAAAATGCCGCTTGAACGGGCTGAGCACTGACACTCTCCGATATGCCTATTTCATCTCTTGCGTGTGCCCCAAGAGCATCGTGAGCCATAAGCTGTTCGGCAACTTGTTTTGCTAAAACGGCCTCAAGCCCCCTGTCTTCGTATATTTTTGCAAGTTCATCTTTTTCAAACTCGATATCTTGCTCTAATGATTGTTTTTCAAGCGCTAGATCTGCTTTCTCTGTATCGGACTGAGAACTGACGGACACGTACTCACCAGCAGCCATAGACATCGCTCCTGCAACCAGCCCGGCAATACCCGCAAGAAGAATATTTTCATGTGTAGAACTTGCTGCAGCAACACCAATAATAAGACTTGCTGTGGAGACAATACCGTCATTTGCACCTAAAACTGCGGCACGTAGCCAGCCTACGCGATGTGCTCTATGTACTTCATGGTGAGTCATGTAATACCTCCCAAGGGTTTTCAGCTAACAGCCGGATAAACGATAACTCATGTCTCGTTATCTGTTTACTAGGTTCACCAAACTTTATCATCCAAAAAGTTATTAAAATCAGCAATACAGTAAGTCGACATCCATTTATCAGGTACAGATAAACGTAACCAAAGGAAGTCTGGCATCAAGGACTTTATACGGCTACCGAATGTGTAAGAAATACTGGATACTTTTCGGCGTTAACCTGCCTTCTCAGGTGTACCAGCGACTGTTAGCAGCCACGGCTTCATGGTGTCACGGACGTCAGTACCTCGCTAGACTGACAGCGCTATTAGAAGCAAAACTGATGAAAAGACCAATGTTCATGGTTCCGACAATCTAACGCACAAGTTCAGCTGCGGCCTCGCCGGAGCTACTTGGAGGCGGAGACAAAGACGTCGGCTGGAACGTCTCGTTAAGCGGCCGCTTCAACCAAATAGCCATCGCTGAATCAGCTTTGTATAGCGAGGCATTATGACGTACACCATTAGACAAACAACGGTCCCCGTCACTACAAATGTGGTTATTAATCGATTATCTGGAATCCCAAGGTACTGCAGAACGGGAGTAACGACCAACGGCACGCCTAGCACTAAAGGATAGATGACTGACCATGTAGCCAGGTATTGCTTCCAGCGTACCGGCACTTTCGCCTTCGCCCCCGCCGGAGCGAACCAGAAATCCAACCCGCTACTGACAAAGAAGTCGTCGCCTGTCACGAACAGCGGCCGAACTTTTTCGATCAGTCGGGCCCGAGTCTGTGAATCCATCCAGTCCTTTAAATGTGTATTGGTATCGAATCGGATAATGATCGTGTATGTTTCGCTTAGGCCGGGAATCGGACGAACGATGTGCCAGTCTAAATGACCCGGGAAAGCCTTGCAAAGAGGCGCAATTTCTTCGACCCATTTTTCGTAGTCAGCATGTTTTTCGTTACGCACTCTATGGGTAATTACTACTGTCGCCCCTTCGTCGGTTTCTCGTTCAGGAACCAAGTCTTTATTCATACTAATTGCGCCTCTAGAACGCCCAATTACCATTAGCGAGCACAAGCCCGATATGACGAAACACCGTGCACGCGCCTGTCCCTTCTACTTATAGGGTGAGTAAACAAACAATGTGCCCGATATCATGAATTTCTCCAAGCGTTATTGTGTACCCGGCCAGTTGAGAGTCTTGCTGATTCTCAGACAATCTTCAACAGCCCCAATTAACGAGCAGATGCCCGGATAACAGGTGATTTCGTTGGATAACGAGCAGAGACTCGACAACACCCTGATTTTAAAAAACAGGCGGGCACTTCAGTGACTGTTTTGTAATGGTTAACGGGATCATGGTCGGATATAGCTTGTCATCGTCGTGGTCTCCATGTGGTTTTACCTGTTTTTCACAGAACATCGAGCGTACCAACTTGCCGGCTCTTGTATTTTTGCGTTATTCCATAAACAGACTTCGGTCGCTGGTGGGAATATTGCACACAGACTCTCACGCTTGGCGATTATCAAGCAACGGTCTAAATGCCCTTCTCAGCAATCCGTTCGAGTGGGTGCACCCCCTCCCCTCCACCCCGTGCATATTCCCAGGCACCACCGAGAACGCTTCTATTGCGAAGAATTTCGGAATAGATACAGAGCACACGGCGCGAAGGCGCGTTGTGACTCGTAAGATGCCGCTCGGTCATCTGGTCCGGCCCGCACATAGAGATGCGTTGGGGAATATTCCACAGCCCGGTTTGTATTACCCCCACCCGTCCCTCGACACAAGCATAGCGCTCTGAAGTAATAAACATTTTTTTGGACTCTATCTTGCAGATTCATGAGACAGAAGCGAACGAATCTGCCATGACTAACGGGCACGAAACAATAGCAGAGGCGATCCCCGCAACAAACGCCGTCTGTAAATCGATTCGGTGGAGAAAACAATGCACGCAGTGCATCACAACAAATTTCAATCCAGTAAAGCAACTCGACGAGTGCGGTCAGCCGGTATGATTGGATTACATAGGTTCCCGCTTGGGAGTCACCAAAATAATTAAAACTATCTACCCGATATACCGAACAAGGATAGCCACTGCCATGCGAGCTTAAGCCATGAGTTTTTGGAATGTACTTGCGCTGCTGCTGACGCTGACGGCCTTGTTCGGTTATCTGAATGACCGCTGGCTGCGACAACCGACAACGACCGGCATCATGTTGATGGCGCTTCTTTTCTCGCTAGGGCTGGTCGGCTTGCACCACTTGGGTTTTGACCTGAAGGTGCCTGGCAAGGCACTGCTCGAACAAGTCCATTTCGACACGACACTGCTGCATGGCATGCTCGGCTATTTGCTGTTCGCCGGCGCTTTGCAGGTCGATGTCAGCCAGTTGAAAAACAATGCCTGGGTCATTTCCGTTCTGGCCACCCTCGGCACCATGATCTCGACAGTGCTTGTCGGTGGTATCGGCTATTACGCACTGCAATGGATCGGCTTGCCGTTACCCTTTCTGGTCTGCCTGCTGTTTGGCGCGCTGATCTCTCCTACCGACCCCATCGCCGTACTTGCCGTATTTAAAAAGTTAGCGACACCACCGGACCTGGGTATGCAGATCGCAGGTGAGTCTCTGTTTAACGATAGCATCGCGCTAACCCTCTTCCTTCTGTTTTCTACCGTGATCTTCAGGAAGACAGATACGTCCTGGCTAGAAGTCGCCACAGTGTTTTCCCGCGAAGCATTTGGCGGCGTCGCTGTCGGTACTGCGCTCGGCTGGGGTATTTTCTTTTTGATGCGACGGGTACGAGATCACACCGTGGTAATCCTGCTTTCTCTCGCTGCCGCCAGCGGCGGCTTCGCGCTGGCCCGCCATCTCAGTGTCTCCGCAGCACTCGCCATGGTCGTGGCCGGCCTCATAGTCGGCCACCAGGGCCGGCATCACGCGCTGACATTCTCTGGACGTGACCGACTGGAGCTATTCTGGAAGGTTGTCGATGAGATCCTGAACGCCGTTCTGTTCATGCTAATTGGTCTTGAAGTACTCCTTATTTCCTATCGCACCGAATACCTCAATGCTATTATCATGTTTATTCCTATTGTTTTGATCGCGAGGAGCGTGAGTATCAGTCTGCCCTGGCTGCTTCTGCACCGCCACTGCCGCTTCGATCGCGGCGCGCTGCCGGTCCTGATCTGGGGCGGACTGCGCGGCGCGCTTTCGGTCGCGATGGCGCTGTCTCTCCCTGCTGGCGAGACCCGTGATGTCGTCGTTGCAATTACGTATGGAATTGTCGTGTTCTCGATCCTGGTACAAGGCACCACAATCCAGCCTCTGTTGGCCTGGCGAGCTGCCAGGGTAACAGGTGAATAGACTGTGGCAAGGGAATCCGGCTCCGGGATTCCCAGCTACGCCGTCCGTCCCGGTATCGTACTGCACCATTTTTGAGCTATCGCTCCTGTGCTTGCCGCCAAAAGTCTCGGCTATCCGCGGGTCATCTGCCTGATCGAAGAAGCCGACTATGAACCGCTTTGCGAGGAGCTGGGGTTGGAAGAAACCCTGAACCCTCTGCACTCAGTCAGTCAACGCCCAGCCGATATTGCCGAACATCGGGAACCACGGGATCGGGACGAAAGGCACGAAACCGGCATAGCAACAGGAATGGAAGCGACGGTCAGGATCAGCGCGAACTGCACCAAGTCAAGCAGCGGCGCATGGCGGAAGAGCTGCACGACGATGAGTATCGCGACCAAACCCACACTCAGGTAGATCAGATAATCGCCGATGGCCAGTACCGCCTTCTGGAAGTGGAGGCGGCGCCGGCGCTTTCCACCAGCCTGGCTGTGCTCAGGCCCTCGGCCGAGCTTTCCAGCCGTTTAAAGAGTTCGTCAGCGCTCGACTTATCGGCGCTCCGGCTGTCGATAATGTTGATCACAATCAGAGCCCTTATGGTGCGATCATTTCGTTTTCGAGATAGGCTTCAGCGCAGTTTAAGACGACATCGGGATCGGGGGGCACATTGTGGCCTTTGTCCAGGATACAGTCACCCTGGGCGATTCCGGTTTGGCAGACCGGCAATTCTTTTTTAAAGTCATGGACACGCCCCAGATCGGGCAGTGCAAGTCACTGTCGCTAAGGCGGGCACCGCGGCGCCACTACACCCCCCGAAAGTTGGGCGTCTGTTTTCATGCCACATCCAGCGGCATACTCACCAGCTGAAGGTTGGCAGCCACGAAATCCCAGTTGACGAGATTCCAGAAGCTCTGCAGATACTCGGCACGCGCATTGCGGTAGTCGATATAGTAGGCGTGTTCCCACACGTCGCAGGTCAGCAGTGGTATCTTGTTTTGCGTCAACGGCGTGTCCGCATTGCTGGTGCTCAGTATCTCAAGACAACCATCGTCTGTACTGACAAGCCACGTCCAACCGGAACCGAAGGTGTCGAGTGCTGCTTTGGTGAAGCGCTGCCGAAATCCTTCAACCGAGCCGAACTGCCGGTTAAGTCCCTCTGATACAACACCATTCGGTACCGATGCCTGGGGTGTCAGGCATTGCCAATAGAACTGATGATTCCACGCCTGAGCCGCATTGTTGAAAATCGGGTTCGAGCGCCCCAGCGGTGGACTATTTGCCCGAACGACTGCTTCCAGCGACATGTTCTCAAGGTCCGTACCGGTAATCAGATCATTGAGCTTGTCGACGTAGCCGCGATGGTGCTTCGAATGGTGGTAGTCCAGTGTTTCGCGCGAGATATATGGCTCCAGTGCATCGAGGGCATAAGGAAGTTTGGCTAGTGCATACATAGCGATCATCTCCTGTGTGTTCTCCAGACCGTCCATACGGTCAGGACGTTCAACTACCCGGTTGCAGCAACAGTGCCAATTCACACCCTGTTGTTTTCCGGAAGAATTTTCCCAGCAGACGGCTGTGAATGTGATTTCGATTTGTAATATTGCCCATGCCGCAGGGAATAGTGCTCACCCGTCACGAGCCCTCCTTGTTCAGCATCACCCTGGAAGACATCTCAATCCGAGGAGAATGCATTTCTCACGCCTGAAAGCTAACGATCTGGAACAAAGTACAGAACTTGACGCGCTTCGATGTATTCCGGCAACGAAAACCACCTCGAACCATTTCATCGGCACAACCATATGAATTGCGGTTAGTCACTGATAGCCGCATTCAGTTCATGCCCCCGGTGTAAATCCGCACGTCATTTTGGCGCCGATCGGCGCATTAACTCTTTGAATCACTAACAGTTGGATGGGTATAAGTTGAATACCGATCCAGAATTGGGTGGGTTATGCTTGCTGAACTCCGGCGGATTGATCCGGAAGCTGAACGGGTTACCCGTTCATGAGTTGAGCGGTATAAAAAACCACCTGGTTTTTCCCCGTCTTTTTTGCATGGTACATGGCGCTATCGGCTTGGGCCCATAGTGTCTCGTGATCCACATCGGCAAACGGGTGTAGCGTCACGCCGACGCTGGCACTGATCTGAATACTGTGGCCATCGAGTTCAAAAGGCATTGTTGAATGCTTGAGCAGTTTATCGAGGGTGTGTTCAACATCCTCCACCCGTTCAAAATCCTCCATTATCAAAATGAACTCGTCGCCGCCCAAGCGTCCCAAAGTGTCGATTTTCCGCATGAACTGTTGAGCTCTGTCAGCGTAGCTCGCCAACAACCGGTCTCCAATTTGATGGCCATAGGTATCATTGACCAGCTTGAAATCATCCAGGTCGATAAACACCGCGGCCATGAGTTTCTGCCGACGTTTCGCACGGTTCATGGCATCCTTAAGATGGTCGATGATGAAGAGCCGGTTAGGTAGTTTTGTCAGCGTGTCACGGTAGGCAAGTCTATGCAACTCCGCACTACGTTCCTCCAATAAGGTGAGCTTGCTGATGTCACGCCCTGTAGACACAAATTGAACCAGATTGCCTTTTTCATCATGAATGGGTGTGATGATCTTCTCCTCGTAATATCGCGAGCCGTCACGACGCTTGTTGATAAACACCCCCTCAAAGACCTTGCCGTCGATAATACTCTGCCATAGCCTGCTGTAGAATGCCTCATCATGTATCCCCGACTTCAGGATGCGAGGAGTCTTACCTATGACCTCCTCCTGATTGTAGCCGGTTATGTTCTCAAAAGCGGGATTCACATAATGAATGACACCCCGGGGATCTGTTATGAAGACCAGTTCGTGCGACTGTTCCACCACGCGGGAGAGTTCCAGAATTCTCGCTTTTCCCTGCTCTGCCTGTTGTGCAAGCCATGTCCAAAACCAGGCGAACATTGCCAACAGCAGCAGCAGCACAGGAGACAACTTGAAGAGGATGGACAAACGTTGTTCTGACTTGGGATTGAGCGCGTCAGCCGGAACGACACTGACCAGTGTCCACCACAGGTCAGTGCCCGGTAGTGTCCCCGTATGGCCATTCTTCACTGCCGGTGGATAAATAGTCAGATAGGTGAACAGACCATTGTCAGTCTGAAACTGTCCCTCTTTGCTTTTGAGCAGTCGATCCCATGCAGCGGTATAGATGTTCTGGAAGCGCTCATCTTGCCCGAACATGAACCCCCAGCATTTATCCCAATTTGGATGGTAAAGCCAAAATCCCTGGTCGTTAATCAACATGAGTTGCCCCTGGCTGGCGATATCCTGAAGCCTTAATTCGTCCAGAATAAAATGTCCCAGGTAGTTTAGAATCAGGACTCCTTTCCTTTGGCCGGCACTATCGAACATCGGAGTCGCCAGGCGAATCATGGGCCTCCATGGGGTTTCCACTTTTCCCTGCTCCAGGTTCAGGTCGAAACGGGAGATATAGATGACTCCCTTGTCCAATGATATGGCGTTGGTGAAGTAGTAACGGTCAGCCTTGTTCTGGAGTTGCTCATCGGGCACCAGCAAGGTCTTGCCGTTGGCGCAGTTGACCCGGACCTGTTCCTGGCCAGCAAGATTCAGAAGACGCACCTGGTGATACTTCCCATAGGCCTGAGCAAAGGTGAGAAAGCGTTCCTGAAGCCGGGACAGGGTGGTGGTTGATGGTGAATCGAGGTAATCGATAACCGCCCGGCTGTTGCTCAGTGCTTTAAGGTCTGCGGTGATATCCGATATCAGGGCACTGACCTCGTTGCCGATGGCGGGAACCAGGTTACCTTCTGTAATTTTAAGCTGCTGTAACTCGTAGGTTTTGTCTGCATAATAAAATGCCCCGATCAGAATGAGCAAGGATGCCAACATGCTGAAAAACCGAAGCTGCAGTTTTTTCGGAATCATTACCATTGTGGCCCGATTCAATATTGTTTCAATCCAAACCAACCAAGTAGGGTGCAGCATTCGAGTAACAGCATGTACATTGGCAAGGGATTTCGATGCCGATCCGCGCACCAGCTCTCCGAATTAGCTGCAGTCATCTCGCTCAAAATTGAATGCCGATTCACATGTTTGGCTAAGGTATTCCCCATGATTCCTGAAATCGATTGCACCGCACGCAGGGCCGCCCGGATGGTGACGTGACGGCCATGAGGAAACCGATCACAATGAGAAGCGTTTGATGTGTAACCGCTGTTCTTGGTTGGGCATGATGAAAGTGAGGATGGCGAGTAAAGGATTGGCGGTCGCCAGCAGCCCGACGAGCACATTGACGTATTCGTGCAGTCAGGCATAGACAATGAGACGAACCATTGTCCTGGCATCACTCGCGATAACTCTCACGTTCACTCCGACACCTTGATGTTATATTTCTCGATGCGGTAGCGCACTTTTTCGCGTGTTGTCTTAAGCACACGCGACGTCTCCGCAACGTTGTTCCCCTGCCTCACCAGCATGGTCTCAATGATGCGGCCAACCATGTCGTCCAGGCCTATCGAACCGTCCAGCGGCAGGCACAGGCGATTGCCCTGAACGCCGGCGCCCTGCACATCACCGGCTGACACAATCGAACCCAGCTGTAACCAGTCAAGCGGGAATCGCTGGTCGGTTGCAAACAGCACACAACGTTCAACCACATTGCGCAGTTCCCGCACATTGCCGGGCCAGCTGTGGCCTTGCAGCCGTTCCCATACTGCATCCGGGATTTCACTGACCTTTTTTCCGGCGATGGAGTTGAACTCGGCAACGAACATGGGCAGCAACTCTTTGATGTCGGCCATGCGCTCCCGCAACGGCGGCAATTCCAGCTTGAAAACGCTGAGACGGTGATAGAGATCGGCGCGAAATCTGTCGTTTTGAATCTGCTCTTCGAGTTTTTTATTGGTCGCCGCCAGCACCTGCACATCGACCTGGATCTCACGCTCTCCACCGAGCCGTCGCAGGCTGCGCTCTTCGATCACCTTGAGCAGCTTGGCCTGCAGGTCGACCGGCATCTCACCTATCTCGTCGAGGAATACGGTGCCACCGTGTGCCTGTTCGATGAGCCCGCGCCGGCGACCCTTTGCGCCGGTGAAGGCACCAGCCTCGTGACCCAAGAGTTCAGACTCCAGAAGCTCGCGCGGCAGGGCAGCACAGTTGACTTCGATCAGGGGACCCTCGGCTCGGGGACCGGCATGATGCAGGATGCGTGCCGCCAGTCCTTTCCCGGTACCGGTCTCTCCGGTGATGATGAGAGCGCTGAAGGGTACCTGCGTAAGCTTCAAGAGCAGCTCACGTACCGTGCGCGCCGCATGGCTGTTGCCAATAAACGAGTTTGGTGCATAGCGTCGCGAGCGATTCTCACTCTCGTACTGCAAGCGACGTTGGGCGCGCGCGCCACGTGCCGCGCCATTGACCACCAGATCGAGACGATCCTGTTCGCACGGCTTGGTGAGGAAATCAAAGGCTCCGAGGCGTATGGCACGCACAGAATCCGGCACCTCACCATAACCGGTAAGGAACACCCACTCGCCACAGCCACCATGCTGACGAACCTCATCCAGTAGATCGAGACCGTTACCATCTGGAAGATTGACATCCGAAAGCACCACCAGCGGATCCAGGCCTCGAACCAACAGCAGGCGCCGGGCGTCTTTGAACGTCTTGGCCCACACAACGTCCCATGGCGCGCGCCGGTAGTGCCTCACCAGTTCGGATCCGAGCAACTGCTCGTCCTCAATGATCAACAGCGTATCAGACATTGATTCTCCCGCATGGCAAGTCGAGCATGACGCAGGCGCCGTGTGGCTCAACATTGGAGAGGTCCACGTTACCCCCTTGGGCGCGTGCGAACCGTTGAACCATGGACAGGCCAAGACCAGTCCCTTCTGGACGATGGCTAACAAAGGCACGAATACCCGCTTCAAGCAGATCCTGGGGGAAGCCGGGTCCGTCGTCGCATACGCTCAAGCGCAATCTGCCATCCTCAACAAGCGCGTCTGTAACGATCACCCCGTCGTGCCCGCCGATGGCTTGCTGCGCATTCAGCAGAAGGTTCAGCAATGCCTGGCGCAACAATGCATCCGGCAGTCGACATACAATATCTCCGGCAATCCGCTGCTCGAGGCGGATATGCTCCGGGATCTGGTAGCGCACCAATGCCATGAGATCCGTAATTGCCTGCGCGATGGCGACGTCACGCAGTGGCTCCGGGCTGTGCCGGGACTGATCGAGCAATGAATTCAGCACGGCAATGATCCGGTCGATTTCGGCAGCAACGACATCGACTCGCTCGAGGTATTCAGGCATCGCCAGCGACTCGTTCATTTCCTGCCGGAGATTCGTGCAGGCCAGCTTGACACCGGCCAGAGGATTGCGCAGTTCGTGAGCGATGCGGGCCATCATCTCGCCGACAGCAGCCAGCCGCTCGGTGTTGGCCAGACTGCGCTGCTGTTCGAGGAGCGCACGTGTGGCGTATTGAACCTGCGATTCGAGTTCCTGTTCGCGCGACGCATGCTCCTGCTCGAGTGCAGACAATCGGGTTACCATCACATTATAGTTTTCCGTCAACGGGCGTAGCATCGGATCGATGGCAGCGAGCGGTGCTGGCGAATAGTCTCGGCGCGCAAGCAGCGTCATGAGAAAACTCAGGTGATTGAGCGGCGCCAGAATCCGCTTCCGCATGAAATAAAGAAGTACTATCGCACCCGCAGGGAACACCACCAAGGTGATTACGCTGATCCGGAACTCCAACTCCGTGGCGCGGTTGACTGCTTCGATGAGCCGCTGATGGGCGTGCGTCTCCAGATCGATCGCCTTGCGAGTATGGGATAACGCAAGAATCAGCGCTTCTTTGGGGTTACGCTTCGCATCGACCAGGACGTCGGATGCATACAAAAGCGCTTGCGGCGTATCAGTCGAAAGATGTGCTTGCATATCCAGGATGGCTTTCAACTCCTTGTGCATTTGTTCGCGTTCAGCGCCCGTGAAAGCACTCTCCTCTAGACTCTCTACCAACTCCCGCTGCAACTCAAGATTGGCGCCTTGCAATCTGACCATTTGGGATATGTGCGCGTTGACCGGTGCAAGACGTCGATGGGCTTTCCAGGAGATGAGCACCTGTATTGTCAATGTGACGATGAGCAAACCACCCAGCACAGCTGCCGGCAATAACACCGATGGATAATACCGCGAACTGGCGCTGCGTGTACGCTCACTCGGTTCTATCATTGTCTCCCTCTTTCTTAATCAGCCAGCCGAAGGCTGACCATACCAAACTTGCGCGGCCCTTGTGATGCCATGCACGCGCGACCTGTTTATGTTTAGTTTTCATCATCATAGCGAACAAGCTTTCCCCGAAACACTAAATATTGATAGCCGTTGTAGACCAGCATAACGGGAATCGGCATCCCGATCCCCACAAGCATGAATACCAGCGTTGCGCTTGAGGACGCAGCGTCGGCAAGCATTATCGCCGGCGGCACCAGGTAAGGGTACAGGCTGCCCACAAATTCCACCTTCGACTGGTCTGTTGCATCTCACCCTGTGTCCTGGTGGTCAGATAGGTACCGCCCAGGAGCGCATAGCCGGCGGCTACACCAACGGCTACTATGAATGAAAAGGGACTTAGCCATGACCAGGCGTTCCCTGAAAATTCACCGTCGGTGACAGGCAAACCACTGATCAGCGCACCCAGTGCACACCCCGCCATTATCGGGATATACAGCGCATGTAGCAGCAGGGCGTAGACTGAAGGAAAGGCGCCAAACAGCACCCCGCCGAACAGGACGAGCCAGGTTTCATTTGCATCCCATATTCCATTGAGACCAGCCACCATCTGCGTACGCCGTTCGTTATCCCGTTCGAACAGAGAAAGAATTCCAACACCCGGATCGAAACCGTCGGTGACGACTTAGAACGTCAGAACTAGGCCCAGCAACAGGAACCAGACACGGGTTAGATCAGCAAGAGATACTGATTTACTGCATCAATCCGGGGCGCTCGTGCGCGCCCCGATCGTCTCTTCTCTATAACGAACGGATCATGCCGCGCATTTGATGCTCGAGCGCTATATACCTCGCCTCTTTACCTGTGGAAGGATCCTCGCTCAGATCCTTGATGGCTTTTTGCATTTCGTCAATTTTCTTCGCATAGGTTTTACCTCCCTTTTGCTGCTTCGTCTTTTCGGCGGCTTTCTCAAGGTATTGCAGGGAAGTAGCGAGTTCTTGTTTGGCCCGCGATGTCTCATGTCCGGTAAAGAGATCGATCCTGGCGTTTGCCAGATACAGCTTGGCTTCGATCAGATCGGACTTGACTGGGTTCTCGGCGCGATAGCGTGTCCAGCCGGCGGCAAGGTACTCCACACTGCGATCGGCGAATGCCTGGGCGCGTTGCCACAAATGGTGGATCTCTGCACCGACATCTAGACCATTGTTCAAATCCCCCTGCAGTTGTTTGGCCTGTGCAAGGAGTTGTTTCGCGGCTTCCTGCGTGGGCTTCTGATCGGACTGGCTGGCGGTTTCCAGGTAGCCAATCGCACCCTGAAGATCAGCTTTCGCCAGATCCTTGTGGCCCGATTTCAGATCGAATTCCGTCTGCCGCAAGAGGGCTTTCGCTGTGAACAACGGTTGTTCGATAGTGAGAGACAGGTAGACAACACTGCCTTCGGCCGACTTGAGTGCCTTGTCCGCGTCTTCCGGTCTTTCCTTATTAAGGTCAGACCTGGCCTGGGCGACCAACTGGCGCGTGGTCCTCAGTGGCAGGTCCACTTCGGTGTACTGAAGCGCCGCGTCCGTCGCTTCCAGTGCTTTTTTCGCTTTTTCTTTCTCACCCGACTTGAGATGCTTCCTGGCCTGCGCGAGATGCTGTTTTGCGTCCTCTATTGGCATGATGCCCACCAGTTCATCGAGTGAAGCGTAAATCGGGACGAGATCCGGAAGCACATTCTGGGTGTCCTCGTACTCCAGGTGCTTCTTTGCAACCCAGATACGGTCTTTCACCTTGGTGGTCGGCAACGCCTCCTGAATAATATTGAGCAGGTTCTCGGTCTGACCGAGTTGGGTTGCCGCGCTCTCCATATCTTTAGCATGGATATCGGAACGCGCCTGAGCAATATGGCGCAGTACCTTCACGCCGGCCGACGAGATAATGGCTTCCTCGCGCGGGCTGATGGGCCTGACCGGTGCGAGCGACACTTCTTCCTGGATGGCGGCGGCAGAAACTGGCGCCGAAAGCATCACCGGGCCTAATCCGGTCAGCACTAAGGCAAGGGTAATTGGCTTGAACTTGGGTATAAACATTCCTGGCACTCCTCATGGCTAATGGATTGAATGGGTAATGACCCACTTTGCATATGCCGTGCCAGCCGCAAAATTAACTTTCTTTCATAGGGATACAAAACGAAACCAGGAAATCGGCGGGGAATATTACAAGCGCCTGGGGAAATATACGCAATAACCGGTGAACTGAAACGGTGCAAGAAGTGTTAAATGATGCGCGCCAGATACAATAGGAGATAGATGCCGAATACGACCAGTACGCTTGTCAGCACGAGGGCGGGCACCGACCCATGGAAACGAATTTCATCGACTGCGGCGAGTTCGGCCTTTACCCGAAAGAACCGAACGGCACCCGCCACGATCACCAGAACACCCAGCGATACGAGCGCTAAACTGACATACCCGGCTGCGGTGCTTTGGCCAAGTTGCTGTGCTTTATTGGTCAATAAGCCTGTCAGGCTTGCAAGAAAGATTTCGAATTTTTCCACGATAAACCCGAGCACCATAACGGTGATGCCGGTGCGAACCCAGGCCAGATAGGTCCGCTCATTGGCGGCATGGTCACGGTAGCGTTCGATCATCGTTGTGATTCCCGTAAGTGGCAGTACCAATGCTGGGTACTCTGTGTAGAGATGTGCGATCGCAGCGTCTGTCGCATCCTCTGATTTAGAAACCCGCAAACACCATACCACAACGTTCAGCGCCTACTATTGTTTACGTCCAGACAGGCCGTTGTCGCGTTAAATCAGTCAGCATCCCGCTACTGACCGCTGATTGCTTTGCGCCTATAGAGTGCAAGTGGGCAATATTCCTCACTTCATCGGGTCACTATACACGACCTGATGTTCTCTCTCACTAACAACCTTGTGTATTGCTATATGCAACGTCGCTGGCGCGTTAATTGCTCTGCTTTGGATAAAAGCGGACAAGCGACCCGTCTTGCCTCCGAACTCAACAGGAACAATCTTCATGAGTAATTCGCCCGCAGCACACATGCAGCCCAAGCCCACTCAGCAGCCCTCGGGAGGCGCCAATGTCTGGTGGACACTGCTTGCGTTTCTGCTGATCTGGAATATCGCTGGTTTCCTTTTCCGGCCATCCGAACCGCCGGTCGTTACGCTGCCATACAGCGTCGTCATCGATCAACTGCAACACGACAATGTGAGCGTCGTCCGTATTGTTGGCAGCGAGATCGGTGGCACTTTTATTCATCCCGTTCGCTGGCCTCCCGCGCAGAAACCGCACGCGGTGAATACCCCCACGAGCGCGCGAACACAGGCGGCAGATAAACGTTCTTCCACTTCAGTCAGCGCAAATGCACAGTCGACACCAAAGGCCAGGGCCGGGCAGCCTCTGCACACCCCCCCTGCCGGTTGGCCCTTTGACACCGACAGTCACCTCAAGCCGGCCGACTACGAGGCCTTTCTGACCACGTTCCCCGAAACTGTCGGCGACCCCCGATTGCTGCCGTTGTTGGAGGCGCATGGCGTACAGATTACGGCCAACCAGCCACAGAAGCCCTGGCTGTTTACCCTTTTTATGAACCTTCTACCCTTTGGCTTGATCCTCGGTTTCTTCTGGTGGATGGGGCAACGCGCTATGAAACAGCAGGCCAGCATCTTCAGTCTGCGAAAGAGGACTGCGCGACGCTTCGACACCAGTCAACCTAGCGTTTCGTTTCAGGACGTCGCTGGTGCCGATGCGGCCAAGCAGCAACTCCAGGAAGAAGTGGATTTCCTGCGCAACCCGGAAAAGTACCACGCTCTCGGCGCCAAAATTCCACGTGGTGTTCTGTTGGTGGGGTCACCCGGTACCGGCAAGACGCTGTTGGCGCGTGCGGTTGCTGGCGAAGCCAACGTACCGTTCTTCAGTATCAGCGGATCTGAATTCGTAGAAATGTTCGTCGGCATGGGCGCAAGCCGCGTGCGCGACGTATTCAAGCAGACGAAAGAGACGGCTCCTTCAATCCTGTTTATCGATGAACTCGATGCGGTGGGCCGGCGCCGTGGTGCCGGACTTGGCATGGTCAATGACGAACGTGAACAGACATTAAACCAACTGTTGGTGGAGATGGACGGATTCGATGCGCGAGAAAAGGTGATTGTTATCGCAGCGACCAACCGGCCGGACGTACTGGACCCCGCCCTGCTGCGACCGGGCCGGTTCGACCGGCAAGTGGTTGTGGACTTGCCCGATGCGAAGGGGCGCGAAGGCATCCTGCGGATCCACACGCGAAACCTCCAGCTTTCCGAAGATGTCGACCTCAGGGTATTCGCCAGCATCACCATTGGCATGAGCGGTGCCCAACTCGCCAGCCTCTGTAACGAGGCCGCACTGATCGCCGCCGGCAAGGGGCGGGGCAAGGTACAACACCCGGACTTCGAGGCTGCCCTCGACAAACTCGTGCTCGGCGATGTCCGACCACTCGCACTCGACGAAAAAACGCGCCGCGTGCTTGCCTATCATGAGGGTGGCCATGCTCTGGTCGCGTGGCTTATGCCCGCTGCCGACACGGTACACAAGGTGACCATTGTGCCTCACGGTCAGGCATTGGGCGTCACCGAACAGCGCCCGGGTGCCGATCAGTACAATTTCCCGAAGAGTTACCTGCTGGCACGGATGGCCGTTTTACTTGGCGGGCGCAGCGCTGAGGAATTGGTTATGAGCGATGTGACAACCGGCGCCGGAAATGACCTGATTGAGGCTACGCGCCTGGCGCGGCATATGGTGGTATCCTGGGGAATGAGCGAACTGGGTCTCGCCGCTTATCAAGACAGCACACAGGATCGCTTCTTGGGCTACGAGCTTGGACGCCAACGCAGCCATAGCGAGAGCACCGCAGCCCGGATCGACCAGGAAGTTCACCGGCTGCTCGAAGAACAACACGAGGTCGTAATGACCTTGCTCACCGAACAACGCGACAAGCTCGATCGGCTCGCTGCCTGCCTGCTGGATCAGGAAATCGTGGACTACAAGCAGCTGATCGACCTGCTGGGTCCACGCCCCGAACCACCTGACCGCGAGAGTAAGCCGGCGCATCACAGACCGGATGACACACGGATTGCCGCCTGTCGCAAGAGCGAACCTACCGTCCGATCACAGGTATTCGCACTCCGTCAGGATTCGCAATGACATCCCGGCAAGAACGTGATCGCCCGGTTATCTTTCTGTTCGGCAGCGCAGGTGATCTGTCTCACCGGCTCATCCTGCCGGCACTCTATGCATTGCACCGCGATGGCCAGTGGCTCTCATCGTTCGCGCTTATTGGCGCGGACCGCGCTTCTTTATCCAGTCAGGAATTCGCGCTGGCATACCGCGATTTCCTGGCAGAGCTGCGGGAGTTGTCTGCCAATGTATAGAGTGATTTCGTGAGCGGTATCGCCTAGTTACACGCTTACTTGGTCTTGTGGATTGGGGTCTGGAGCACCGCCACGGACGTTTTCGGTCATTACCTGGAACCGATTCTGGCGCTGGTGCATAGGGTCGGTCCGTGGTTATTCGGCACCGCCATCACAGCGCTACTCGTTTTAATTATCTATCGGCTTGTCCGGCAATATTATGTACGTTAGTACGCCAGCCATGCCAGGTACACAGAGAACCAGTTCACACCTGGCCGACAACCAGCAGAACCGTTCGGTGGATCAACAGACCCGAGAAGCCATCATCGACGGCGCCGTGAGTTATGTGGCACTCGCGGTGTTGCAGAGTTCGAGAAACGCGTATCGAAAATGATGGAAATGGCGTCCGAACTGGAGAATCCGTCCCCTGCCCTACGCAAGGTGGACAAGCTGGAACGACATCGAAATGCCCTGGTGTCCGAGATCAGGCGTCTGGGCGTGAGTAACATTTCACGCACCACATTGACCCTGTCATGGCTTGATAACTCCAATTGTGAGTTCGGCGTAGAACTGTACCGGGTAGACCCGGTTGAAGCACGCCGCAACCGGGCTAATAGAGGCGCATCATGAGGAAATCACGTCTATTGGGCGCTGCGAGCAGTGTCTCAGTGTTGTATATCGATTTCGCCGATGACGGCCCGGTCGACCCCGCCGACTTGCCCGCGCAGTTTCGCCGACAGTACTTTCGGGTATAGCTTCGCCCCACGATTGGGTTAGTACCACTATACGACAGGCTGGATGCGTGCAGGTCAGAGAAGCAAGGTGGCCCTCGGCCAAAAGCTCCGGGAGCCACCAAAGTCAGGTGAACATGCTAGTCGGATTTTTTTGCCTGCTCCGAGACGTGCTTCAGGATTCCATCAAACTCGGTCTTCCATTCGGACAGATCGCCGATTGCCATATACCATGGACGTGGCGAGATCGGGAGACCGCGCTGTCCTCTGGTTCTACTACTTGTTTTCTACTGCGTAGTAAGCCTGTGCGCATCGTGTCCAATGTGGGCCAGTAATCTATCCGGACTGTCGTGGCCTTGCGCCAATAGTTCCCGGTAGCCGTGCAGATCCTGCTCGTCCATCGCCTGCACCTGCGGCTGACCCGCTTCGGCTACCGTCTTCACAGTCGGGCCGAGGACAAGCGTCGTGCCGAGTCCGGCATACAGGTACCGGTCGCCAAAGCTCTCCCTCAGAAGTGCAAAGGCCGGCTCGCCAGTGCAGTGCACGGGCGCGATCCATGCCACCTTCCAGTTGTCACGCAGCGAGGTCGCAATACGCTTGATCTCATCGGGTTTTGCGGGCAGCAAATGCGTGCCGCCGAAGACAAGATGTATCGGCTTGTCGTTGATGGCCCTGGCCGCCTCGACAATTGTCTCGATTGTCGGGTGACTGCACCCGACCACCAGGACGATGCCATCAGGGGTATCGATCGCCAATGAGATTTCCATCACGTCCAGATCGACGCCCCAGGGTCCCTTCAACAGGATCAGATGAAACCCGGGTGCGACCTCGGTTGTCTCGGTCACCCATGTGAAGTTACCTTGCGGCCACGCGCTCCCAAAACGCAGCGTCTTGGGCGGTTTCCCATCAAAGTAGCGCATCTCGGCAGGCAGGGATTCGTCACGCTTATAGAATGTCCCCGGCAAGGCCGCACCAAAAACGCCGAAGTTCTCTTTCGGCACGTAGATCTTCACGCCCGGGTTGACGGTCATCAGGTAATTCAAGCCACTGGTATGGTCGCCATGACGGTGGGAAACGACCGCAAAGTCGAGCTTGGTGAGGTCGATACCCTTGGCCTTCACGTGTGCGCAAAGATCTCAGCGTTGTTGCCGGTGTCGAACAGGATGCGCTTGCCGCCATACTCGATGAATGCCGAGAAACCCCAGTCCTTCTGCATGTCGGGTGTCTTGCCGAAGGCGTCGTAGAGAACAGTGATCTGCGCCTTGCTCGGCTCCGCCGGTGCTGCCGACAAAGGCGCCGCTATCGCTCCGCTCAGCAGCCACAGCAGCGGTACTAAACTGTGCAATAAATATTTCATCTGCTTTCTCCCTTAGCCAACCATGAACACCATTACGGCCCATGATCTTCTGCGTAAACCCTAGTTCAGCAAAGTAAGTTATCTATGCGTATTGCTACTATGTAAAACAACATGGATTCACCGGTTTTTGATTGATTTGGAAAAATTCAGCCTTCTAACGCCCTGATCCTGCGCTTCGGAAAGGCATCTTGTTGCGGCATCCTGAACGTCCGGTCCAGGACGAACCAGGGTCTGCACAAACACGCACGGATCATAGACACAATGTATGGTTTTTTGAAATCCGCTAGATGGGCAAGTGCCGGCCCGCTGCTTCCTGAATAGGTATTACTACTTACCTTGTCGGTAGCTGTGATATCGACCCTGCCGAAAGTTCAGCGGTTATTTGCGTGGAGTTGTCTATGGTTAGCTTATGCCAAGCATCAGTTACCCTCTATAAACAATGGCAAGTTTGAGAAGGACTCAATCTATCATTTTGATCGGAAATAATAGTCAGCTCCACCAGGAACAATATTGCTTAAAACCTGCCGATGGTGTCGGGTCCGTATAAAAACTTGAGCCGTACAGCCTGTCATTCACTAGCATTGGATAAATGACCGGTTTAACGGACACTGGAATGTCCAAGCTCAGTCGCGCCGCTTTTTGGCGTCGCCTGGAATGCCTTGTCGGGCCGCCTCGATCACGTGTCCACCCTTTACCCTGTAGCTCGCGGATTAGGACGGTAAAGGAGCAACCCCATTGCCGCAAGAACCGCGAACGATGCTCCAGCAATAAACGTGGCCGAGGCGCCGAACACGCTCCACAATGACCCTGCAATGACGCTTGCCAGCAAAAGCGCTACGCCACTTACCAGATTAAAAACCCCGAAGGCCGTACCGCGAAGCTCAGTCAGTGCAGTATCGGCAACAAGTTTGGCGAGCAACCCCTGGGTGAATGCCATGTGCAGGCCCCAGAATGCCGCGCCAAGAAATGCGCTCCAAGACGACGCAGCTATCGCTAACACGACATCAGCGGCGATCAGCACCCCAAGTCCGAACACAAGCAGTGTTCGCGCCGAAAGCCGGTCAGCCGCCGCGCCCGCCGGATACGCAAAAATGGAATAGACAATATTCATCACAATCATGATCGCGGGCACGTAGCCGACAGCAAGCCCGACGTCCTGGGCACGGAGAATCAGAAACGCCTCACTGAAACGAGCGAGGGTAAAGACTGCTCCGAGCGCGACGACATGCCAGTAACGCAGGGGCAGGCGTCTGGCATCAGTCAACGTCAGGCGATTTCCGGGACCGGCAGCATGTTCCGACGACCCGGGTTCGCGAACCGCAATGATCAACAGAAACACCGCGAGGAACGCCGGTACGACCGCTACCCACAACACAGCTTTGATGTCGTTCGCGAACCAAATCATGAATATAATAGCGAGCAGTGGTCCGACAAAGGCCCCGACCGAATCGAGCGACTGGCGCAGGCCAAAGGCTGCGCCCCGAAGCTGCGGTGGCGCTATATCGGCGACCAGCGCGTCACGCGGCGCGCCGCGAATGCCTTTGCCGATGCGATCGACAAAGCGTGCTCCGAACAACCACCCAATCGTTGTCGCAAGTGGAAATATCAGCTTGGTCATCGCGCTCAGTGCGTATCCAGCCACAGCGAGAAACTTGCGCTTCCCGGAATAATCGCTGATTACGCCGGAAAACACCTTCGCGATCGAAGCCGCTCCCTCAGCAACGCCTTCGACGATCCCGATCGTGACCATGGATGCACCGAGCACCGTGGCCATGAATATCGGCAACAGACTGTGAACAAGCTCGGATGAAATGTCCATGAACATTGAGACAAACCCAAGCACCCAAATGCCGCCCGGTAACTTGGGATAGATCCCCTTGGTGTAAGCTGGCGATTCAGGATTACTTGGTTGTGATGAGGTCATGAGTGCTGTTTTCTACGCTACCCAACGACCAAGGCAATCGGCGGCAAAGCCGTCCGGCTTGGCCGCCTTGTTATGCGTTTTCTACAACTTCCTCGGACTGCGCAAAGCCCTGCTTGACACTTCCTCGCAGGGGTCGCGAAAGGAACGTTCTTTTTATCAAAGCAAGCGAAAACGATTCATCCCTATTCCATGGAAATAAGGAAACAAGTCGCGCCATAGCGCAATAACCGAATATTATCTGTGCCCACGTTCCGATTGTCGGAATCCAATATATCAGTCGAAGTGGCTCAGGTAGCGCAACAATAAGAAGCATCAGGTACCAAAAACGTACTTGAACAGGGAATGCAGCAATAGTGCGCTCTCGAATTATAAAGTGGCACAATTGGAATGCCGTAAGCCCGATAGCAAACATGAAACCGATTGGATACCCAGTCACGCCAACGGTGAGCAGGCATGCCGTTACCAACCAATACCACCAGCCAGGATCCCTATATTCGATCATAAACATATCAACATCCTCTGACTGGTTTTACACACAACAGTTAAATAAACGAGACCTCACGCTTCGTTATAACACTCAATTTATCTGAGAATCAATGAGCTATGGCTTTTATGCCACATTATGCTTCCCGGATAAACGGGGCCCCGCGATATACGGATGAGAACGGAAATAAACCGGCTGAATCAGGGTGAGAAGGAGCAGAAGCGCTTGAGAGTCTCCTGCCCTACCAGCTGAGCTAACGGCCCAAATCAAATGGGGCGAACGAAGGGGCTCGAACCCTCGACAACCGGAATCACAATCCGGGGCTCTACCAACTGAGCTACGCCCGCCATTTAAACGGTATTGTCCTATAAGCGCTACGCGCTGACCAGTACGTGGTCTCCTGTGCTACGCTTTGTTCCACCACACCTTGCGGCGTTACTGGCGCCCCGGGAGGGATTCGAACCCCCGACCCACTGCTTAGAAGGCAGTTGCTCTATCCTACTGAGCTACCGGGACCGAACTCCTCGCAGGTCAATCGTCCTGCTGACGCCCACTGATATGGTCGGGGTAGAGAGATTCGAACTCCCGACATCCTGCTCCCAAAGCA
>Ga0055476_10000059_pt1 | contig 22328 bp, 22 predicted proteins | sample Muzzi_CordC_D2_FD_57682 | JGI IMG/M metagenome (GOLD analysis project Ga0055476, IMG submission 57682) | Wetland microbial communities from San Francisco Bay, California, USA, that impact long-term carbon sequestration - Muzzi_CordC_D2 | ecosystem: Environmental > Aquatic > Marine > Wetlands ... | reverse complement strand
AGCATGCCGCGATCGAGCAGAAAGCCGAGAAAGCCGATGACCAGCACCGCGACCATAATGCGCGCCAGCGAGTTGGAGCTGCCGTTCTGGAATTCATCCCACACGAACTTGCCCAGGCCGGGATTCTGAGCCAGCATTTCCGCTGCGATCAGTACCATCCAGCCGATACCCAGCGACAGCCGCAGGCCGGTGAACATCATCGGGATGGCGGAGGGCAGTACGATTTTCACAGTCCTGGTCAACCAGGGCAGCCGCAGTACACGACTCACATTGATCAGGTCCTTATCAACCGAGGAAACACCCACCGCCGTGTTGATAATAGTTGGCCACAGACAACACAGCGTTACGGTAATCGCCGAGGTGAGGAAGGACTTGGCAAACAAGGGATCTTTGCTGACGTACACCGCACTGACCACCATGGTCACGATCGGCAGCCAGGCGAGTGGCGATATGGGCTTGAATAGTTGAATAATCGGATTAAAGGCGGTGTACAGGGTCTGGTTCATGCCGGTAACGATCCCGACGGGGATGGCGATCAGCGAGGCAATGATAAAGCCTGTCGCTACCGTCAGCAGACTGGTCCAGATCTGATCAAAAAAGGTCGCCTTGCCGGTGTAGGATCGGGTCTTGACCTCTGCATCCGGGTTCTTGGCGAGCTTTGCGGCGTTACGCTGCTCCTGGCGTTGGTAGAAAGAGACTTCTTTTTCCCGTTCAGCCTGGTGTTCATCGACAAGTGACATCGCCTGTTCCCAGACCTTGGCGGGGCCGGGTAAAACCCCCAGCGAAGTCTGAACCTGTGCGGCGAGCACGCTCCACAACAAGAGGAAGACAGCGACAGAAGTCAGTGGAATGCCAATTGATTTAATCAGTTTGCTGGTGTTGCCGGAGAGGTTCTCATTGGCGAGAAAACCGAGCAGCTGATCCAGGGCCCTGAAGTTGAAAGCCTTGTATTTTCCGGCCATTGTGCCTGTGCTCATCGTTTGCACCTTAATGTTTTGCAGTGAAGTCATGCGACCCGGTGAGAAGATTGCGGTTTAGGGAGGCCCTGATCAATTCGTGATGTTATCGACATTCGGGTATTCCAATGTCCGCAGGGCGGGCCGTGCGCACCGCGCACCCTGCAATGGTTCATTAAATGAATCGGCGTTTCCTTAGAGTGTGTCATTACCTTTCAAGCCAATCGGGAAGGATTCGAGGTATGCGTTTGGTTTGCTGCCGTCAAAAGTCACACCATCGATGAATTCAGTCTGCGGATCGCGGAAACCGTCTTCTTTGGCAAAGTCCGGGAAGTCGGCGACGGTCATCTTGCCTTCGGCGATCAGCGCTTTGGCGGCGGTTTCATAGATGTCCGGACGGTAGACTTTTTTCGCTGTCTCGAAGTACCAGTCGTCCGGTTGGTGCCCAGCGATCTGGCCCCAGCGGCGCATCTGGGTCAGGTACCAGACAGCGTCTGAGTAATAAGGGTAGGTGGCGTGATAGCGGAAGAAGACGTTGAAGTCAGGCACTTCCCGTGTGTCACCTTTTTCGTATTCGAAAGTACCGGTCATGGAGTTGGCGATGACCTCATAGTCTGCGCCTACGTAATTCGGTTTCGACAGGTATTTAACCGCTTCCGGACGATTGGCGTTGCCATCTTCATCAAGCCACTTGGCGGCACGCAGCAAGGCTTTGACAACCCGCACCGTGGTATTCGGATTTTTCTCGGTGAATTCCCTGGTCATACCGAAAACTTTTTCCGGATTGTCTTTCCAGATTTCGTAGTCAGTGATGACAGGAACGCCGATGCCTTTGAAGACAGCCTGCTGGTTCCAGGGTTCACCGACGCAGTAGCCGTAGATAGTGCCGGCCTCCAGGGTGGCAGGCATCTGCGGCGGCGGTGTGACAGACAGCAGTGCGTCGGCCTGTAACTGGCCGGTGATGTCACCTTTGGTTGGTGCATAGTAACCCGGGTGTATGCCGCCGGCGGCCAGCCAGTAACGCAGTTCGTAGTTATGTGTGGAGACCGGAAACACCATACCCATATTGAAAGGTTTGCCTTCCTCTTTGTATTTGTCGACCACTGGCTTGAGATAGTCAGCCTTGATAGGGTGTACAGGACGGCCGTCTTCCATTTTCGGAATGTTGGGCTTCATCTGTTTCCAGATTTCGTTGGAGACCGTGATACCGTTGCCGTTCAGATCCATGGAGAAGGGTGTGATAATGTGTGCTTTGGTGCCGAAGCCGATGGTGGCTGCCAATGGCTGCCCCGCCAGCATGTGGGCGCCGTCGAGTTCGCCGTCGATAACGCCGTTCAGCAGTACCTTCCAGTTGGCCTGGGCTTCCAGTGTGACGTACAGGCCCTCGTCTTCGAAGTAACCCTTCTCGTAGGCGACAGCCAGCGGTGCCATGTCGGTGAGTTTAATGAAGCCGAACTTGAGATCTTCTTTTTCCGGCTCGCCCACCTCTGCGTAGCTGCTTGCTGCGCTGCCCAGGGTGAAGCCCAGGCCTAAACTCAATGCCAGCATTGCCGTCTTCAGAAACGTGCCTGTGGGTTTGCCGGGTTGTTTGTCTTTCATGTTGACTCCGGTTTGTTAGTGCCAAATCGAATCTGTCCTGAGCACCGGTCAGCAGACCGGACTCTCAGCTGCCTTTTTCCATGGGCGTTTGGCCAGGCCGGTAGAATGGAATTCAGTCAGTCTGTATCTGCTTAACCATCGGCGCTGCTGTTACAGATCGAGCTATTGGTGTTCAGTCAGCAGAATACGTGCCAAGCACATAACGATATGAAAAATAATAAATATAATATTTCCAGTCGTGTGCCTGGCGAGTTGTGGGACAGGGTGTGCACAGAGCTGGTGCAATCGGCTCGGATGCTGTGAAGTCCGTGCGTCTTATTGGTTCGCAGCCAGGAAAGCGCAAAGCGGATGGAAGGGAGTGGCGCTTCTTGACGTCGAAATGCAGGGTGGATTAAGGCACAAACTGCCTGCCTAACCCACCCTGCATTGATTATGGAAGCTCTGAAGTAAGCGTCGAATCCCTTTTTAACGTCCGACGGGCCCCTAGGCGGCGGCTTCGGCTGCCGTGGTTTTCATGGTGTCCGCCAGCGTTCCGTAAACGTCTTCCCAGGCTTGTTTGGTTTTCTTGTCGAATGCCTCGCCCAGACCGGCTTCCAGTGTCCACAGTAGTGCGGCACCGACCGTGTCGTAGTGTTCATCTTTCACGCCATATTCAATATGACGTATGCTCAGTTGCTGTACGGCGGGGATGGTTTCATTGAGACGGTCCAGACCATTGACAGCGGTATTGACCATCTTCATCAGTTTTTTGCCCTGTTCCACCATGTCGCTTTTGAACAGTGACTTGAGGGAAGGGTCGAGGTTGAAGAGCTTGCCATAGAATAGTTCCGCGGCCGTGTCGGCAATGGGGACCACTTTTGCCCAGGAGATTTTGACGAGTTTTATCTGTTCAGGAGTCATATCGTTTCCTCTCTATTTGAATGAAGTAAGCAGCCGGTGCAGGCATCGATCAACTGTCCATCGGTATGCGGATAACCACGCCTGCATCGGCAGGCGTGCCTCGCCCGCTGTCATCGGCGGCAGATCGACGGCCAGACGCATGCCGTGCTTGCCGCGCTTGAAACGTTCCACCTCCGGGTTATGGCAGCTCGCGCAGCTCCGGTGGCCCGGCTTGTCGACCCACACCGCCCGGTCACTGTCGTGCTGCGTAACCTGGTGGCAGGCTGAACAGTTCACCCCCGGACTTTGCGTGCGCAGTCTCCAGCCAGTCCGTGTGACCGGCTGTGTCCAGCTGCTTGTCCCGCGGCGCGTCGGCTGCGGGTGCGGCGGGCAATCAGTTGCTGGGCATCATTGAGATTGCGGAAGGTGTGGATGCCTGTGTGATGTATGCCTTCTATATTGGGTATGTGCGGGCTCGAGCCTGTCGCCAGTACCAGCTGGCTGTAGCGCTGACAGTGACCCAGTCGGGTCGTACACTTTTTTTTATCACGGTCGATAGTGACGATTTCGCAGTTGTGGTGCTGAACCACACGATGGTGGGTCATCAATTTCAGCGGATTCTGAATGGCGGCAAAGTTGAGTTCGCCTGTCAGCAGGCTGGCAAGGCGAACACGGTTTTAGGGCTCCCAGGGTTCGTTGCCGTAGATAACGAGCGGACTATGAGGATTGTGCAGCAGCAGTTCCTCGACAAAGCGAATCCCCACAGGTCCGGTGCCGACGACAACGACAGGCGGTAGCGTCTGAGCTTCGGCGGGATAACTGCTTTCTTCCAAGACGGCTGACATAACCTTCCCGATAAAACTTGTATGCCCATAAAAAAAGCGTCCACGCCGATGAACCCGAGGTTCAGCGGAATGGACGCCTTTGTCCCGCGACTACCGCCATTGGCAGTCCGATTTCGTTCAGTTCAGCAGTTCAGCCACTGCAATTACATTTTCAGCAACCTGACCGATACGCAGGTTCTTGTCCATGGCCATTTTGCGCAGGACATGATTAGCCTGGGGCTCATCGAAGCCACGCTGCTTCATCAAAATACCTTTAGCGCGTTCTACCGTCTTGCGTTCCAGCAGGTTGGCCCGGGTGTCCTGCAGTTCGCGGCGCAGGCGGCTGGTTTCCTGAAAACGGGCCACCGCGACATCGACAATGGTAGCCAGTCTGTGCTGCTCCAGCCGGTCGACGATGTAGGCACTGACGCCGGCGCGCACAGCCTGCCGGATCACTTCAGGGTCGCCTTCCCCGGTGAACAGCACGACCGGAAGCGGCTTGTGTGAATACAGTTCCCGGATGCACGACAGCAGCACCTTGCCCGGCGAATCGCTGTCAATCACCAGCAGATCCGTCTGGGTCGCCTCGACACGCTTCAGCAGATCATCGTTGAACGTTGCTTCGCCCAAGACGTCGTGACCGGATTCCAGTAAAGACTGTCTGAGTTGCTCGCTGCGTTCGCGATCCTCTGTAATTAATAGTGCCTTTAGCTGCATGGCCGCCCGAAAATTCTGTCTGTTCAGGATATCAGCAATTGCTGTGCCAGAGCTGTAACTGCCTGAAAGTCAGTGATATGGCTCGCGAAGGGAGCTGCCGATGCACAACCATGATTCAGTTCGGGTGCCACGTTCCCGCTTATGGTGCGCTTTGACGCCTGATTGAGGCAGAAGGGGTGAAGATTGCGCGGTATACTGCGCCAATGTTGCGGGCACGGGCATTGCAACCTAAATTAACTTCGATAAACAGGCAGCATTGATTATGTTGGAAAAGACACTTGCTATCATTCTGGCGGGCGGCGCCGGTTCACGTCTACATCCTCTGACCGACGACCGCGCTAAGCCTGCGGTACCGTTTGGCGGCAAGTACCGTATTGTCGACTTCACGCTCGCCAACTGCCTGCATTCCGGTATTCGCCGCGTACTGGTTCTTACCCAGTACAAGTCCCACTCCCTGCAGAAGCATTTGCGCGATGGCTGGTCGATATTCAATCCTGAACTGGGTGAATACATTACTCCGGTACCGCCGCAGATGCGCATCGATGGTGAATGGTACAAGGGCACCGCGAATGCTATTTACCAGAATCTGTACATGATTGAACGCAGCGAGGCCGACTGGGTCTTGATTCTGTCCGGTGACCATATCTATCGTATGGACTATGCAGAAATGATCAAGGCACACATTCAGCGAAAGGCTGATGTCACTGTTGCCTGTATGGATGTCGCACTTGACGAGGCGTGTGCTTTTGGTGTCATGGGGGTCGACAGCGAGTTGCGTATCGTGGATTTTGAGGAGAAGCCGGAGCAGCCCAGGCCGTTAGCCGACAACGCAGAACGCGCACTGGTGTCTATGGGTGTTTATGTTTTCAGCAAGCAGCTGTTACTGGATGAAATGCGCCGCGACCACGATAAGGCGGAATCCGGCCATGACTTCGGCCGCGATATCCTGCCGTCGCTGGTCGTGTCGGGAAAAGCCTTTGCCTACCGTTTTGGTGGCGAACGCGGCCGAGTATCGCCGGACCATTACTGGCGTGACGTGAGTACCATCGACGACTACTATGAAGCGAATATGAGTTTGCTGGACCCGGTGCCGCCACTCGATCTCTATCAAAATGATTGGACCATTCGCACCTATCAGGGGCAAACACCACCGGCCCGGACAGTGCCGGGTGATTCGGGCACCGAGGGCGTATTCGTCAATTCGATCATATCGGGAGGTGCGGTGATCGCCGGCGGTGGTGTGAATCATTCCATCCTGTTTTCCGGTGTACGGGTGGGTGACGAAGCGATTGTTGAAGATGCTATTCTGTTCAACGATGTCGTGGTCGGCGAAGATGCCCAGGTCAAGCATTGCATTGTCGACAAGGGAGTGGTCATACCGGCTGGAGAATCTATCGGCGTTGATTCTCAACGCGACCGCGAACGCTTCCAGGTCTCGGAAAAAGGTATTGTTGTGATACCCAAGAAATACCGCTTCGATTGATGTCAGGCGAACAGCTGAGGCGGACGGAAGACAACAGCGCGTCATTGAAGTAAGGAGGAGGGTGATTTGAGTGATTACAGGAATATCCTGGTGGCAGCAGACTTCTCTGCGGCTGGTGAAGCTGCGGCCAGGCGGGCCGGCAATCTGGCCCGGCGCTTAGGAGCGAATTTGTCCCTGCTACACGTGCTGGAGCATTTTCCCGAGGACCTGCCGGTCGACGTGATTCCACCCGAAGATGTCGATCCGCAGACGTATCTGGTTGAACGTATCCGCGGACAGCTGGAAAAACTGGGCGCCGCTACCGGTCAGCCTGATGTGGTAACTGACATAGTGGTCAGCACCCACTCTGCGCACAGGGAAATCGTGCAGTATGCGCGCAACAACAAGTTCGATCTCATCGTGGTGGGTAGCCACCGTCAGAATGGAATGATGGGAACGCCTGGCTCAACCGCCAACGGTGTGATGCACGCTGCTACGGCCGATGTGCTGGCGGTACGGTACAACGGCTGAGGATAGTTACAACCCGAATAGCCCCTCTGCGTCGGCTTTGCTGCGGATCGCTCGAGGTAAGGCATGCCTGACCACTGATACCGGCGTGCATCCATTGGCATATTCACCCAAAAAAACGATTATTACACCGCCTGCGTCGACAGTCGACCACGTCTATCCGGTCACGCATAAATATTCCTGCAGGAGTGGCTTCCTGGCCGTGATTCGGGCGGCAGGACGCTGCTTCTGCCAGATTGAAAGACGCTGTCGCCTGCCATCTTGAACTGCCGGAGCCGAGCCCCCATTGTCCAATGCGGACCTATGCGATTCACCTATCTCAGTCATTTAAGGAGACCGACATGACAACACGCAACTGCAGTTGCGCCGGGTCGCTGAAGAGCGTGTTTTTTACTGGATTGTTGATGCTGTTTACCGGCCAGTGGTCACACTGGGCGGAGGCCGCGCCGCCACCTCCCGTCCCGAGCCTGGCACCGATGTTGGAGAAGGTGTTACTGTCGGTGGTGAATATCTCGACCCGCTCCACTGCGCAATTGCGGCGCCATCCGTTGCTGGATGACCCGTTTTTCAGACATTTTTTCGATCTTCCGGATGAGGTGCCGCGCGGTAAAAAGTCCCAGAGTCTGGGCTCGGGTGTCATTATCGATGCGAAACAAGGCTATGTGCTGACCAACCATCACGTCATCAAGGATGCCGATGAAATCACTGTTACCCTGCGCGACCGGCGCACGCTGACAGCTTCGGTAGTGGGTCAGGATCCGGAGGCTGATATTGCGGTTCTGAAAATACCGGCGACTGAATTGACGGCGATACCCATGGCCGACTCAGATGCGCTGCGTGTTGGCGATTTTGTCGTCGCTATCGGTAATCCGTTCGGGCTGAGTCAGACCGTGACCTATGGCATAGTCAGCGCTGTGGGTCGAAGTGGGCTGGGCATTGAGGGCTTCGAAAATTTCATTCAGACCGATGCTTCAATCAATCCCGGTAACTCCGGCGGTGCACTGGTAACGATGCAGGGTGAACTGGTGGGAATCAATACTGCCATTGTGGGTCCGAGTGGCGGGAGTGTAGGCATTGGTTTTGCGATCCCGAGCAACATGGCGCAGGCCGTCATGGTGCAACTGGTTGAACACGGCGAGGTGCGACGCGGCCAGCTTGGCGTTGCGACTCAGGATCTGACACCGGAACTCGCCGCGGCATTTGGCCTGAAACAGATGGGCGGTGCCGTGATCGCGAAAGTGATACCCCGTTCCGCAGCGGATAGAGCAGGACTGGTCGCCGGCGACATCGTGGTCGCGGTCAACAGCAAACGTGTGAGTAACGGCAGCGCTTTGCGCAATGCGATCGGTCTGGAGCGAGTCGGTGACAGGCTGAAGCTCGATATCATCCGCAACGGCAAGTCCAGAACCTTGCACGCGACCATCGCCGAACCACAACAGTTGCGGACTGATGCCGGTCGCCTGAGCGCTCGTCTCGCCGGTGCGATGCTCGGCGATATCGAGTCGCATGATGCCGGGCGCGGAGGAACGGGCGGTGTCGAGGTGATCGACGTGGAGCGTGGAAGCGCGGCGTGGCATGCGGGACTGCGTGCGGGGGACATCATTGTCTCTATCAATCGCCAGGTACTGGCGTCGGTCGCCGATGTGTCAGCCGCGATCAGGCGCTCAGAGAACAGCCTGCTGCTCAATATACGACGCGGAAACGCTGCACTCTATATTGTTGTCAAATAGCGCAGCGTATGGTGGCTGGCGGTCCCATGAACACCCAGCGGGCTTGAAACGCCGGTTGGCGACCCTATATACCGAACTGGCGGACGTGTACGTTAACTTCAAAGGAGGTGCTGAAATGTTTGCTAATCTGACAAATTTAGGGGGCAGCCTGTTTGACGATTTCAGGCGCCTGGAAGAAGAGATGGACGAGCTCTACGGGCGCTGGCCGATGCCCGCCGGGATCCGCTCGGTGGCGCGGGGGACATACCCGCCGCTGAATGTGGGTGCCACGCCCGAACTGGTGGACGTCTATCTGTTCGCCGCCGGGCTTGATCCTAAGACCCTGGATATTTCCATACAGCAGAATCTGTTGACGGTGTCCGGCGAGCGCAAGGCGCCGAAAAAGGAGGGTTCGAACTACTACCGCAGGGAGCGCTTCGATGGCCCCTTCCGTCGCTTGATCACTCTGCCGGACGATGTCGATCCTGACCAGGTCGAGGCGCATTACCGTGACGGCATACTGCAGATTCAGATCAGGCGGAGCGAGGCGTCCCAGCCGCGACAGATCGAGGTGAAGTGAGCGGTGGTTTAGCACACGTGGGAGATGGTTGCAAAAGCGGGCCAGCTGGCCCCCGTGGTTGAAGAATGAGTTACTGAAGGAGATCATCATGACAGAGACAGATAGCAAAGAGGTGACAAAGCAAGAATCCTCGGAAGTGAAGAAGAGCCAGCACGACGCCGACACTGTACTTCGCCCGTTTGTCGATATCTTTGAGGATGCCGGGGGTATCACACTGCTGGCCGACATGCCGGGAGTGTCGCGGGAGCGCCTCAAGATCGAGGTGGACAAGGACGTGCTGCTGGTCGAGGGTGACGCCCGAATCGATATGCCTGACAACATGGAGGCGCTGTATGCGGATGTACGTTCGACCTGTTATCGGCGCAGCTTCGGTTTGAGTGGCGAACTGGACACTGATGAAATCGAGGCGAGGCTCAAAGACGGCGTGCTAAGCGTGCACATACCCAAGCGCGCCGAGCTGCGGCCGCGAAAAATCGAGGTGAGCGTGGGGTGAGCCGTATCCGGAACAGGCGGCCCGGCCCGGTTATTGGCCGGGCCGGAAGAATACCGCGGAACTTTTTTGTCAGATGATAATCTACTGCTGCGTTGCTGAATAAAAGCAGGTCTGACTTTAACCTGAACTGACAATGTGTATGAGAATTAAGACAGTACAGACTGCAGGCCCAGTGTCTGTCTTTCGTCCTTTTCACCGCATCTTTTATGATATCGGTTTTCCCTGAAAGACACTCCGTTCTGAATCGACCCATCGGGGTATGACATCTGGCTGCGGGGTCTATCCCCATGCGTCATGTGTTGCTCTGTGCAGACATCGCCTGTGGCAGGGAGTTTCTTAGAGTAAAGGGGTTACGAATGATCAACGTAGAAGGCTTGACACGTCGCTATGGCGAGCTTGTCGCCGTGGACGATGTGTCGTTTGACATTGGCCATGGCGAGGTCGTGGGGCTGCTGGGCCACAACGGCGCCGGTAAGACCACTATCATGAAAATGCTGACGGGTTTTCTTGAGCCGACCTCCGGCACGATCAGGGTCGGGAATTTCGAGATCGGCCCGGATACCCGGGCCGTCCAGGCCCGCATCGGCTACTTGCCGGAGAACTGTCCGGTCTATCCCGAGATGAGCGTGATTGACTATCTCGATTACCAGGCCAGCCTGCACGGCCTGGCCGAGGATAAAAAATCAGGCGCGATGGCGCGGGCGATACGACGCACGGCCCTGCAGGACAAGGCAGCCCGGCCCATCTACAGCTTGTCGCGCGGCTACCGTCAGCGCGTCGGTGTGGCGCAGGCCATTCTGCATGAGCCGGACATTGTCATATTGGATGAACCGACCAACGGTCTTGATCCGACCCAGATTCTGCATATGCGTGAACTGATTCGTGAGCTGGCCAGATCCGCCACGGTGATAGTGTCCACGCATATTCTCCAGGAAGTCCAGGCGGTCTGTGACCGGGTATTGATCCTGCGGGCCGGAAAGCTGGTGGTGGATTCGCGTCTGGATGAGTTGCGGCAGGGCAGGCGGCTGCTGGTCAGTGTCGATGGCGAGGCCGGCGATGACCTGGCCGGGGTTGCCGGTGTCGCCGGCGTCGAGGCGCGTGGCTCGTCCAACGGCCGCTGGGTGTATGCCCTTGACGCCGATGAAGAGCTTGCACCGCAAGTCGCAACCACCCTGGTCAGCGCAGGTCGGAAGCTCTATCACCTGCAAGCCGAGCGCCGTGATCTGGAAACCATCTTTGCAGAGGTCAACGAGCTTTCCCCGGCACAGGAGGTGGTCCATGCATGAAATCCAGCGTATCGCGCGCAAGGAGTTTAATGGTTTCTTCGCCTCGCCAGCCGCATTTCTGTTTCTCGGTGCTTTCCTGGCCGTTACCCTGTTCGTGTTTTTCTGGGTAGAGACCTTTTTTGCACGTAACATCGCCGATGTGCGTCCTCTCTTCCAGTGGATGCCGGTACTGCTCATTTTTCTGGTCGCCGCATTGACCATGCGCGCCTGGTCCGAAGAGTGCCGTTCGGGAACCCTCGAGAGCCTGCTGACCAGCCCGGTCAGGCCCCTGCACCTGGTGCTCGGCAAGTTTATTGCGGGGCTTGCACTGGTGGCGGTGGCGCTGGTGTTGACCCTGCCGCTGCCGGTCACGGTCGCGCTGCTCGGCCCGCTCGACTGGGGCCCGGTGATCGGTGGTTACGTGGCGGCGCTGTTTCTGGCCGCGGCGTATCTGGCGATCGGTCTGTACATGAGTGCCCGTACCGACAACCCCATTGTTGCCCTGATACTGACCGTTGTCGTGTGCGGACTGTTTTATCTGCTGGGTTCGTCCATGCTGACGACCCTGTTCGGTCACAGGATAGGCGAGGTGCTGGGTCTGCTCGGCAGCGGTTCGCGCTTTCGTTCCATCACGCGCGGCGTGCTGGACCTGCGCGATTTGTATTACTACCTCTCCATCGTAGGTGTTTTTCTGGCGTTCAACCTCTATTCACTGGAGCGTCTGCGCTGGGCGGGAAATCCGGTCACGCGCCGGCACCGCCAGTGGGGCTGGCTGGCAGGCCTCACTGCGGCCAATTTCATCGCCGGTAACCTGTGGCTCGCCCCGGTGGGCGGGGCACGGCTGGACATTACGCAGGGCAACATCTACTCGTTATCCGATGCAACCGGCCAGTATCTGCATCAATTGCAGGAACCGTTGCTGATCCGCGGTTACTTCTCCGCCAAGACACACCCCCTGCTGGCGCCGCTGGTGCCGCAGGTCAGGGACCTGCTGGAAGAATATGCCGTCGCCGGCGGGGGCGGCGTGCGGGTGGAGTTCGTCGATCCGCACCAGGACCAGGCTCTGGAAGAGGAGGCGGCGAGCAAGTATGGCATCCGGCCGGTGCCTTTCCAGATGGCGAGCAAGTATCAGGCTTCCGTAGTCAACTCCTATTTCGACATCCTGGTGGCCTATGGTGACCAGCATGAGCTGCTCAATTACGCTGACCTCATTGAAGTGAAGCTGCGCGCTGACCGGGATCTCGACGTGGTGCTGAAGAATCCTGAATATGCCATCACCCGTGCCGTCCGCAAGGTGCTCAACGCCTACCAGGCGGGTGGCAACCCGTTCGAGACCCTGACCAGGACAATCGCGTTCAATGGTTATATCTCGCCGAGCGAGAAATTGCCCGAGGCCCTGCTCACACTGCGCAATGATCTTGAGTCGGTGCTTGAGGAACTGAAGCAGGAGGCCGGTGCCAAGCTCGATATCCGTTTCCGGGATCCGGATGCCGATGGCGGGGTGTTGGCCAGCGAACTGAATGAGAAGTACGGCTTCGCACCGCAGATTGCCAGCCTCTTCGACCCGCAACCTTTCTGGTTCTACATGGTGCTCGAGGGCGACGGCGAGACCGTACAGGTGCCGTTACCGGATGAGCTTGACCGTGATGCGCTGAAGCGCTCGCTGGAAGCGGGTTTTCAGCGCCTGGCGCCGGGCTTTCTCAAGACCGTTGCGCTGGTGAAGCCGCAAGGGTTAGGACCTGACGCCAAACGTTACACCCAGTTGACTGATACACTCTCCGAGAACGTGCGTCTCAAGGAGACCGATCTGAAGAACGGTCGTGTGCCGGCAGATGCGGACCTGTTGCTGGTGCTGGCGCCGGAAGCGTTGGACAACAAGCAGTTGTTTGCGATCGACCAGTTTCTGATGCAGGGCGGCAGCCTGGTGCTCGCGACTTCGGACTTCGATGCCAGTGTCGGCGAGACCCTGACCGCGCAACGGCATACCTCCGGACTGGAGGGCTGGCTCGAGCATAATGGCCTTACCATCGAGGACAGTCTGTTGCTGGATCCGCAGAATGCGGCATTGCCGGTACCAGTGCAACGCCAACTCGGTGGCCTGACGATTCGCGAGATCCGCATGCTCCCGTACCCGCACTTTCCCGACATCCGCGGGGCAGGCCTCGACGCCGATAACCCCATCACCGCCGCACTCGGGCAGGTGACGCTCAACTGGGCTTCACCGATCAGGGTGGATGAGGGCAGCAATCAGGCACGCACCGTCACGCCGCTGCTCAGCTCCTCTGCCGAGAGCTGGGTATCCAGTGATCTGAACATCATCCCGGATTACCGCGCCTGGCCGGACAGCGGTTTTGAGGCATCGGGCGAACGCGGTGCCCGCTTGCTGGCCGTGGCGCTTGAAGGACGCTTCGAATCGTTCTTTGCGGGCAAGGATTCCCCGTTGGCAGGGCCCTCCACAGATCAGTCGGATAAGGACAGTGACAGCAGCGGGGATGACGCCGATGCTGCCGAGCCGTCCGACGCTGAACAGGCAGCGGGACCCATCACCAGTGTCATCGGGCATTCTCCCGAGTCGGCCCGTATTATTCTCATCGCCTCCAATACCTTCGCCACCGACGCGGTGTTGAATCTGGCCTCCGAGGGCGGTGGGACCTTGTATGCCCAGCCGCTGGAATTTCTGCAGAACACCATTGACTGGTCGCTGGAGGACCGTGGCCTGATGGCGATTCGCAGCAGGGCACAATTTGCACGTACGCTGGAACCCCTGGAACGCAGCGGCCAACTGTTCTGGGAAACCCTCAATTACGGCCTGGCACTGCTGGGGCTCGTGCTCGTGTGGTTCCGGCGGCGCTGGGTGCGCCGGTCAGAACAGCTTCGTTACCAGTCGATTCTCGCGGAGGTGTAGGCAATGCAAAAAACGATTGGGCTGCTCATCGTCCTGTTGGCGGTACAGCTGTCGCTCGCGGTGGGTATGAGTTTCACCCGTCCGGACCTGGCGACGCTTCGAAGCGATACACCGTTGCTGGATCTGGGCGACCGCCTGGTGGATCGAATTACCATAGACGACTCAGACAACACGCAGCTGGTGCTGACCAGGCAGGGCGAAGTCTGGGTGCTGCCGGAGACCGGTGATTTTCCCGCCGATGAGGCCAAGGTCGATCTCCTGCTCGACAGACTGAAAGGCTTGCAGCGCGGCCTGGCAGTGGCCACAAGCGAGGGTGCCATGCGACGTTTCAAGGTCAGCGACGAAGCCTTTGAACGGCGTGTGGTGCTCGCACACGGCGACGAGCCGCTGGCGACTCTGTACTTCGGCACTTCACCCGGCATTCGCCGGGTTCACGCTCGAACAGGTAAAGATGACAGCGTGTATGTGGTGGAGTTTGGTGTCCATGACGCTGCGGTCGGGCCGGAGGACTGGGAGGACAAGTCTGTGCTGGAAATGCCGCCCGGTGAGATCGAAACTATCAGCCTGGCAGAGTTTACATTGAAACGACCGCCGGGCGGTGGGTCGGACGCCGCTGCCGGGCAGTCCGGTAAGCAAACAAGCGCTGAGGCGAACTGGGTAGTGGAATCGTTGGCTGACGGGGAGAGCGTTAACCAGGTCAATGCCGGATTACTGGCGGAGAAGCTGTCCGGGCTGCGGTTTGCTTCAGTGCTTGGAGCCGAAGCGAAAGCGGAATATGGCCTGAAAAAACCTGAGCTGGTGATCAGCCTGACGCGCAAGGGCGAACAGATCAAATATGAACTGGGCAAGCGGGACAAAGACAAGGACTATGTGCTCAAGGTGTCCGGCCGCGAAGAGTATTTCCGTCTGCCCGCTTATACCGGCGATGCGCTGATCAAGGCAGCCGGCCGGGAGCAACTGATCGTAGCGACGAGCGATACTGCCGGTGAACACGAGGCGCATTCCGAACCGTTCGAGTCCACAGCCGCACAAGGCGGCCAGGAGCCGGCTCAGAGTGTCGCCAGGGAGGAATGAAAAGCGGCCTGTGCCTGACTGGCACTGATTACTTAGGTCGAAATGCAGCGTGGGTTAGCGTTTTTGCGTAACCCGCCGTCAGGCGAGACGAGGTGAATTGGTTGGCAAGAGAAGGTCACCTGGGGGAGAGGGTACCCTGGTGTGCAGGGTTAAATCGCCATGTAAACTTGAATCGGTACAACTATTAACCAGGTAATCAAACAGACAGCGTAGGAGCGTTCGCCTGGCCGCCATATCGCGCGAAAGAACGGACGCTGCTGCTACGCCTGGTATTTTATTGCCGAACTTACTCGGCCAGTGTTAAACCGCTGTGGCCATAGGGCGCGGTCAGGGTAACGTTGTGCAATGTCGGTGTGCGGAAGGTATAACGGTCGGCGGAGTCGCCGGTTACCTGTTCACGGCCATAGTCGTCATGGCCCATGACTGTAACAGTGTCACCGTCCCCTTTGCCCGGACCGACCTGCGGCATGGCAATGGCGTGGAAACTGTGATCGGTCTGGAATTTGCCGCTGTGACATTCGGCGCAGGCTGCCCTCCTTTCTTTGCTCTGGTAAAAGAGCTTCATGCCAGCCAGCGCGTTTTTACTCATGGTTTTTTGTCACCGCGCAGATAACGGTCGAAGGGGCTGTTGTCGGCGCGCCAGTTAGTGCCCTCGAATGCGGCAATGGCGTTGGCGGCGTGGGCATAGGTGATGTCTTCACTACCAAGCACATCGTCCGGGAAGGCCGCCTTGAACAAGGTGACATACTCCGGGATGGTCCGCAAACGGCGGGCGAGCCGTTCCCATACGGTCACCAGCTCGCCGCTGTCTGCGGCATCCGCGATTTCGTTCTCGGCGAGACCGTTTTCATCTACCTGACCGGCCATTTCGGTGGGTGACGTCACGGGGAACATGGCCTGACAGGCCAGTATGTTTTCGAGCGTATCCGGCAATTCGTATCCTGCTGGCGTCTTTCAGCTGCTGGGGTATGCTGGATCGACCTCGACACGACCGTCGTGGAAAAGTACCGTGAATTCATGTGCTCCAAGGTTAAACACCGGCGGCGCATTGCGGGGTACGCGCTCGTGGATGGCATCGCTGTCCAAACCGGTGGCGCGGGTGACCCCCAGGCCTCGACCGCCTTCCCCGACGGGCAGGGACAGGCCGTCCCCGGTATCCGTCAGAGAATGGTGGCAGGTCGCACAGGAAATATTCCGGTTGGCGCTAACAGCTTGTCAAACATGAGGTTCCTGCCCAGCTCCACTTTTTCCGGACTGTGCTCAGGGAAGTCAGCGTCGGTTACCGGGCCCGGCAGGTGAGGGTAATTCTGTTTGCCATCTTTCGCCTGCGCCGGGGCGCACGCCAGAAATCCACTGGCAAGCAGAGTGATAAGCAACATGTTATGTTTCATTGGAGGGTTTCCTGGAAAAATCGAATGCTATGTTTCTGGTATTGTATTTATCTTCACTGACGGCGTTTTTTTATTCAGACCGTCTGGAAAAGTTTTATAGTGTTTCCTGCAAAGGCGGTGGCAGAAATTAGCAGAGCCGGACCAGTGATGGAATGTGACCCAGAGACGCGCGGCAAATTGTCGCAAGGGCTGCGGTGATCCATGCAGTCTGATCAATACGGAGTTGACCGATGATGTGGTGCGATACTTATGATAGTTACGGCCTGATCAGCATCAGTCTGCACTGGCTGGTTGCAGCCGCGGTCATGGGACTGTTTGTGCTCGGCCTATGGATGGTCGAGCTCGGTTATTATCACCCCTGGTACCAGCGTGCTCCGGACATTCACAGGAGTGTCGGTGTTTTGCTGTTTGCTCTGATGCTGGCGCGCGTTGCCTGGCGTTACACGAATCCACGTCCTGAGACGATTGGATCTGTCACGGAAAGGAACGCCGCCGCCTGGATGCATCGATTAATGCATGCATTGATGTATCTGCTGGTATTGAGTGGTTACCTGATTTCCACCGCCGACGGCCGTGGCATCGATGTATTCGGTCTGTTCAGCGTGCCCGCCAGCGTCAGCGGGCTGCATAAGCAGGCAGACATAGCCGGTGAAGTGCACGAGTTGCTCGCCTTTACCCTGATTGCGCTGACCATTCTGCACGTGTTGGCGGCACTGAAACACCACCTGGTGGACCGTGATCAGACACTGAAACGCATGCTCGGTATCAGGCACTGAGGAAGCTCTGAAGTATTGAATGAACCATCGCAGGGAGCGCCGTGCGCACCTCGCCTTTATTAATCGACGGGAGTTACCATGAAATCCAGACTGTTAAGCCGCATTGCCTTAATCATATTACTGATCGCCCCGGCCCTGTTGCAGGCCGCCGATTACGTCATCGACACCGAAAAAGCACACGCCTTCATCCAGTTCCGTATCAAGCATCTTGGCTACAGCTGGTTACTTGGACGCTTCAATGACTTTGACGGCACTTTCTCCTACGACGAGGCCAATCCCGCTGCGTCAAAAGTAGAGGTCACCATTAGAACTGCAAGCATCGATTCAAACCATGCAGAACGCGACAAGCATCTGCGCGGCAAGGAGTTCCTGGAAGTCGACAAGTTTCCGCAGGCGACATTCGTCAGCACCGGGTTCACGGAAAACGATGACAAGACCGCTGTTCTGACCGGTAATCTGACGCTGCACGGTGTGACTCACCCGGTGAGCATCGCTGTAAAACATATCGGTCATGGCCCCGATCCCTGGGGTGGAAAGCGGCGCGGATTCGAAGGCACAACCAGCCTTAAACTCGCCGACTACAATATTGATTATGACCTGGGACCTGCTGCCCGGGAGGTCGAGCTTTTCCTGTCGGTAGAGGGTATAGAGCGGTAATCAGGTAACGGTCATGGCATCGGATGCGCTTCCCTCGCTACCCCTGCGGATTGGTATCAGCAGTTGCCTGCTTGGCAACCCGGTACGTTTCGACGACGGACACAAGCACAGCACCTACATCACGCAAACACTCGGTGAGTATTTTGAATTTGTCCCTTTATGTCCGGAAGTGGCCATCGGGCTGGGTATCTCCCGACCGCCGATCCGCCTGGTCAGCGTTGACGGATCGATACGTGTGCGCGGTGTCGACAACCCGAAGCAGGATGTCACTGATGCACTGATTGAAAATGCCGAGGCGGTGGCCCGTCAGCTGCACGATGTGAGCGGTCATCTTTTTAAAAAGGGTTCACCCGGTTGTGGCATGGAATGCGTCAAGGTCTACCATGCGCAATCGGATATGAGATCTGGAATCAGCAAACCGCTGCGGCGGACGTCAGTGCTGTGATAAACGGTCATGCTCTGCAACTATTTCGGGTAGACTTGATAAATAACAGTCAACCAGAAACGTGGAGGAAACAACGATGAATACGACGGATTTATTAGCCACATTAATGAACAGTGGTATGTCGCGCTCCAGCGGTCGTCGCATTGAAAATTCCATAGCTAGCGGTGGGATAGGCGCTCCCGGCGGAATCCTCGGCCAGCTGCTTGGCGGCGGTGGCCTGCTCGGCAGCCTGGCAGGTGCGTTGTTCCGAATCAGCAGGTGGCGATGCAGATCTATGCGGTATCGCTGCTCGCCATCGAGGTTGACACCGATAAGGAGAGGCGCTATCTGCAGGATCTTGCCGCAGCCCTGAGACTGGACGACAGTGCGGTGGGCCATCTGCACAGTGCACTCGGTGTGGCCTGACTGCTGGCCGCGGACATCAGTGAACCTGTTGATTATCGCCTGCTGATCGCCTGCTGAACAGAACTGTGAATTTTTTGGCAGAAGTATTGTATTGTTTCCTGCAGACACTATATTGCTGTTACCTCCTTGCACCAAACAGATTCGAAAGAGAAACACAACGATGAAAACCACCAGTTATATTTTTTTCCCGCTCATGATTGCCGTCATCCTGGCGGGGTGCGCGACAGGTCCGACGCTCACGCAAGATCAGATTATGGGCCAGTACGAGCAGATTGCCAAACTCGAAAAAGGTCTCAAGGACGCTGCAGCGCAGGGTGTGGACAACCTGGCGCCGGACGGTTATCGCGCTGCAAACAAAAAATTGGAGGAAGCCATTGCGGAAGCCAGGGCAGACCGCCCGGGCGACGCGAATTCGGCCGCCACCGGCGGCCTGCAGACGCTGGCGAAAGCCAATGAAAACGCCGAGCGCAGCCGGGATCTGTTGCGGGATGTTCTGGAGGCGCGCGACCGGGCTTACTGCGCGGGTTGCGTCAGCGTCTTCCCGGACAGCACGGACGATCTTGATACCGATTTGCGCAATGTGGCCAGTCTGGTGGAACGCGGCAGGTTGGAGGACGCGAAGCAGCGTCGCCAGCGGCTGATCGCCGGTTACGAACAACTGGAACTGGCGGCGCTTCAGGAGGGTACGGTCGAGGCTGCCCAGGCGGCCATCGAAGATGCCAGGAAGAAAGATGCGGACGAGGTTGCACCCAAGACCCTGAAACTCGCCAAGGAAGAAATGAAACTGGCGCGATCGGTGCTGGAGGCGGACCGCAGCAAGACGGACAAGGCCAATGCTCACGCCATGCGCGCCAAGTGGCTGGCCGAGCGGAGCATAGCCATTACGGAACTGGTCAAGGATTTTAAACGGCGCGACTATAGCAGCGAAGACCTGGTGCTCTGGTATCAGAAGCAGCTGAGCGACATCGCCAAGCCGCTGGGCGAGGAACTGCCCTTCAACGAAGCAAACCGCAACGTGGTGCTGGGTATACAGCATTCCATCAAGGAACTGATTAAACAGCGTGATGACACGGCGGCACAACGGTCCCGGTACGAACAGGAGCTGTCGTTGAGCGCCGAGCAAAGTGCTGCTATCGACAAGGTGCAGTCGCTGTTCACAGCGGCCCAAGCCAAGGTCTATCAGCAGCGCCAGAATGTGCTGATCTCCGCGCACGGTTTTCATTTTCCGCCTGGCGGCAGCGAGATAGGAACGGATAACTTCGCATTGATGAACAGGATAATCCAGGCGGTAAAGACTTTCCCCGAGAGCCGTATCGAGATATCGGGACACACCGATTCGAGCGGTAGCGCGGCGGTCAACAGGAATCTGTCCCGGGCGCGGGCAGACAATGTAGCCAGATTTCTGGTCGAGGTAGGCGATATTCCTGCGAGCCGCATTATGGCGACCGGCTATGGTGAGGAGAGGCCGGTTGCCAGCAACGAAACGGCGGCGGGTCGCGCGGCTAATCGGCGCGTCGAAGTTCTGATCAATAACCAGTAAGCGTGCAAAAAAATGGCGGCCTGGGAAGGCCGCCAAAAAGGAGGAAGAGATGAAACATGATTTACCAGGCAGTGGTGACAACCACACCTGGTATAGACAGCTTACGACCAGACTGTTTCGCTAAGATTTCAAATTTCGCTAATTTGTAACAAAGTGTTTCACGGGGATTCTACGGCGAGACAGTCGATGGATCCGCAAGATTGGATTCGACCAGGTTCGTCACTTTCGGGCCTTGGTTAATTAATCAAGCTTTTTTATCTAACTACTGGCATTCCACAGCACGCGTCATCCGCATGTCGTTATTCGCACTGAATTCATCAAACGTCTGGATGGTAGGCGCAAAGCCATCGGCATAGACCTGCAGTTTGAATTGTCCGTTGCTATCCAGTGGGATATTCAGTGCATAACTGCCCGAACCATCGCAAGAGAACATAAATTGCCCATTGGCGAGCACCATGGCACAGATCGGCGTTTGCGTATCCTGCAGCAGCACCGAGCCTGAGATGTCGATCCGTTGACCGGCAGAGTCGGGGAAAATGCCGGATCGGATGGCGGGTTGTAGCTGGGACATGTGCCGGAACGATCCATGACCACAGTTTCGGAAACAGAATCCGCTAACACATCAATGTTCGGGAGAAATCCATCCACGTAGACCTGCCGCTTTACTGTGTCATCATTTTCGCGCGGAAGATCGGTCAGAGAAAATGGCCCATTCGGATTGCAGGAGAACACGAATTTGCCGCTGGCTAACACCATGGCACAAAGACCGATGCCACCCGCGCCTTGCACAGTTTAATAGTAGGGGGCCGTACTGCCGCTTGCATTGATATACATCACTACTGTTCGATGTTTTAGAGAGACCTGTCTTCAGTTTAGTCTGCGTGCCGAAACACTCTGTAACACTTTTTATGCGGGGAGAAATGCCGTAGAAACACTTGTCTCCTAAGCTTCTGATCAGGAAAACGGATTAAAGCGGCGGCTTGTTTGGCCAGTAAAGAGATAGCGTGGGTTGGCAAGTCGAAATGCCTGGTTCTCTACGTAATAAGGGACTGGTTACCATGAAGAAATTATCGGCAGCCGCCCTGGCCGGCAAAGGTCCCGCTGGTGGCATGGGGCAGGGTGAGCAGCATCGCTCCATGCAGGGCGATAGTTCCCGCGGTCAGGGAAAGGCCGTGGAGCACCGGTCTGACAGGGCGCTTCAGCAGGATCGTGACCAGGATCAGTACCGTAATAGTTATGATTGAGAGCCATCTGGAAGCTCTCTGCCGGGGGGCGTGTAGCAGCAGTAATCTGGCAGGCAAGCATTATTGTCCGAACTGGTCGATGGCATGGCTCTAATCAGAACCTTGAAGCCTGAAAGGCTGGCGCTGCATTTTCAGCCCCCAAGCATTTTTCTCGTTAGAGGTGCCCAGCGATGGGCACATACTAGATGGCCTTCCCTGGCTACCCAGCATTAAGATTTTAGCTTTGTGCGTCTTACACTGCAGGCAAAGGCCGGCCAATCCGTAGTTTCCCCAATAGTACTATTGACAATAACGGCGGACTTGCAGAAATTGTATAGTGTACCCCAATAAAAAGTAATTAATAACAGCGGGACTTAGACGGACCTAAGATATTATCATTGCCTCCATGGCGGCTCAGTCGGGTCGCCATTATTTTTTGCAGCGTCAGCGTTCGCCCTTTAACATCGACCAGCGTGCCTTGGTCAAAATGTCCAATTGTCCCGGCAGTGCCTGCTGCCCTTGAGTGATCGAATAAAAGCGAAGATTTGATATGAGTCTGCAATGTGAAACAACGGCAAAACGAGCCAGCAATCTGGATATGGGTTTTTTCGAACGTTACCTGACGGTGTGGGTGTTTCTCTGCATCATTGCCGGTATCGCGCTGGGGCATGTCTTCACAGAATCCTTCCAGCTGATTGGTCGGATGGAAGTTGCACAGGTGAATCTGCCGGTAGCTGCTTTGATCTGGCTGATGATTGTACCGATGCTCCTTAAAATTGACTTTTCTGCCATGCATCGTGTTAAGGAACACTGGAAAGGTGTCGGTGTAACCTTGTTTGTCAATTGGGCCGTAAAGCCGTTCTCAATGGCATTGCTTGGCTGGGTTTTTATTCGCGGGAT
>Ga0055476_10000058_pt1 | contig 22411 bp, 19 predicted proteins | sample Muzzi_CordC_D2_FD_57682 | JGI IMG/M metagenome (GOLD analysis project Ga0055476, IMG submission 57682) | Wetland microbial communities from San Francisco Bay, California, USA, that impact long-term carbon sequestration - Muzzi_CordC_D2 | ecosystem: Environmental > Aquatic > Marine > Wetlands ... | reverse complement strand
CACAAGTCGACGCCGTCCTCCGTGCGGATCATGCGCGGTGCCGCGTCCTGGAACTTCCGGGGCAGGCGAGACGTCCAGACGTCTCCCGGCTCGGTGATGTGGGTGTCGGTGTCGATGAACCAGCCGGTGCACTTCATTGCGAATTCTCCCTGGAACTCGACGCCGCTACTGTCGCACGAGCCGAAAACGCGGAACCGCCAGATCCGCGCTCATGTCCTCCCAGACGATCTCGACCGGCGCACCGATCTCGAGTTCGTCCGCCGTTACGTCGACCAGATTCGAGATCATTCGCACTCCGCCCGCATCCTCCAGCGCGATGACCGCGATGAAGTAGGGAAGTTCCTGATCCGCCGCGATCGGACGGTGCACGATCGTGTAGGTATAGACTTCGCCTCGACCCGAGACCTCCTGCCAGTCGGAGTCCGCGGAGCGGCACTCGGGACAGACAGGCGCCGGTGGAAGCCGCGTATGCGCGCAATCGGTACAGCGTTGCACGACGAGCCGGTGTTCGGCTGCGGCTTCCCACCAGGGCAGTGTGGTCGCATCCGCCATCGGCGGGGGCATGCTGTCGGGAAAGAATCGTTCGCTCATTTTCGCCCCAATAGGATCGCACTCGACGGAACGCAGGCTCCACTCGTCACCAGACAGACTTCCGCGTTCTCGACCGGGCTGGTGGACTCGCCGCGCAGCGAGCGTACGCCCTCGACGACATGGTTGAGCCCGTGGATGTAGGCTTCGGAAAGACTCCCGCCGTGGGTGTTGGTGGGCAGGATCCCGCCGTGCCACGACAGGGCGCCGCTTTCGATGAACGGTCCACCCTCACCCCGCTTGCAGAAACCGTAGTCTTCGAGCTGCATCAGGACGCAGCCCGTGAAGTGATCGTAGATCTGGGCGACGTCCACATCACCGGGCCGCAAGCCGGCTTTGCCCCACAGGCGACCGGCCATCTCCTCGCCGCCGCCGGTCGCGTAGATCTCGTCGGCGATATTGGCGTTGGAAAACGGTCCGAACGCGTAGCCCCTGGGCGCCCCCTGCTCGCTCGCGAGGATTTCGACCGGACGCTTCGCGAGATCGCGCGCGCGCTCCCGTGAGGTCACTACGACCGCGCACGCGCCGTCGCTCTCGAGACAACAATCGAACAGCCGATGCGGATCCGCGATCATCGGCGAAGCCTGGTGATCTGCGAGCGTCATCGGGCGATCGCCCATGACGGCGCGCGGATTGCGACTCGCGTGTTCCCGAAACGTCACCGCGAGCATACCCAGCTGTTCGCTGGTGGTTCCATACAGGTGCATGTGACGTCGCGTCGGCAGGGCATACGCCGCCGCGGCCATCAGCAGGCCATAGGGCATCGAGGAGAACCCCAGGGACGCCAGCATCAACGAATTCGCCTGCTGTAGCGCGGGAGGAGTCGGATCAACCGGAGCCGACGCGTCCATCCCCCCGGTGCCGAAGCGGAAGAACTGCCCCTGGCAGAGGGAGCGGTAGACCACGACGACTTCGGCCTGCCCGGTTTCCACCGCCATCGCGGCATTCGAGATGGCCGCGCAGCCGCCGCCGCCGCCGGGCATCCAGACCATGTTGGCGAAGCGCAACGCGGGCAACCCCAGCTCGGCGGCGAGAAAGACCGCTTCGTTGCGATCCTCGGCGAAGGACGCCATGCCGTCGACGTCGTCCATCGTGAGGCCGGCGTCTGCGACCGCGAGCTTGATCGCCTGGCACGCCAGTGCGTGCTCCGTCACGTCGCCGATCTTTCCCCATCGGGTGTAGCGGGATTCTCCGACGCCCACGATGTGTGCTTTCGATCGACTCATGAGATGCTCCGGAGCAGTGGGCTTCGAGAAGGAAGAAACGAGATCATCCGGGTCGTCCTAGGCGGCCGGCAGGCCATCGGCGGCGATCTTGCGACCGAGGAGATCGAGCTGGTGCCTGGCCGAGCCGAGCTCGTGTTCGATCTGGATCGCCCAGATGAAGTAACGGTGCAGCGGATAGTCGGTATCGATCCCGATGCCGCCGTGCAGGTGCTGGCACGCGTAGGCGGCGGACTGACCGCCTTCGGCGGCCCAGAACTTCGCAATGCGGACGTTCTCTTCGGCGGGAAGCTCCCGGGAGAGCCGCCAGGCCGCCTCCCATGCGGAGAGCCGTATCGCCTCGACGTTGATGTACGCGTCGGCGGCCCGCTGATGAACGGCCTGGAAGCTGCCGATCGGGCGATCGAACTGGACGCGTTCGCGACTGTACGCCGCGGTCATTTCGAGTGCGCGTTCCGTCACGCCGAGCTGCATCATGCAACGTGCGGCGACGGCTCTCTCGACCAGCCAGCGCAACGCTTCCGCGCCGTCACTTCGACCGCCCAATCGGGCTCTCGAAGCGACACGGGCGCCCGCCAGCTCGAGTCGCGCGTGAGGATGTCCGTCGGATGTCTTCTGAGCGGTCAGACTCACGCCGTCGCCGCCCGGTTCGACGAAGAAGAGACCGACCGAACCATCGCCGAAGGACGCCGGCACCAGGATCTGCTCGGCCTGCTCGGCGAAGGCGACGTTGGTCTTGATTCCCGTGAGCCGAAATCCATCGCCATCGACCTCCGCCCGGGTCGCGGGCGTCAGGGGATCGCTGGATTCGAATTCAGCCAACGCGGCCGTCAAGATGCGCTCGCCGGCCGCGATGCGGGGCAGCCACTCCCGCTTCTGCGCCTCGCTGCCGAAGCGTGCGAGCGGCAACGCGCCGAGCACGAGGGCTGGATACGCGGGAACCCGCGCCACCGTCCGCCCGACTTCCAAGAGGAACAGGCAGAGCGCCATGAAACCGAGCTCGGACCCGCCAAACGCGGTCGGGATCGAGGCACCGAGAAGATTGGAACGCGCCAGCTCCCGCCACAAGTCGACGTCGTAAGGCGCCTCGTTCGCCTCGAGTTCCTTCATCCGCTCGTTGGTCGCATGATCCCCGAGGATCTTGCGCGCCAACTCCGACACCGCCTGCTCTTCTTCTCGAAAGCTGAAGTCCACGCTCAATCCTTGTAGTTGGGCATGCCCATGCCCGCCATGGCGATGATGTCCCGCTGGATCTCGTTCGTTCCGCCGCCAAAGGTGAGGATCAGTCCGTTGCGGTACGAGGACTCCATCTTCCCCTGCAGCACCGCGCCCGGACTGCCCTTGGCGAGAATGCCCGGAGCGCCCAGCACTTCGATCAGCGCACGATAGGCTTCGATCTGCAGTTCACTGCCGTACACCTTGATGGCCGAGGAGTCGGCCATCTGCGGTTGTCCCTTCGTGGCCGCCCATGCCTGCTTCCAGTTCATCAGGCGGAGCACCTCGGTCTTGGCATGGATCCGGGCGAGATTGTGCCGCACCCAGCCCTTGTCGATGACCCGCTCACCGTCGATCCGGGTCGTCCTCGCCCACTCGACGACCGACTCGAGATCACGGCGCATCCTTCCCGACGTCACCAGTGAGATCCGCTCGTGATTGAGCTGTCCGGTGATCAGACGCCAGCCGTTGTTCTCGCCGCCGATCAGGTTCTCGCCGGGAACGCGAACGTCGTCGTAGAAGGTCGCGTTCGTGCTGACGCCGCCGACCGTGCGAATCGTCTGCCTCGAATAGCCCTTCGAGGTCGTCGGCACCAGGAAGATCGAGAGACCGCGATGCTTTCGGGCCTCGGGATCCGTTCGAGCGGCCAGCCAGATGTAGTCGGCGTATTGCGCCAGGCTGGTCCACATCTTCTGCCCGTTGATCACCCACTCGTCGCCGTCGCGAACCGCGGTCGTCTGCAACGACGCGAGGTCGGTGCCCGCTGCGGGCTCGGAGTAGCCGATGGCGAAGAAGATCTCACCCGCCAGGATCCGCGGGCAGAAATGACGAACTTGTTCCTTCGTGCCGTATTCGCGCAGGGTCGGTCCGACGGTATCGAGGGTCAGGAACGGCAGCGGAAAGCCGATCGCCTGGACCTCGTCCGCAAAGATGAACTGTTCGACGGCGGATCGTTCCTGACCTCCGTATTCCTTCGGCCAGCTGATACCCAACAGCCCATCCTTGCCCATCTGCTTCATGGCCTTGCGAAACTCGGGGCCGCCGCCCTCGCCGACTCCGGACGCGAGCTCGCGGGTGAGCGCGTCGGTCATCATGTCCGCGAAGTACTCGCGCAACCCGTCGCGGAACGCACGCTGCTCCGCCGTCAGATCCAGCTCCATGTAGCTCCTTCCGCGCCCTGTCGTGGGCCATCCCATACCCGCGAATCGGTCAGGTGTTCTCTTTCCAGTCGGCGATCAGCATTTCCATCGTGACGTCCACGACGATCTTCAAGTCTTCATCGAGGATTTCGTAGAGGCTCCCGGTGTTCGAATGGTTCCCGAAGAAGGCGAGCCCACCCTCCGCTCCACCGCGCTCGAGATGCGGCAGTGCATCGCCGGCCGTCAACGCATGGTCGCCCGCGCGCCGCACCCTGGGCTCGGCGCGCGAGCCGTCCGGGTGGAGATCCCACAGATGCTGCTCGCCCTCGAGCACGAGAACCGTCGTGGTCGCGGTGTGTCGATGGATCGGACAATGGCCGCCATCCCCTTCCCAGCGCACCAGCATGTCGAGCGTTCCGGCCGCCAGATCGTACCCGAGGATGGTGTAGTCGTGGCGAACCTTGTACGACAACCCGGGCTCGCCCGTCACTTCCCGCCACTTGTAGCGACCGGGATCGAAGTAGCTCTGGGGCATTGCGGCGCGCTCCTGTCTGCTGCGGAAGATCACCGGGCCGAACCGCGTTCGAGTCGAAGATCGGGCTCCCCGTCCAATAGCAGTCCCTTCATTCCACCGTCGACCCGCCAGGCCTCGAGGATCTCCGAGAACTCCGTTGGCCCGCCGAAGTAGAAGCCGTTCTGGCGGCTCGTCTTTTCCGGCTGCCCTTCGTTGTTGTAGTAGCCCGGAGTGCAGTTCTCCGAGAACTCGACGGTGCGATCCCCGAACCGGACGACCGCCTCGACCCACTCCGCTTCGGCTTCTTCCGATACCTCGAGCGTTCGGACGCCTCGATCGAGTGCCCGCTCGATGATGTAGGCGATGTGCTTGGCCTGCTCGTTGATCATGTGGGGGAAGTTCACCGTGAAGCCGGACTGCGTGATGCTCAGCATGAAGCAATTGGGAAATCCGTGGATGTGCATGCCGTGCAGCGTCCGCACGCCGTCTCCCCATTTCCGGGTGAGCGTCGTGCCATTCCGCCCGGTGATCTCGTAGCCCGCTCGGCGCGCATAGTCGGTCCCGACCTCGAATCCCGTGGCGAAGATCAGACAATCCAGATCGTATTCCTCGCCGGCGACCACCACACCCGTCTCCGTCACTCGCTCCACTCCCTTGCCCTGCGTGTCGACGAGCGTGACGTTTTCGCGATTGAAGGTCTGGAGATAATCGTCGTGGAAGCACGGGCGCTTGCAGAACTGGCGATAATACGGCTTCAGCGCTTCCGCGGTCGCCGGATCCTCGACGATGGAATCCACCCGCGCGCGGATCTCTTCCATCTTCATGAAATCGGCCAACTCCATGGTCCGGGCGAGGGCCTCCGGCGACAGGTCGGGGTTCTCTTCGGACAGCATCATCGACAGCAGCTTGCGGATGATGTCGGTCCAGCCGTCGTTCACCAGATCCTCCTCCTGGTAGCCGCCGGCGGTGAGGATCTGGAAGTTGTCCATTCGGCGCTGGTGCCAACCGGGCTCGAGGCCGGCCGCCCATTCGGGGTCGGTCGGGCGGTTGGCTCTCACGTCGACGGACGACGGTGTGCGCTGGAAGACGTAGAGATGGCCGGCGCTCTCGCCCAGGTGGGGAATGCACTGCACCGCGGTTGCGCCGGTGCCGATGATTCCCACGCGCTTTCCGCGCAGTGCGGTCAGCTTGCCGTTCGAGTCGCCGCCCGTGTAGGCGTAGTCCCAGCGGCTGGTGTGGAAGGCGTGGCCCGCGAACGTCTCGATTCCGGGGATTCCGGGCAACTTGGGCTTCTGGAGGAAGCCGTTCGCCAGGCAGACGAAGCGAGCCCGGATCGCGTCGCCCCGATCGGTCGCGACGATCCAGCGCGAACTCGCCTCGTCCCAACGCACGTCGGTGACTTCGGTCTGGAAGCAGACATCGCGGTAGAGGTCGAATTTCTCGGCGATGGCCTTGCAGTGCGCGAAGATCTCCGCCCCGCGACTGTACTTCTCCTTGGGGATGTACCCGATCTCCTCGAGCAGCGGCAGGTAGACATAGGACTCGATATCGCAAGCGACGCCCGGATAGCGGTTCCAATACCAGGTGCCGCCGAAGTCGCCGCCCTTCTCGATGATTCGAACGTCTTCGACTCCGAGCTGGCGCAATCGCGCGCCGGTCAGCAATCCCCCGAAGCCGCCCCCGATCAACACCACGTCGACTTCGTCGGACAACGGCGCGCGCGCATACCCGGGCTCGACGTACGGATCGTCGACGAAGCGGGCGAACTCGCCCGCAACCTCCAGATACTGGTCGTTGCCGTCGGGGCGAAGCCGCTTTTCGCGTTCCTCGCGGTACTTCTCGCGGAGCGCATCCGGATCGAAGCCGAGATCGGCGGTTCCGGCCTCGTTCCGGCCGGGGTCGGTCTTCACGGTCGTCACCTTCCCTCCTCCTGGCAGTCAAGGCCGCCCTGGCAGCCGAGGCCGTTTCGCACCAGCGAGAGATACGCGTCGACGACCGCTTCGTCGCCGAGCGAGTCGACACTCTCGAGCATCTGTTCGAGATAATGGCGCGCGCCGAGCAGGAAGTGGGCCTGCGCGGTGATCTCGGCGTCGTCCATCTTGCGGAGCGTTCCCTGGTCGATGCCGATGCGAATCCTCGTCACCATGCGCTCGATCCAGCCCGCCACCGCGCGCCGGTAGAGATCCGGTTCGTGCAGCTTGATTTCATCCGCAAGCCGAACGTACGCCGGATTGGCCCGCGAGTAGTCGAGGTAGACGAGCAGGCCGGCTCGCTGCCGGTCGAAGAAGTCGGCGCCATCATCGGCGTCGGCGGCGTGCAGACGCGCCATCAGATCCGCCACCAGCGAGCCCATCAGCTCCCGCAGGAGCTCTCGCCGCGAGCCGAAGTGATAGTGGAGATTGCCGACCGCCACGCCCGCTCGCGCGGCGATCCGGGCGACCGACGTCTTGTGGAAGCCGGAGTCGCTGGCCTCCGCGAGCGCCGCAGCGAGGATCCGGGCACGGGTTTCTCGCGATTTGGCGTATCCGGAGCGACCGTTGCGCGCGGTGGCGCCGGCGAGGGAGGCGTCTCGAGCCATCGCTGAATATTGATTCAATTTTCAATTTTTGGCAAGATCGAACCGCCCCCGATGTTCCAGGAGTGGATCCATGGCCGACAGCCGCAACAACGCCCACGCAACGAACCTCGCCGACCTCGATCTCACCGATGACGGGCTCTATCGACAAGGCTTTCCGCACGAGGTCTTCACGAAGTTGCGCCGCGAAGCGCCGGTGCACTGGCATCCCGTGCGCGAAGACCTCAGCCAGGCCCGGGAGAAGGGCTTCTGGGTGCTCTCGAAATTCCACGACATCCAGGCCGCGAATCGCGATACCGAACTCTTCAGCGCGATCGACGGCCCCGCGCTCAGCTACAACCCTGAAATGAGCGGCATCATGCTCGTCAGCATGGACGGTCGCGACCACAACCGGCAGCGCAAGCTCATCAGCGCCGGCTTCACACCGCGCATGGTCGGTCGGCTCGAGCAGCAGGCGCGACGCTGGGCGGCATCGATCATCGACGAAGCCCTTGAACGCGGCACCTGCGACTTCGTCCAGGACGTCGCTTATCAGCTCCCGATGCACATGATCGCGGACATCCTGGGCATCCCCGTCGAAGACCGGAAGTGGCTCTTCACGCTCACGACGAAATTCCTGCAGGCCGGCGACCCCGAGCATTCCATTTCGAACGAGCAGCAGATGGCGATTCGGGTCGAGATGTTCCAGTACGCGCAGGAGCTGGGGCGACGCAAACGCTCCGAACCACAGGACGACATCTGGACGATTCTCTCGACGGTCGAGATCGACGCCGACGAGGGCGGGCGCACCGCGCTGAGCGAGATCGAGCTCGACTTCTTCTTCCTGCTGCTCACGGTCGCCGGCAGCGAAACCACGCGCAGTGCCATCTCGCTCGGCCTGCTCGCACTCCTCGACCATCCGGACCAGCTCGAGACACTGCGAACCGACCCGAACGCGATGCGCCCCGCGGTCGAGGAGATCCTTCGCTGGTCGTCGCCGGTTTCCTATTTCGCGCGTCGAGCGACCCGCGACACCGAGATTCGCGGCGTGCCGATCGCCAAGGACCAACGAATCACGCTCTGGTACCCGTCGGGCAACCGCGACGAGGAAGTCTTCGACGAGCCGTTCGCCTTCGACATCCATCGCACGCCGCAACAACACCTGGCCTTCGGCGGCGGCGGGCCGCACTTCTGTCTCGGCGCCAACCTCGCGCGTCGTGAGATCGCCATCCTCTTCGAGGAGTTGCTCGCCCGCACGCGGTCGATCGAGCTGCTGGCGCCGCCCCGCTACAGCACGCTGAGCATCTACAATCCAATTCTCGTCGCCGTCAACGAGATTCCGGTGCGCCTGTCGTAGTCGCCGGCGAGTCGAGTAAGGTGTCGTAATGCAGCAGGGTCTGGCCGGAATCCGCGTGCTCGATTTCTCGGACCAGATCGCCGGCCCGTATTGCTCGAAGCTCTTCGTCGACGGCGGAGCCGAGGTCATCAAGGTCGAGTCGCCGTCCGGCGATTCGCTGCGCCGCTGGTCCGCAACGAACGCCGATCCGGGCGGCGACGATTCCGCGCTCTTCAGCTTCCTGAACGCCGGCAAGCAGTCGGTCGTCGGAACGGCCGCCGATCCACACGTCGCAGCGCTGGTCGCTGAAGCCGACCTCGTGCTGTTCGCCGACGGCCTGGAATCCGACACCGGTGAGCGCCTCGACGTCGCCGCTTTGCGAGCGGCCCATCCGTCTCTCGTGATCCTCTCGATCACACCTTACGGACTGACCGGACCGTGGGCCGATCGCCGGGCGACCGAGTTCACGCTCCAGGCCGAGTCGGGATCGATCGGCATGCGGGGCCTGATGGGAAAGGAGCCCTTCCAGGCGGGCGGGCGCATCAGCGAGTGGGCGGCGGGAGTGTTCGGCGCCGTCGCGAGCCTGCCCGCGGTATTCCACGCGCGCTCGACCGGAAACGGCGAGCTGATCGACTTGTCGCTCCTGGAAGTCGCCAACATGGTGTTCACGAACTTCTCGGAATCGATGAACCGGTTGATGAACGGCAGCCCCGAAGACCCGGAACATGCCTTTCTGGCCCAGTCGGTGGAAACGCCGTCGATCGAGCCGACCGCGGACGGCTATGTCGGATTCTGCACCAACTCACGCCAGCAATTCTCGGATTTCCTGCTGTTGATCGAGCGTCCGGATCTTCGCGAGGACGAACAACTCGCCCAGTTCGCCGGTCGATTGATGCGTTTCGACGAGTGGAACGAGATCATGCACGGCTTTCTTTCGAACAAGACCACCGCGGAGATCATCGAGCTCGCATCGCTGCTGCGGATCCCGGTGGCTCCGATCTGCAACGGCGAGACCGTCCAGACCCACGAGCAACTGGCGGCACGCGGCGTCTTCGGTCCCGACGCGGACGCGCGCTTCGTCCGACCCCGACGGCCCTATCGGATCGATGACGTCGATCCGCCGGCTCCGCTCCCCGCCCCGCGACGCGGCGCCAATACGCGGTCCGCCGCGTTCTCGGCGCGAACCGACGAAGCGCTCGGGGAACCGGACGCAAGTGGGCGGCGATCGGCATCTGCAAGCGCATCGAACGCCTCGCTCCCGCTCGCGGGTCTGCGGGTGCTGGATCTGACGGCCTGGTGGGCAGGACCGGCCGCGACCCACGTGCTGGCGTGTTTCGGCGCCGAAGTGATCCGCGTCGAATCCGCGAAGCGCCCGGACGGCCTGCGCATGGTGGGAGGCATGATGGCCGCCCATTACGGCGAATGGTGGGAGGCGAGCACGCACTTCCTGCAAGTGAACACCAACAAGCTCGACATCACCCTCGATCTCACGAAGCCGCGGGGCCGCGAGCTGCTCGAAGAGCTCATCGTGAAGTGCGACGCGATCGTCGAGAATTTCACTCCGCGCGTGCTCGGAAACTTCGGCTTGAGCTGGGAACGCGTGAAGGAGCTGAATCCGAAGGCGCTGATGCTGCGCATGCCCGCCTTCGGGCTCTCGGGGCCGTGGCGCGACAATACGGGCTTTGCACAGACGATGGAGCAGCTTTCGGGCCTGGCCTGGGTGACGGGCCACACGGACGACCAACCGCGGATTCCGCGCGGGCCCTGCGATCCCCTGGCCGGCATGCACGCCGCCTTTGCGTTTCTCGTCGCGCTGGCCGAACGCTCCGCGACCGGCGTCGGACATCACGTGGAGAGCACGATGGTCGAGAGCGCCCTCAATGTGGCCGCCGAGCAGGTGATCGAGTGGAGCGCGTACGGAAACCTGATGCAACGCGATGGAAATCGCTCGAGCGCGGCGGCGCCGCAGGGTCTCTATCCGTGCGCGGGCGGGCAGCCCGGAGCAGAGGAATGGTTGGCGTTGTCGATCGCCACGGACGCGCAATGGCGCACGCTGTGCGGCGCGCTCGGCGATCCCGGGTGGGCCCTTCACTCCTCACTCGCAACTCTCGCGGGGCGCCGAGACGCCCACGATGTCATCGACGAGCGACTGCGCGAATGGACCCGCGGGCGCGATCGCGCCGCGCTCGTCGACGAGTTGCGCGCACTGGGCATCCCCGCATCGGAAGTCGCCAACCCGTGCCGACTTCTCCAGACCAACCCCCAGTTCCGGGCGCGCCACTACTTCGAGACGCCGGAACATCCGGTCGTCGGCGCGATGCCGCTTCCGTCGCTGCCTTTCCGCTGCGCGAGCATCGATCGCTGGCTCCGGACTCCGGCGGCGACGATCGGCCAACACAACGAAGACGTGCTGTGCGGGATTCTCGGCCTGGCGAGCGAAGAACTTCGCGAACTCGAAGCCGCGGGCGTGATCGGGACCCGTCCCGAAGGTCTTTGACGTCGCTTCGAGCTTTCGCGGGTCGCCGGCGGGTGGAATTCCCGCGGCGACCTCAGTCGGACGGCACGGAGACCACCACCGTACCGGTCAGGTGATCTCCGAGTTCGTTCGCGGCTCGAACCGCGACCTCGATCACGCACTCGTCACCCTCGATGCGGGTGTTCGCGACCTGGCCGGTGAATCGCAGTTCTTGTCTCGGAATTGCCGGGGCGCCGAGGCGGATCGCGATCTTGCGAATCATGGCCTCGGGCCCGGCCCAATCCGTGACGAAGCGCGATACGTAACCGTTGGTCGTGAGGATGTTCATGAACATGTCCGGCGCACCCTGGGCCCTGGCGAATTCCGCATCGTGGTGTGCGGGCATGAAGTCGCGGGAGGCGACGGCTCCGGCGACGATCACCGTGGACGTGACCGGGAGATCGAATTGCGGCAGCTCGTCGCCCACCGCGACTTGGCTGCCTCGCAGGGAATCCGTCCTTCCGGTCGTCATGAGAGGGCTCCGATGGTCGATGGGTCGAACTTGAAGACGCGAAAGAGCTGTCGCCCCACGACTTCGTCATCCGCACTGGTGTAGGTGGTCAACCAGGTCAGGAAATATCCCTTGCCGAGAGAGGTGGTCTTGAGATTCGAAATCGACTCCACCTCGGTCGTCAGGTGCAGCAGGTCTCCGGGTCTCAGGTAGCGTACGAATTCGAGTTCGGAGTTCGTGGCCAGGGTGCCGACATAACCCGCCTCGTCGAGCGCTGCGATCGGGTTGTCGAAATCCATCTCGATCGGCGCGCCGCCGCGCTCGGCGATGCCCTCGATCCTGGGCCGGGCCATCGACCATGCCTGCAGCATCGCCGGGGGCGCGACGATCCCGCGGAACCGGGTGTTCGCGGCGAATTCATCGTCGAGATAGACCGGGTTGCGGTCGTCCAGGGCGTCGACCCAGTGCCGAATCATCGGCACGTTGACCGGGTCGGGCGCCACCGACGGCGGCCCCATCGGTTTCCCGATGTACGCTTCGAGTCTTTCTCGGACTTCGTCGACTGCTTCGTCTGCCATCGAACTCCTCCGCCCGGTTCGTGGAAGCGGGCTGCAGGGATGTCGCGGGTGCCGTCACCATCATCGCCGACGGCAGCGCGCCATTGGCGGATCTTCCAGACGCTGCAGCAGTCGACCGACGACGAGTACCGGGATCTCCTGCGCTTCGCGAATCGTCGGTCCTTGCGGCCTGTCCGGTAATTCAGATGAAGGATCATACAAGCCGCTCCGCGTCCTGACTATGCCGAGTTGGTGCGTACGAAATCGGCCGGCGTCGTTCCCGTCCAGCGGCGAAAGGCCTTCGAAAAGGCACTCGAATCGGAGAAGCCCAGCAGCCGAGCGACTTCATCGATGCCGCGCTTGTCGACCCCGAGGTAGCGGCGCGCCAGCTCGGAGCGAACGTCGTCCAGGACTTCCTGGTAGCTCGTCCCCTCCGCCTGAAGTCGCCGCCGCAGGGTGCGATCGCTCATGGAGAACTGGGCGGCGACGCTGTCGGCACAGACGTGCCCCAGCGGCAGCATCGACCGGAGCGTCGCCCGGATTCGCTGGGAGAAGCGATCGTTGGACGGAATGCGCGCGAGCTGATCGGCGGCGTATCGATGCAGCAACTGCCGGAGAGCGGCGTCTGCGGAAGGGTTCGAGCTGACCATCGACGAGACCGGGAACAGCACGCCGTCCTCCCCCGCATCGAATCGGATCGGAAGCCGCAGGATCCGCTCGTACTCGTCCGCGTAGCCGGGCGCGGAATACGAGAATCTCGCCTCGATCGGGCCGGGGCGAGCCGGACCGAGCGCCCGACTCATCGTGATGGTGAGCCCGATGGAGTATTCCGTCGTGAAGCGGACCGCCCGTGAGTCACCGCCGGATCGACAGCGGATGAAGGCAACCTCGTCATCGCTCTCGAGATCACACTCGAAGTTCTCCCAGAGCAGGGGCGTCAGGCCGCTCACCAGCTCGAAGGCGTTGCGAGGCGACTCGCTCGCCGAGGCCAGGTAGCCGATGATGCCGAGCGTGCTCGGCTTGACCAGGGTGGAGACGCGCAGCGCGATGGCGGGATCGCCCGTGATCTCGACCGCGGCCTGCCAGAGCTCCTCGAATCGACCCTGCGGCAGGCGCGTCTGGGAATCCTCGCGAGCGGACCGGGGAATGCCCACGCGGTCCAGGATGGCCCCCAGATCGAAGCCCTCGTTCTCGAGGTGTTCGAGCAGTGGGAGGATCGCGTTCAGGGATCCATAAGGACCTGTTTCTGTAATGGAATCAGGCAACATCCGGGTTCGCCACGAAGGCCTCCGAAGACCGAGGGAGCCGGTCCGCATCACTGGCCGGATTCGACCATAGACGGGGCCGGACCGGACAGGACCCGACCCCCGTCGCCCCCCTATCTTTTGGCGACGCGGTGGCAGATGATAGAACAGCCGATCGCCGGGTGGCGTTCGTGCTGAATTCATGGTGAAAACCCATCGCCCTTGCGTTCGATCCGGCCAACCGGACCGAGCGAGAATTGCAGGCCGCATTGCCTCGGGGACGAGATATGACGAGCGACTCACGACCCGGCCCCGCCGACGAGACGCGAGACGACCTCCGTTTCGTCATCATCGGCGCGGGCATGTCGGGAATCCTCAGCGCGATCAAGCTGCAGGAGGCCGGCTTCCACGACTTCGCCGTCTACGAGAAGGCGGACCGCCTCGGCGGGACCTGGCGCGAGAATTCGTACCCGGGCATCGCTTGTGACGTCCCTTCGCATTTCTACAGCTACTCCTTCGCCCTCAATCCGGAGTGGAGCCACCGCTTCGCGCCGGGAGCCGAAATCCAGGCCTACTTCGAGGAAATCGCTCACCGCTACGGGGTCGACTCCAGCATTCGCTACGGCATGGAGGCCACCCGCTGCACGTTCGACGGCGGCCGCTGGAAGATCGAGTTCGCGGACGGCTCGACCGATCAGGCGGACTTCGTCATCGCCGCGACCGGCGTCCTCCATCATCCGTCGATCCCCGACATCGAGGGATTGGATTCCTTCGAGGGCGCCGCCTTCCACAGCGCACGCTGGGATCACGATGTACCGCTGGCGGGAAAGCGCATCGGCGTCATCGGAACCGGCTCGTCTTCGATACAGATCGTGTCGGCGCTGGTCGACCAGGCTGCAGAGCTCACGCTCTTCCAGCGCACCGCCCAGTGGATCACACCCGTACAGAACACGGCCTACAGCGAGGAAGAGAAGACGGAGTTCCGCGAGCACCCCGAGGCGATGGCGGAAATCCGGAACGAGGCTTCGCGCATGTTCACCGAAGGCTTCGCCAACGTGCTCGTCGACGCGGAGTCGCCCATCATGCAGGCGATCCACGACTCGTGCGAGGCGAACCTCGAGAACAGCGTGCGGGACCCGAAGCTGCGGGAAGAACTTCGCCCGAACTATCGAGCCGCCTGCAAGCGCCTGATCATGTCGGAAGACTTCTACGACGCCATCCAGCATCCCAACGCGCACCTCGTCACGGCGAAGATCGAGCGGGTCGAAGCCAAGGGCGTACGCACGAGCGACGGACGACTGCACGAGCTGGACGTGCTCGTCATGGCGACCGGATTCCTCGTCGACCGCTTCGTGCGACCGATGGAAGTGACGGGGCGCGGCGGCGTACGCCTCGACGACGTCTGGCGGGACGGCCCCTTCGCCTACATGGCCATTTCCGTCCCCGATTTTCCCAACTTCTTCATGCTCAACGGCCCCAATGGGCCCGTCGGGAACTTCTCGCTGATCGAGGTCGCGGAGCTGCAGTTCGCATACATCATGCAGCTGGTGGAGCAGGTTCGTTCCGGCGCGTGCAGCGAGGTGAGCGCCTCGCACGCGGCAGCGGATCGATTCGACGCCGAGCGCCTGGAAGCCGCCAAGACCACCATCTGGAGCAGCGGTTGCAAGAGCTGGTATCTCGACGCCAACGGCCTGCCGACGGCCTGGCCGTGGACCTTCGATCGCTTCCGCGAGGAAATGGACAAGCCCCGTCTGAGCGACTTCGAGATGCGTTGAGGCGCGCCGTCGGGAGCTTCGGCGGCGACGATTCCGAACCCCGTATTCGAATCTCGCGACCACTCGGGTACCGTTCCCGGAACACTACCAAGCAAGGAGATGCCCCGTGAAAGCTGCCGTGATGCGCGCGTACAACACTCCCCTCACGTTCGAAGACATCGAGATCGACGAACCCGGGCCCGGCGAGGTGTTGCTGAAGACGGCGGCGACCGGCATCTGCCACAGCGACCTGACCGTGATCGAAGGCGGCCTGCCGATGCCGCCGCCGTGCGTCCTCGGCCACGAACCCGCCGGGATCGTCGAAGCGGTGGGGGAAGGCGTCGGCGAATTCGCCCCGGGCGATCACGTGATCGGCTGCCTCACCTGCTGGTGCGGTGTCTGCAAATTCTGCACGGGCGGGCGCCCCTACCTCTGCCCCGATCAGTTCGCGGGCCGGCCCGAAGGAATGAAGCCACGACTCACCGATTCCAAAGGCGAGCCGATCTGGCAATTCGCGAATCTGTCCGCGTTCGCGGAGAAGATCCTCTGCCCGGAACGCTCGCTGGTGAAGATCCGCGACGACATGCCCCTCGATCGCGCCTCGCTGATCGGCTGCGGAATCACCACGGGGCTCGGCGCGGCTCTCAATACGGTGAACATCCCCGCCGGAGCGAGCGTGACGATCATCGGCTGCGGCGGAGTCGGACTCGCCGCACTACAGGGCGCGCGCATCGTCGGCGCAGGCAAGATCATCGCCGTCGACGCGCAGTCGTGGAAGTTCGACCTCGCCCGGAAGTTCGGCGCCACCGACTGCATCGATGCCAAGGACGGCGACCCGGTCGCCGCGGTGCACGAACTCACGGGTGGGGGCGCCGACTTCGTCTTCGAATGCATCGGAATGGCCGCCACACAACAGCAGGCCGTCGCCATGACGGGTCGCGGCGGCACGGCCGTGCTGGTCGGCGTCGTACCGATTACCGAGCTGGTGGCGTTCGCAACCGCAGACATCACCCTGCAGGAGAAGAACGTCACCGGCTCGTACATGGGCTCGAACCGCTTCCGCTTCGACATGCCCAAATACGTCGACTTCTACCTCGACGGCCGACTGCGCCTCGACGAGATGATCTCCTCGCGCATCCAGCTCGGCGAGCTGAACGAGGCCTTCGATCGCATGCGGAAGGGCGAAGCAGCCCGGCAGGTCGTCGTCTTCGACTGAGAGCTGCCGATGTCCGAGCGTATCATCGTCTGGCTCTCGACCAATCCGCTGGCGACATGGCTGATCAGGCACGTCGCCTCGCCCCTCGATCCTTTGATATTCAAGGCGACCAACGGCCGCTTTACCGCGCTGGGCCCGCCCGCCATGCCCATGCTCACCTTGACGGCGATCGGTCGAAAATCGGGCGAGCCGCGATCGGTGCAGCTGGCCTACCTCGATCAGGGCGGAGATTTCCTGGTGATCGCGAGCGCGATGGGGCAGCAGCGACATCCAGCATGGCGCTACAACATCGAGGCGAACCCCGAAGTGCGGTTGCAGATACGCGGCGAACGCTTCGCCGCTCGGGCGCAGCGGCTGACCGACTCCGAGAAGGAAGCGGTCTGGAACGAGATCCGACAGGCGATTCCGCAGATGAACGTCTACGAGACGAGGACCGACCGGAACATCCGCGTATTCCGCCTGGTTCGAACCGGGGCTTCGTCGGCCTGACGCAGTGCCCCGACCGCCGAACGGGGCGAATCGGAAGGAGAGTCGAGCGTGAAGGAATACCGGGTGATCGAGTGGGCGACGGGCATCCTGGCCACTCGCGGCGTCGCTGCGGTCATGGCGATCGACGCCGACTGCAAGAAGGGCGACCTGAACCTCGCTGTCGACATCGATACCCCGTCGGAGTCGGCGCGGGACGAGCGCGTCGCGCAGGGCCCGACATGCACGGCCTGAAGGACCTGCGGATCATCGATCACTCGAGCGAGATCGCAGGCCCGTACTGCAGCAAGCTGTTTGCAGATGCCGGCGCCGATGTCATCAAGCTCGAAGCACCCGGTGGCGATCCCCTGCGCCGCTGGTCGGTTACCGGGCGCGATCTCGGCGAAGCAGACGGGGCGTTCTTCCGTTACCTGAACGCTTCGAAGCGCAGTGTCGTGGGCACACTCGCTGACATCCGTCGGGACGCCGACGCTGCGCCGAATTCCCGCAATCAGACCGAGACCCTGATCGCGAGCGCAGACCTGCTGATCGAGGACCTTCCGCCCGGCGCATACGATCGATCGAATCTGCTCGAACGCCACCCCGGCCTCGTGATCCTCTCGATCACCCCGTTCGGGTTGACGGGGCCGCTGGCGGGGCGACCCGCCAGCGATTTCACGATTCAAGCCGAGAGCGGCTCGATCGGAGCGCGCAGCCGACCCGGCGGCGAGCCCTTCCAGGCCGGCGGCGACATTTCGGCCTGGACCGGAGGCTGCTTCGCCGCCGTCGCGGCGCTGGCCGCAATCCGGCGCGCCCGGGCGACGGGACACGGCGAGCACATCGACTTTTCGCTGCACGAAGTCACGGCACTCGTCACGAACTGTTACCTCGATCTGATGTGGGGCATCCTGGGTCGCCCGCCCGTCGTGGGCGTGCTGCCGAACATCGAGACGCCGTCGATCGAGCCCACACGCGACGGCTTCGTGGGTTTCACCACCTATTCGGCACAGCAGATGTCCGACTTCCTGCTGATGATCGAGCGGCCGGATCTGCGCGAGACGGGCGAGTTCGACCAATTCGCGCAACGCCTCGGACGCCTCGAGGATTTCGAAGAGATCGTCCACGCCTACACGAAGACGCATGGGACGGACGAGATCATCGAGTTGGCCCAGATGCTGAGGATTCCCGTCGCTCCGATCTGCAACGGCCGGACCGTGCTCGAACACGAGCATCTGGCTGCACGCGGCGTGTTCGTGACCGATCCGTCGGGGGGCTTCAAACGACCGATCCCCCCATACCGGATCGATGGCCGGCTCCCGGACGCCCCGAATCGCGCCCCGCGTCTCGGGGAGCACGACGGACGTATCGAAGCCCGTCTGCCGAAGCGGCCGCAGCCGAACGGCCCGCGCCGCCTGCCGTTGGACGGCATGCGCATCATCGACGCGACGACCTGGTGGGCCGGCCCGATCGCCACGCAGATGCTCGCGATGCTCGGAGCCGATGTCATCCACGTCGAATCCATCCAGAAGATCGACGGAGGTCGCGCAGTCGGCGGAACGTTCTCCGCTCAACACGAAGCCTGGTGGGAGTGCAGCTTCATCTACCTGTCCGCCAATTCGAACAAGCGCGGGATCACCTTGGATCTCTCGAATCCGAAAGGAATGAAGATCTTCGAATCGCTGATCGCCGGCGCCGACGCGCTGGTCGAGAATTTCAGTCCGCGCGTGATGGAGGGCTTCGGAGTCAGCTGGGAGAAGGTGCAGTCGCTGAATCCGCGTTGCCATTACGTCCGCATGCCCGCCTTCGGACTCGATGGGCCCTGGCGCGAGCACGTGGGCTTCGCGGCCACGATGGAGCAGATGTCCGGCCTGTCGTGGCTGACGGGACATCCCGACGATCAACCACGCATCCAGCGCGGACCCTGCGATCCGCTTGCGGGCATGCACGCCGCCTTCGCGTTGCTGGTCGCGATGGCCGAGCGCGACCGCAGCGGACGGGGCCACTTCGTCGAGTGTTCGATGCTCGAAGCGGCGCTGAACATCACCGCCGAACAGGTGATCGAGTACACCGCGTACGGGAACCTGATGGAGCGCCAGGGAAATCGAAGCCCCGGGGCGGCGCCCCAGGGCCTGTACGCGTGCAGCGGTCATCACGTCTCCAACGATCCGCAATGGCTTGCGCTCTCGGTGACCAGCGAGGCGCAGTGGCGGGCGTTCCTGGATTGGCTGGGCCGCCCGAGCTGGGCGACTGCGATCGGCGAAGACCCGAAGTCGCGATTCGATGAGCAGGACGAGCTCGACCGGGAGCTCCGGCGAGTGTTCGCCGAGCGCGAACGCGACGACTGCGTCACGGAGTTGATCGCGGCCGGCGTGCCGGCCGCCGCCGTCGTCGACCCGCGCTCGCTCCGTGATCATCCGCAGCTGGCTGCCCGTGGCTTCGAGGAGGAAGTCGAGCACCCGATCGTCGGCCGCCAGGCGACGATGAGCGCGCCCTTTCGATATGCGAGCGTCGGTCGCTGGCTGGAACGCGCAGCACCGGTACTCGGCCAGCACAACGCCGAGATCCTGGGCGAACTGGGATACCAGCCGGAGGAAATAGCGGATCTCGCGACGGAAAAGGTGATCGGCGATTGGCCGGAAGACGTCTGAGGGATCCGAGCCGACCGATTCCAGCGAACCGGCGTCACCGGTACGTCGACGCCGCTCGCGATACCCTGCGACTGCCCGCTCCGAACGAGACCGAGTGAATTTCGCGGGGGCGCGATCCGTCGAACGGAATATCCCGTTCTTTGCGGCTATGCTGCGCCTCACGCTCGACAACGACGATCAAGGAGAACCGATGAGAACTGCACGACAGGGCCTGGCCCTACTGATGATGCTGACCTTCGCTGCAGCCTGCACCACGGACCCCTACACGGGCGAACGCCAGGTGAGCAAGACTGCGATCGGCGCGGCGGTGGGTGCAGCCACGGGAGCCGGCATCGGCGCACTGGCGAGCAAGCACGATCGAGCCAAGGGCGCGCTGATCGGCGCGGGAGCCGGCGCACTCGCGGGGGGCGCCGTTGGTGGCTACATGGACTACCAGGAAGCCAAGCTGCGCGAGCGCCTCGCGGGAACCGGCGTCGGAGTAACCCGGATCGGCGACGACATCGTGCTCAACATGCCCGGAAACATCACCTTCGAGACGGATCGAGCGGATCTGAAACCCTCCTTCTACGAGGTGCTCAACTCGGTTTCGATCGTTCTTGCCGAGTACGACAAGACGATCATCGAAGTGACGGGCCATACCGACAACACCGGCTCCGACGATTACAACCAGTCGCTCTCCGAGCGACGGGCGATGACCGTCGGAAGCTACCTGAGCGGCCAGGGCGTCAACCCCCAACGCATCATCACCCAGGGCTTCGGCGAGACGATGCCGATCGCCGACAACGGCACGCAGGTGGGGCGCCAGCAGAACCGCCGTGTCGAATTGAAGCTCGTTCCGCTGACGGAGTGAATTCGCTCGCGTAGATCGGACTCGGCACGGCGCCCACCCGTCATTGCCATGCCGCCTTTTGGATTCGCCGATCGAGGCGTGCGAGAAATCCGCTCGCCGCGATCCCGCTGCGTCAGAACTGGAAGTAGATGAAGTCTGCGGTCTCTTCGGCATGCAACACCCAGATGCCCAGCACGCAGGCCGCCGCCGCCGCGTCCTCCAGCCAGGCGCGGCCGGCGGAATCTTCCCGCCGCGGGAGCGCGTCCAGCAGCGCGTGAATCACCAGCGGAAGCGAATACACCAGGATCCAGACGAGCAGGAAACACGCCGCCTCGGTTTGAAGCGGCGTGGTGTGGCCGGGTGTGAGCGTGAAATCGAACAGCAGCTGCGACAGATCGGTTTCGCGGAAGATCAGCCAGCCGACGTTGGTGAGCGCGAAGAACAGCGTCCAACGTGGGACTCTTCCCCTGCGAGATCGCAGCAACCGCGGCGCCAGGCGGTCCACCCCACGATAGGCGAGCAGAAGCAGCGCGTGATACAGGCCCCACAACACGAAATTCCAGCCGGCCCCGTGCCAGAGCCCGCACAGGAAGAACGTCAGCAACAGATTGATCGACGCCCGCATGCGGGTGCCTCGTTCTCCTCCCAGCGGGATGTAGATGTAGTCGCGGATCCACGTCGAGAGCGAGATGTGCCAACGGCGCCAGAATTCGGCGGGGCCCTGCGAGCGGTAGGGGTGATCGAAATTCTTCAGGAGCTCGAATCCGAACAGACGCGCCGTGCCGCGCGCGATGTCGGTGTAGGCCGAGAAATCGGCGAAGATCTGGATGCAGAAGCCCAACACTCCCGTCCACAGCAACCAGAACCCGGCATCCGGCAATGCGAAGACTTTGTTCACGATGACGCCGACGTTGTCGGCGATGACGAGCTTCTTGAAGAATCCCCAGACGATGAGGAGCAGGCCGGCGCGAGCCTGCGCGGAGTCGAAGCGTCGCCTTCGCTCGACCTGGGGCAGGAAGTGCGATGCCCGCTCGATCGGGCCCGCCACCAATTGCGGGAAGAAGGCGACGAAGACCGCGACGTCCAGGAAGCTGCGCCGCGCGGGGATGTGACCGCGATACACGTCGATCGTGTAGCTGAGGGTCTGAAAGGTGTAGAACGAGATTCCCACCGGGAGGAAGATCGCGAGCGTCGGCTCGAAGCCGGGCATGCCGAGGCCCCGCAGGACCGCAGCGAGGTTCGCGACGAAGAACCCGAAGTACTTGAAGAAGCCGAGCATTCCCAGATTCGCCACGAGGCTCGACAACAGGAACTGGCGCTTGCGAGTCGGCCAGCGCTGCATGGCGAGGGCGCAGCCATAATCGACGACGGTCGACGTCGCGATCAGGATCAGGAACCAATGGTGGACGTACCCGTAGAAGAAGTAACTCCCGACGAGCAACAGCAGATTCTGGGCGCGGCGTGGAAGCTGCCAGTAGAGGGCGAGGACGACCGCCAGGAACGCGAGATATTCGAGGCTCTGGAAGGCTACGGCCGTGCCCTCCCCTGAAACATGGCGGCAGCCAGTTCAGGAAACATCTGGGTGTAGTCATCGCGGTGATCGCGCGCGATGTGGTCCCTCCTCCCGAACAGATCCACCGAAATTCGCGACGATCCACGCAGGTCGATCAAGCCCGCATTGCGGCCTTCGACATACGAGCGCAACGCTCGAGTGTATTCGTCCAGGGCCGACGCGGTGTCACGCGGGAGGTCGTTGCGTCGGGGCCGACGCTTGACCTGGATGAACCAGAGCTTGAAACCATGCTCGTCTGCGAGGTCGAGCATGTGCGGAAGGAACGAACCGCCCACGTTGGCTTCGAAATCGAAGCGGGCGAGGTCGCCGGACTCGATCAGCTCGTCGTCGTCGTCGGCGGGTCGGAGATCATCCAACGCGAAGACCGCGTTCACCCGCTGTACGTTGGCTTCGGTCGTATCGAACCCGGCGATCTTCGGATTCCGGGGAAGCGCCGATCGGTTGACGGCATTTCGGAACGAGGACCGCCACCCATCGGGGTCGGCCCAGGTGAGCGCGGCGCGGCGCAATCGCTCCTGCCAGGAATTTCCGCGGACGGCCAGGATTTCGTCGAATTCGGGATCGTCCTGGCGCGATACCGCGCGCAGCGC
>Ga0055476_10000057_pt1 | contig 22658 bp, 20 predicted proteins | sample Muzzi_CordC_D2_FD_57682 | JGI IMG/M metagenome (GOLD analysis project Ga0055476, IMG submission 57682) | Wetland microbial communities from San Francisco Bay, California, USA, that impact long-term carbon sequestration - Muzzi_CordC_D2 | ecosystem: Environmental > Aquatic > Marine > Wetlands ... | reverse complement strand
TTCTCGTTAACCCGCAGCAACGAACATAAGAGTAGATATCAATTGCCAACACTTGCACACAACCCTGGAGAACGGCCAGAACCAGTTCCATTCCGGGAAGCATTTATCTACTGGCTTAAGCTGGGATTCATCAGTTTTGGCGGGCCGGCAGGTCAAATAAGCATGATGCACCAGGAGCTGGTGGAAAAACGGAGATGGATTTCAGAACATCGTTTTTTGCATGCACTCAATTACACCATGGTTCTTCCAGGACCGGAAGCGCAGCAACTTGCGACCTACATTGGTTGGTTGATGCACGGTGCAGGGGGCGGCATTACAGCCGGCGTTCTATTCGTTCTGCCGTCACTGTTTATTCTTATTGGTCTGACATGGGGCTATCTGGCCTATGGCGATGTGCCGGCAATGGAAGGTATTTTGTACGGTATTAAACCAGCCGTCACCGCAATTGTAGTTTTTGCAGCCTACCGCATCGGCTCAAGGGTGTTGAGGAACAATCTACTACGCGCCATGGCGATACTGGCATTTATAGCAATTTTTGGCTTTGACGTACCTTTTCCCTATATCGTGCTCATGGCCGGGATCATCGCTTATGCTGGTTCACATGCCGCACCCGATAAATTCAAGGCCGGAGAACATCATGCGGATTCGGAAAATCCCCGCGGACCCGCGCTCATCGATGACGACACCCCTGTTCCAGCGCATGCACGATTTAATTGGAGCAGATTGATCGCAGTCGCTTTAACAGGGCTGTTTATCTGGGCTGCGGGAATGGCCGGCCTGTTTGTCGCTTACGGCTGGCAAGGCACTCTCACGCAAATGGGATGGTTTTTTTCCAAGGCGGCCCTTGTCACCTTTGGCGGAGCCTATGCAGTCTTGCCCTATGTCTATCAAGGTGGTGTCGAGCATTATGCCTGGTTAAGCGGAGCGCAAATGATAGATGGGCTGGCGCTTGGAGAAACAACGCCGGGCCCACTGATAATGGTTGTCGCATTCGTAGGCTTTGTTGGCGGCTGGACAAAAGAACTATTTGGGCCGGAAATGCTTCCTCTGGCAGGTGCTGCCGGCGCGGGTGTGGCGACACTGTTCACGTTTTTACCTTCCTTTCTTTTTATCATGCTCGGCGGGCCATCTGTTGAAGCAACCAGGCATGATGTCAAATTCACAGCACCGCTAACCGGCATAACTGCAGCAGTGGTTGGCGTCATACTGAACCTGGCGGTCTTTTTCGCCTATCACGTACTTTGGCCTGAAGGTTTCGAAGGGCCGTTTGACTGGTTGTCGGCTTTGATAGGATTGCTTGCATTCATTGCATTGTTTAGATACAAGTTTGGGATTGTGCCTGTTATCGCCGCCTGCGCATTTGCAGGCCTGGGATATTCCCTGTGGCTATAAGGACCGCGGAAACAGGACATTTCATTTCAGGAGGACCCGGCTATCAAATATATCTGGATTCTGGTTTATGGCATCGTATTTATATGGTCCGCTATCGAGCCAAAAGATCAGTTGACCTGGTTTCTCGAAGTCGTTCCGGCAATTGCAGGGGGCATTTTACTGGCAGCTACTTATAATTCCTTCAGGTTGACTTCATTGCTGTATATTCTGATCCTGACTCACTGTGTCATTTTGATGGTTGGCGGTCATTACACATATGCTGAAGTCCCATTGTTTGAGGATCTCAAAACAGTATTCGGGTTCGAGCGAAATAACTATGACAAGCTGGGGCACTTTGTTCAGGGCTTTGTGCCCGCTTTAATTGCCAGAGAAATATTAATCCGCAAAAATGTTGTTAACGGGAGGGCCTGGCTTAACTTTTTTATTGTCTGTATTTGCCTGGCTTTCAGTGCATTCTATGAGCTCATTGAATGGTGGGTCGCTATCGCGTCAGGAGAAGCAGCCGAAGCATTTTTGGGCACCCAGGGTTACGTTTGGGATACACAGTCGGATATGTGGCTTGCGCTGCTGGGGGCAGTAATAGCGATATTAACGATGTCCAGATTCCACGACTCACAATTAAAAGCGTTAAAAATGTAGCCAGGGATAACCGGAAACCAACTACGCCTGCACTCCATTGTATCCGGTTATGCCAGAGATCATGTTGAAAGAACATGAAAAAACTTCTTTTTTGGCTGTTGTTGCAGTATCGACAGTGGGGTATGTTCAGGAACAAGGCGTTTCCATAGCTGGATTACCGTTATCGACACAAAGCGCTGACAACACTCTCCAAAACGCATACAACAACAGGCAAAGCGATCTCCAGGTTCAGGGCGAAGGTTTTGTAACCAAACTATTGCCTGAGATCTCGAAGGCACAAGACAGCGAAGATTCATTTTAAAGCTCACTAACGGACAAACATTCCCGGTCGCTCACAACATTGATCTGGCGCCTGGAATCAGCAGATTAAGAACAGGGGAAACAGTAGCTTTCTATGGTGAATATGAGTGGAATTCAAAAGATGGCGTTATCCACTGGACACATCGCGACCCGGCGGGTCGCCAGATTGGCGGCTGGTTAAGACATGAAGGCCGACCCTACCAATAACCCGCCCAAGTCATATTTTTTTAGTATTTTAAACCAATTACAGACCTTACTTCATCCATTGTCTCATCTGCAACATCGCGTGCTGCCTCGCCACCTTCCTGCAAAATGTTGCGCACCAGCTGCGGAGCTTCCTCAAACTCGCGGGCACGGGCACGAATCGGCGCAAGCTCGCTGAGCACCGAATCGATAATCGGTTGTTTGCAATCCAGACAACCGATTCCGGCCGACACACAACCCTCCCTGACCCACTGCTGCCTGGCTTCATCTGAATACACCTGGTGTAACTGGAACACCGGACACAGATCCGGATTACCAGGATCCTGGCGACGTACACGTGCCGGATCGGTCGGCATGGTGCGCAGTTTCTGCTCAATCTCCCTGGGGTCATCGCGCAGTGCGATGGTGTTGCCGTAGGACTTGGACATCTTCTGTCCGTCCAGACCCGGCATCCTGGAGGCCGGCGTTAACAAGGCCTGCGGCTCGGGAAGAATAATGCGACCACCGCCTTCCAGATAACCGTACAAGCGCTCGCGGTCACGCAATGCCAGATTACCCTGCCCTTCCAGTAGCGCGCGACCGACATCCAGGGCTTCCTGATCACCCTTTTCCTGATACTGCCTGCGCAGCTTGCGATACATCTTGGCATTCTTTTTTCCCATCTTCCTGATGGCTTCGTCGGCTTTTTCTTCAAAGTCCGCTTCTCTGCCATAGAGGTGATTAAAGCGCCGCGCCACTTCCCGGGTTAGCTCGACATGCGCAACCTGGTCTTCGCCGACCGGGACCAAACCGGCCTTGTACATCAGGATGTCGGCACTCTGCAGCAGCGGATACCCCAGAAACCCGTAGGTTGCCAGATCGCGCTCACGCAATTTTTCCTGCTGATCCTTGTAACTGGGCACCCGTTCCAGCCAGCCCAGCGGTGTCACCATGGACAACAGCAGGTGCAGCTCGGCATGCTGCGGAACTTCGGATTGAACAAAAATCCTGGCGTTGGCGGGATTAACACCAGCCGCCAGCCAGTCGATGACCATCTCCATGACGCTGTCACCTATAATCTGCGGATCTTCGTAATGAGTGGTCAGTGCGTGCCAGTCGGCAACAAACAAGAAGCAATCGTACTCGTGCTGAAGTTTGACCCAGTTTTTCAGTACACCGTGGTAGTGCCCCAGGTGCAAGCGACCGGTAGGTCGCATGCCCGACAACACCCGATTCTTGGACTCGCTCGTCAAGGTAATTCAGCTCCCCATCAACACAAACAGTATAGTTTCAAGATACCCCGGTTTCATTCCCGCCACCGACGCCATCAGTTGCAGAAACAGCTTGACCACAGGCCACATGGCAATTCCCAGAACACCCGTCACCAGCAGCGCCACCAGAATAAAGAATCCATAGGGCTCAATGCGCGCAAACTGATAGGCATAAGGCGCGGGTAACAAGCCCGTAAGCACCCGCCCGCCATCCAGTGGCGGCAACGGCAACAGATTTAAAACCATCAGTATCGTGTTTATAAAAATGCCTGCCACGCCCATAAACAGCAAGGGCAAGGCAATCCAGTTGTCTGCGGACAAGCCCAGGGCAACTCGTGCAGCGAGCGCCCACGCCAACGCCATCAGCAGATTGGAGGCCGGGCCTGCCGCTGCAACCCAGGCCATATCCTGTTTGGGATGCTTGAAATTGCGCCAGTCCACCGGCACCGGCTTGGCCCATCCAAACACAAAACCACCAGGTAGCAACAGCATCATGGCAGGCACCAGAATAGTTCCAACCGGGTCGATATGCTTTATTGGATTCAAGGTCAGGCGCCCGAGCATCTCTGCGGTTTTATCCCCGAATCTGCGCGCCACCCAGCCATGCGCCGTTTCATGCACGGTAATAGCCAGCAATACCGGCACCACCCAGGCTGAAATCTGCTGCACAGTACTGACTTGCAACATGGTCTCAGCGCCTGTTAAGCCGGTTAAAGCGACAGCGGCCAGCCGGCGTTACTGTTGGCTCATTTACACTCACTGAACTTCCCTCCTCGTGCTACGACTGCCGTGCATCCCATGGCAACTAGACCAGCCCTTCGCTGGAACCTTTACCGCGGCGGATCAGCTGCGGCACAGCTTCAGTCAGGTCAACCACTGTCGTGGGTTCCACACCGCAAGGTCCAGCATCAATAATCAAGTCCACCTGGGCTTCCAGCTTGTCGCGGATGTCAAACGCGTCGGTTTCCGGAAGGTCATTGCCTGGCAGAATCAGTGTCGAGCTCATCAGCGGCTGAGCGTGTTCAGTCAGCAACGCTGTAACAATCGGGTGATCCGGCACGCGAATCCCAATGGTTTTTCGTTTCGGATGTTGCAGCCGACGAGGTACAGTCGCCGTCGCGCGCAACAGGAAAGTATAAGCCCCTGGCGTTTTCGCCTTCAACAATCGGTAGGCAGAATTGCCCACACGCGCATAGACCGATATCTCCGCCAGGTCCCGGCACACCAGCGTAAAGTTGTGTTTCTTGTCAAGGTCACGAATACGGCGAATTCGTTCTACCGCACTCTTGTCATCCAGATGACAGGCGATGGCATAACAGGAATCGGTCGGCAACACCACCACACCGCCATCGCGAATAATTTCCACCGCATGCCTGATCAGACGCGGCTGAGGATTCTGCGGGTGAATTTCGAAATACTGACTCATACGGCTAACGCGGGCGGCCAGGATTCGGCTTCCCAGATGGGGGTACAGCCATCCGGCAGGCGACGCAGCCGACCCAGCTCAACCCAGGGTTTCTCCGGCCCGTGATAATCCGAGCCACAGGATGCGAACAGGCGGTGTTCCCTGCAGACTGCCGCCATATGCAGGGTTTCGTCCCGTGAATGACTGCCTGACACCACCTCCAGGCCGACGCCACCCGCTTCACGGAACTCACCGACCAGTCTCTTGAGTTTACTGCGAGTCAAGCTGTAGCGCGCTGGATGCGCGATAACCGGCAAACCACCGGCCTGCCGGACCCAGCCCAGTGCCCGTTCCATTGACACCCATTCACTACGGACGTAGCCGGGTTTGCCTTTTACCAGGTAGCGTTTGAAAACGTCAGGCACGGATGCTGCGTAACCCGACGCCACCAGGAAATGCGCGAAATGCGTACGGCTGAGTATTTTACCCTTGCGGAGTCGATCGGCGCCTTCCAGTGCCTCTGCTATCCCCTTGTCTGCCAGTTTGCGGCTTATTTCACCTGCCCGCCAGTGGCGAACTTTCTGCAGTTCCTGCAAACCATCAGACAAGGCCCGGTTGAGGGGATCTATGTTCAGACCCAGAACGTGGATGGTCATAGCCCGCCAGGTCACGGATATTTCAACCCCGGGGATCAAACCGAGATCCAGCCCCGACACCGCCTGCGCCGCCTCTGCGAGGCCGTCCAGCGTATCGTGGTCGGTCAGCGCCAGCACAGCCACCCCGGCAGAATGGGCCTTATCCACCAGGCCGGCAGGGGCAAGCGTGCCATCCGAAGCGGTTGAATGGCTATGTAAATCGTAACAACACATTTTTCATATTGTACCGGAGCCATCCGTTTCGCGCTGCCCCTGCGCGATTAATCGCAATCCGGTACCATTCACCCCATGAAACTGACTGACCCGACCTCCCAAGCCTTCCGCAAGCAACTTGCCGAACCGCTGGCCGAGATGCTTGAGACCTACCGGCTTAGTGAAGACAGCTCAGCTCCCGGCAACTCTTCACCACCGCTGCTGGTAGAGACTTTTCAGCAGTTATTTGATGCAATGCAACAAACTGAAGCCAGCCTGGAAGACGACAAATCGGTGCAAGGCGGGAACCCGGCCAGCCCCGAAGCTGTCACTGAACTGGGAGACTACGCGCTCGAGCTGTTCGATCAGTCGCTGCAATGGGCCAATCACCTCAATCTTTCGATGGTTTTAGACCGCTTGCAGGCGTTTACCATTGCCATGGCGCGCTGGATCGCCCGTCACGGGGGGCAGTTGCTCCACCTGGAGCCGGTGGTGGATGCGCTGGCGCGCAGCGCCAACCGGACACAGGATCCCGGCGAACTGCTGGCCCTGTACCAGGCGATGGGGGAAATTATCGATGCTGCGGCACCGGTGATACGGCAAGACCTGGAAAAAACCAATCCGGGCCGGCCGTGGCGCATTCTGCACCTGAACCGTGCGATCGTGGCAACACGCAGCCATCAGCCCGATGTCATGGATGAGGCGTTTGCAGTACTGACCGAACATCTGCCGGAGGACGCGGCCGTTTTTTTTACACAAGGCATGGAACAGATGGACTTGCTAAACTACCCGCCCCATGTGCGGGAAATCATGGACCGCTATTACAGAAAATGGAGCGTCAACCGCTCCTTACACTAGGTTTAGATAAATAATAATGAAGTTTCTTTACGACTTCTTTCCGATTCTGCTGTTTTTCATTGCCTACAAGATGTATGACATCTATGTGGCAACCGCTGTAGCAATGGCTGCAGCTGCGGTTCAGACCTTTGCGTTCTGGCTCAAACACCGCCGTTTTGAAAAGATGCACCTGGTCACGCTTGGTTTATTGCTGGTCTTTGGCAGTCTTACCATTTTTCTGCAGAACCCTGTATTCATCAAGTGGAAACCGACCGTTATCAACTGGCTGTTTGCGGTGGTATTCATGGCAAGCATCTGGATCGGTGAGAAGCCCCTGGTGGAACGCATGATGAGCCATGCCATCCAGGCGCCACGTCGGGTGTGGATCCGTCTGAGCTGGCTGTGGAGTGCTTTTTTCGCCGGTATCGGCGCGCTCAACCTCTACGTTGCATTTAACTATCCTGAGGAAACCTGGGTCAATTTCAAATTGTTTGGCATGCTCGGCATTACCTTTGCCTTTGTGATCGGCCAGGCTTTTTATCTCAGCCGTTACATCGAAGACCATAAAAAACCGGGAGAGGAGTCCTGAATGCTGTACGCCTTAATCAGCCAGGATGCCGTGGACACTCTGGAAAAACGGATGGCCGCTCGCCCGGAGCATGTCAAACGGCTGGAACAGCTGCGCGATGAGGGCCGTTTGATCCTGGCCGGCCCCCATCCCGCCATTGACAGCGATGATCCGGGTGCAGCCGGTTTCACCGGCAGCCTGGTGGTTGCAGAATTTGATTCTCTGGAGGACGCCAGACTCTGGGCCAACGCTGACCCCTACATGGTTGCAGGCGTCTATGAACAGATTACCGTTAAGCCCTTCAAAAAGGTATTGCCGTAGTGACCGCAGAACGCATTGCCATGATTCGTGAACGCCTCACACATGTGTTTTCACCCCAGTCGCTCAATATCATCGACGAAAGCGCCCGTCACGCCGGACATGCCAGTGCCGGCGGTGCGGGCCACTTTGTGGTTGAAATCGTGTCCGATGCCTTTGAGGGCAAAAGTCTCATTCAACGCCATCGCCAGGTCTACGATGCGTTGGACGATATCATGCACAGCGAAATACATGCCTTGAGCATCAGGGCATCCGCACCTGCCGAAACAGGAAACTGATTTACTTCGATTCACCCTAAATAAAAGGACAAACTGATGAAACTGACTTATTTGACACTTGCGCTCGGCTTGGGCGGGCTGCTTGCGGGCTGCGACCAAACGCCGTTGAACGCAGCAGACCAGATCCCTGCGATCGCCGCTTCAGCTGTTACTGATACCAGCCCGGTACTTGCCACGGTAAACGGTTCACCTATTACCGAAGGTGTGGTAGAGCTTTATGAGCAACAACTGAACGCCCGCAGCCCTGGCAATCCTGCTGTCCAGGACCGCCGGGCTATCCTGGAGGAAATCATCAACCTGGAACTGGCACGACAGGGTGGTGAAAAAGAAGGCCTGGATAAAGACACCACAATCCAGTTACAGATCGAACAGCAGCGCCGAGCTGTTATTGCAACGGCAGCCATTCAGCACGAACTGAAGGCTAATCCGGTTAGCGACGAAGAATTGAAGAAGATCTACCAGGAACAGGCGCCGAGCGGTGACGAATTCAAGGCACGACACATCCTCGTCAAGGAAGAAGACGAGGCGAAGGCGCTGATCGTCGAGCTGGACAATGGGGCGGACTTTTCCGAACTGGCAAAACAGCATTCCACCGGACCATCCGGTAAAAGTGGGGGCGAGCTGGGCTGGTTCTCGCCAAAACAAATGGTTGCCCCCTTCTCCGAAGCCGTCGCCGGCATGGAAAAAGGGACTTATACCAAGCAACCGGTAAAAACCCAGTTTGGCTGGCACGTTATCTTTCTTGACGATACGCGCGAAGCGTCACCGCCCCCCTTTGAGCAGCTTAAGCCGCAATTACAGGCGTTTGTGCAGAAACAGCGCGTGCAGGATTACATTGCCGGGCTGAGGAAGAGTGCAACGATTGAAATCAAGGCACAGCCGGCAGCCGCCGCTGAGAAGGCTGAACCAGCGGCCGATGCAGCAAGCGGTGAAGTCAAGCCGTAACAGCAAGCGCAACTAAAGCCTGCAGGAGTGGTCTCCTGACCGCGATGCTCTGGTTATGTCCAGGCAAATCGCGGTCAGGAGACCGCTCCTGCAGGACCCTTTGTCACCCGATCAGGCCTGCGCGTAGGCATGCATCGCAGCTTCCACCGCCACACCGCCTTTAACCGGCGCCCCCATATCAGCAAGCACCGCATCCAGAGCGCCCAGGCACAGCAGGACATTCTTCTGATTACTGGCATAGCCCATCAAACCAATACGCCAGATCCTGCCAGCCATCGGTCCGAGGCCGGCACCGATTTCCAACCCGTATTCGTTTAACAAGCGTCCCCGCACCGTTGCATCATCGATGCCGTCCGGAATGCTGACTGAATTCAGCTGTGGCAAGCGATCCGCTTCATCAACCACGAAAGACAGACCCATCGCCTCGATACCCGCACGCAGGGCCAGGTGATTGTCGCGATGCCGCTGCCAGGCATTCTCGATGCCCTCCTCTTCCAGCACGACCAGGGCTTCGTGCAAACCGTATAACGCATTGACCGGCGCAGTGTGATGATAAGTGCGCTTGCCGCCGCCGCCCCAGTAACCCAGCACAAGATTCAGGTCCAGGAACCAGCTCTGCACCTTGCTGCCACGATTCCTGAGCCGTTCAACGGCACGATCACTGAAGGTCACAGGCGATAAACCGGGCGTACAGGACAGGCATTTCTGGGTACCGGAGTACACCGCATCCAGACCCCATTCACTCACCCTCAGCGGAGAACCACCCAGCGAAGTCACGGTATCCGCGATTGTCAGGCAGTCGTGTCGGCGCGCAAGTTCGGCCAGCGTTCTGGCATCCGATATGGCGCCCGTCGAAGTTTCAGCGTGAACAAACGCCAGTACCCTGGCATCCGGATTGGCTTTCAGTGTTTCATCAACTTTATTGGCATCTACCGCTTTACCCCACTCGTCTTCAACCATCACCGGGACAGCGCCACAGCGTTCGACGTTCTCTTTCATGCGGCCGCCGAACACACCATTCTGGCAAACCACCACCTTGTCACCTGGCTCGACCAGATTCACAAAGCAGGTTTCCATACCCGCCGAACCCGGCGCAGAAACCGGCATGGTCAGAGCGTAGTCGCTCCGGAAAGCGTAACGCAGCATCTCTTTCATATTATCCATCATGGTCACAAATGCCGGATCCAGGTGCCCGATGGTGGGGCGTGACATGGCCTCGAGGACGCGTGGATTAACATCGGACGGTCCCGGTCCCATCAGGGTACGTGCCGGAGGATGAAAGGATTTTTGTGTCATTTCTGCGCTCCCCTTTTAAAAGCCCGGCAGTTTAACATGGCATTCACCACAGTTCCCCCGGCAAACACAGCGGAAATCAGAAAAAAGGGGGATTCAAGTCCGGTTGCGCATCCCGCTGGTCAGAAAAACAATGCGCGCTGTAATGAACATGGTAATCAGAACGGATGCCGCAAATGCATAGAGTCCGTAGCGCATCTCGACATGTGCAATAGCCCCCAGTTTTACAGCCACTACGAGTATGGCGACCACGAAAACATCCAGCATTGACCATTTACCGTACAGATGCATCCAGTGCAGATATTGATGCAACCGCTTCTTGCCGGATAAGCGGTTACCGACGAGCAGGTAGAGCACACCGAGCTTGAGGACCGGTAACACTATGCTGAAGCAGGAAATAACAAAAAACAGGAACCACTGCCCCTCTTCCAGCAGCTGAATAACACCGGACACGACTGAAAAGGTATTCTCGATGAGAACAAATTTTTCCAGCGTGATTATGGGTGCCACCAGGCCGATACCCAACAGAACGGAGGCTGCAGCAATCAACAGGCGGAGCTGCCTGGCCATGCCGGGATACTGCCGGGCAATGATCATGTCTTCGTCATTCACTGCTGTGCACCAATACCCGGGCGTACGCGACGAGGTTGATGAGAATAACAAATCCTCCCAACGCCATCTGTATGTCAGTTGTTAGCGCCTCCGGGTAAATCACCGGCAGCACATAGTGTTCCATGAATCCACCGGAATAACCCTTCTCACCCGCCGCCTGTCTGAGCCGCTGCTCAATCGGTGTGAGCGGACACAACCAGCCCCGAAACTCGATCAGCGCACCCCATACGACAGCGGGAAGATGCAGGAAGAGAATCCAACGCCACTTCACGACCAGAAAACCACCGATAATCACAAAGATAATAAATCCAAGGTGGAGAAGCACCAACAGGTCCGCGGCTGTTCGGTACAACATACACTAAACCACTATAACGGGCACCGGCACATTATGGTCCGGCGAGATCAGGCCTCAGACTGATGAGACGTGAAGAGCTGTTTAATCTCTCGCAGAGACGCAGAAACGCAAAGGATTTTCCCGGCGGGCCTGGCGGCTTTGCGAGAAATATGATTGAAGTCTGACTCATGTGTAAAGATGTTGGCTGGTCAAGGATTCCTGGCAGCCTGTCCCATACAGATGACAACGGAGCCAATGCGTCTCTGTTAAGCGGGTCAGCGACGGATAGCTTTGACGGCACTCCGGCTTTGCGTGTGTGCAGCGCGGATGGAAGTGGCAGCCTTGAGGCGGATTGGACGGTGATGGCAAATCACCTTCCAGTCGAATGCCCCGGCGTTCGCCGTCAGCATAGACTCTGGGTGCAGCCGACAGCAATGCCTGGCTATAGGGGTGTTGCGGGTTATCCAGAACATCCTCCACATCACCCTCTTCGACAATACGCCCCAGGTACATGACCGCGACACGATCCGCCAGATAGGACACCACGGAAAGATCGTGGCTGATAAACAGAAAAGACAAGCCAAGTTCAGCTTGCAGGTCCTGCAGAAGATTGAGAATCTGCGCCTGTACCGATACGTCCAGCGCACTGGTGGGTTCGTCACAGACAACCAGTTTCGGATTCACGGCCAGGGCACGCGCGATACAGATACGCTGGCGCTGGCCGCCGGAGAATTCATGCGGATAACGACGCGCGTGTTCCGCTCGAAGGCCGACCTGCTGCAGCAATTCATGAACGCGTTGTTTTCTTTGCTGCTCCTTGCCGCCGATACCCTGGGCGATCATGCCTTCTTCGACAATGTCGCCAACGCTCATACGCGGATTCATCGACGAAAACGGATCCTGGAATATGATCTGGAAATCCGAGCGTCGTCTTCTCAGACCTTCGCCTTTGAGCTCGGTGAGTTCGAATTCTTCAAAGCGCACACTGCCGGCGGTTATATTCAACAACTGCAGGATACCCTTGCCTACCGTTGTTTTACCGCAGCCCGACTCGCCGACCAGCGCCAGCGTCTGTCCGCTGTAGATCGACAGGCTGACGCCGTCAACAGCGCGCACCTGGCCGACAACCCGCTTGAACAATCCCTTGTGAATGGGGAAGTGGACTTTCAGGTTCTCGACATCCAGCAAGGCGCGCTGCGTTGAGTTTTTGACAGACATTTTAGCCCGAGTGTCGTGTTGAACTGCCGTTACCCGACTGCCACCGGGCGACAAGGCGGGGTCGGCGAGGTGGCAACGGACACCCTGTTCCGCGCCGCTCTCGAACCAGCCTGGAATATGACTCTGACAGTATTCCCATGCCCGCTCACAACGATCGGCAAAACGGCACCCGCAAAAAACCTGGTTCAAGGGCGGTACAGTTCCGGGAATAACCGTCAAGCGTTGTTCGCGTTTACTGCTATCGGGTAATGCCGCAAACAGCTTGTCACTGTACGGATGTTGCGAGCTGCCGAAAAAGGCGTCACGCGGGGCCTGCTCGACAAGCTGCCCGGCATACATCACGGCAACACGATCGGCCATTTCCGCGACCACACCGAGATCGTGCGTGATCAACATCACCGCCATGCCGCGCTGCTGTTGCAGTCTTTTTATCAGTTCCAGCACCTGCTGCTGGATAGTGACATCCAGTGCAGTGGTAGGTTCATCGGCAATCAAAAGATCGGGGTCACCGGCCAGGGCAATAGCAATCATCACGCGCTGTTTCATACCGCCCGACAGCTGGTGCGGGAATTCCCCATAGCGCAGTTCCGCATCGGGGATACCCACATCATCCAGCAATTCCACTACCCGTTGCCGGGCTGCCGCCCCGTACAGGCCTTTGTGCTGCTGCAGACTTTCAGCGATCTGTGCACCGATATTCATCACCGGATTCAGGGAGGTCATGGGCTCCTGAAAAATCATCGCTATACTGCCACCTCGAACGGAACGCATACCGTTTTCGGTGAATGCCAGCAGCTCTTCGCCATTCAGCAAAACGGACCCGGACACGATCTCACCGGCCGGGCGCGGCAACAATCGCAACAAGGCCAGCGCTGTCATGGATTTCCCACAACCCGACTCACCCAGCAGGGCGAAAGTCTCGCCCTGCCTGATATGGAAGCTCAAACTGTCTACCGGGCGTATGGCACTGTCACCGCTACCAAGACAGACGCTCAAATCTTTAACCTGCAATAAGGGTTGTGTCATTGCTTATCGTTGCGCCCGCAAGCGCGGATCGAAGGCATCGCGCACCACGTCGGAAAACAGGTTGGCCGCCAGAACCAGCGTAAACATGAAGCTGAATGCCGCCAGCAACGACCACCACACCATGGGTTCGCGCGCCATCTCCAGGCGAGCCCGGTTGATCATATTGCCCCAGCTCATGGTGGTGGGATCTACGCCGACGCCGACGTAGGACAATACGGCCTCAGCCAGTACCAGACCACTGAAATCGATCACCACGGCGATCAACACCAGGTGCAGCAGGTTGGGCAACAGGTGGCGTACCAGTATCGTGGACTTGGCCACACCAAAGGCATCGGCGGCCTGCACATATTCCAGCTCACGCAGCTTCAGCGTCTCTCCGCGTAACAGGCGGCACAGTCCGGTCCAGCTGGTAATGCCAAGGATCAGACACAGAAACAACAGCCGCAGATCGGCACGTTCGGCCATGGTCTCGAACAAATCCGGATGGTTATCCATGTAGACCTGCATCATGAGCACGGCTGCCGCGATGAGTAAAACCCCGGGAATTGAATTCAGCGTGGTGTATAAATACTGAATCACGTCATCGACCCAGCCACGGAAATAACCCGCCAACATGCCGAGAAAAACAGCAAATGGCAGCATCACCAGTGTTGTGAGTGTGCCGATCACCAGACCGGTGCGAATGCTTTTTATGCTTTGGTATAAAACGTCCTTGCCGACTTTGTCGGTGCCGAATACATGATAGACGTTAGACAGATTGGCTGTCAGTGTGACGATAAATGCGAAAATAAAAATGATGCCTATTGCGGTGCGCCAGGGTATACCGGACTCGCCGCGGAGGATGCGTCGTAACGAAGCCGCCAAAGACAATTTCCACCTTCTTGCCAGCCACGCGACCAGCAACACACCAGGCACCAGTATCACTGTAAGCGCCTGAAGGAAGGCCTGGCCTGAGCGTAAGGCGATATCGGCGCTTCTTTGTTGCAGATTGGCGAGGTGCGCACCTCCATATTTCAGACGTGGAAATGCCCGGTACTGCTCCCCACCCTCACCAATGACGGATTCCCTGGTATAGAGATGCATGGCAAAAGGCGACGAATAGGTTTTCTCCACCTGGGTACGCATGTCACCCAACAATTCATCCAGAAGACTCAGTACATCACCCGAATACTGAACCTCCTGCTGCCCTTCCTGCATCGGCAAGGCCTTGCGGAAATGCACCGAGTCGAGCAGACCGGTGATCGTATAGACAGTCAATACGACCAGCGAGGCCACCGCCATACGGCTGCGAACCACCTCGCGCCAGGGTGCCCGAAGATGTTCCTTTTTTCGCGCATACAGGGCAAAGCTGAACACAACGGCAAACAGTACAAATATCAGTGCATCGGTCCACAGGATGACGGGCTGGATCATGACAGGCGTATCCTGGGGTCGACCAGGGTGTAGGACAGATCGGTCAACAGCAAACCGAAAATGTAGAGCGCCGAACCCAGGAATACCATAGCCCTTACAATGGCGAAATCCTGCTTCTGTATCGCTTCGATGGTGTAACTGCCGAGACCCGGAATACCAAAGAAGGATTCCATGATAAGACTGCCCATAAAGAGTGTCGGAAGAACGACGACCACACCCGTCAAAATCGGCACCATGGCATTTTTCAAAACGTGCCTGAACAGCAGTCGGACTTCCGGCAACCCTTTGGCGCGCGCCGTACGCACATAATCCCGGTTTATTTCTTCCAGGAAAATAGTGCGATACCAGCGGCTGCTGGAGCCTATACCGGCAAACACCCCGATAGCAACCGGCAGCAGGATAAACCGCCACGCCAGCCAGCCGGGCTCATAGCCGGACACCGGCACCAGGTGCAAGAGTTTACTGAAAACATATTGCCCGGCGATGATATAAAACAGGCCGGAGACGGACATCAGGATGACACACAAGGTCACTCCGGAAATATCCAGATAAGTACCGCGAAAAAATGCCAGCAACATGGCAAAACTGATATACACCAGCAGGCCGATCAAAAAGGTCGGCAGGGCAATCGCCAGACTGGGCCACATGCGCTGACTGATATCCTGACCGATATCCCTTCCGGCATCCGAGGAGCCGAAATCAAAGGCAAACAGGCGTACCGATTTGTCGAAGAAAATAGTTGCCGTCAGCCGCTTTGCGCCATCAGCCTGCCGGTTATAGAGCAAAGGTCGGTCATAGCCGCGTTCGGCTTTCCATTTCTCTATAGCATCCGCTGTTACGCGTTTCATACCCAGGTGCATACGCGCCATATCATCCGCTGTATTGACGACAAAAAACAGCACGAATGTAATCAGGTTGACACCGACAAGAATGGGGATGGCGTACAGCGCCCTGCGGATGACATAGGCAAGCATCAGTGTTCCAGGGCCCGCTGATTCTCGTGCCGCCGATAGCCGATGACTGCCGGAATCACGGAGCCTATCAACATCAGGATTATCAAAGCAAGCGGCCAGACTACGGGGTGATTCCATGCTTCGCGCTGCTGTTCACGCAAGGCGGGGTCGATGCGCCGGTACTTGAGTGTATTGTTCGCCATCAGGTTGGATTTGGCGTTGTGGTACCAGTCATGAAACAACACGAACTGTTTGGGGTGGAAACCGAACACCCAGGGCGCGTCGTAGCGCAGGATTTCCACCATGCGGTCGATCACCTCCTGACGCTGCGCCCCGTTTCCCATGTTTTTCATCTGCTCGAACAAGCGATCGAATTCAGTGTTGCTGTAGTTGGCCGCATTCTCGCCACCATGTTCGACTTTAGAGTTCTTCGCATAAAGCAGAAACAGGAAATTCTCTGCATCCGGGTAATCCGCATTCCAGCCCCACTGAAATATCTGCGCTGTACCTTTCAGCATTTTGTCCTGGAAACGGTTGTAATCAGTACTACGAACCTGCAACTGAATGTCCAGTTTGGCAAACTGTTTGCGAATCCAGTCCAGACGCGCCGAGTCATCCGGTCCACCACCGCTGGTATCGAAGTACAATGCCAGGGGTTTGCCGGTCTTGATATCCCTGCCGTCCGGATAACCCGCTTGCGCCAACAAGCGCCTGGCCTCGGCTATCGGTTTGCGTTGCGGACCATTCGGGGTCCAGTCATAGACATATGGATTAATGCCCTGCATTCCGTCAACATGGCCGAAAATTCCCGGTGGCAAAGGACTCTGCGCCGGGATACCACGGCCGTTGTTAAAGATGGATATATACTCTTCGTAGTCCATGGCAATGGAAATTGCCCTGCGCAGCAGACGCGCCGGTTCGCTGTCCCCACCCACCAGCGGGTCCAGCATATTGAAGCCGATATAGTAAACGGAGCTGGATACCGCTGTATTGAGCCGAATCCCCTTAGCCTTCAACTCCGGCGTCAGCGATATATCACCGCCCGATGCTACCTGAATCGCCTGATCAAAGCTGTCCGAACTCACACCGGATGCATCATAGTAACCCTGCAGAAACTTGTTCCAGCTCGGGATAGCTTCTTTCTCCAGACTGTAGATCACTTTGTCGATCATCGGCAACTGACGCCCGGCATCATCCAGATAGCCTTGTTCGGCATCGCCGCTTTCACCCTCCCGCGGATAAGATTCGCCGTGAAAATTGGGGTTACGCTCCATGACCATCTGCCGGTTGGGATTATTGACGGTCAACATGTACGGCCCCGTTCCGATCGGATACCAGTCCAGGCTGATATTGCGCTCCTTCATACCCGGCTGCGAGTAAAACACATCGGCCTCCCACGGTACCGGCGCAAAAAACGGCATCGCCAGCCAATACAGAAACTGCTGATATTTACCGCGAATCCTGACACGGTAGCGATAACGGTCCAATACTTCGACGCCGGCCAGTGGATAATCGCGGAGATCCACAGATGCTGCGGCGGACGCCCCTTCGCTGTTATGCTCAAAGACCTGCTTCAGCGTCGCCGCATAGTCACTCAAGCCGACGATATAGTCAGACATCAAACCAAATATCGGTGAATGCAGCCGGGGGTGCGCCAGGCGTTTTATCTGCAAGGCATAATCTTCGGCGACCAGCTCGCGGCTGCCATTTACCGGGAAATCAGACAGCGTCTTCACCGATTCAAGATCCTGTTCGCTCAAGCCATGGTAGAGGTACTGTCCCTGTTCGTCTTTGGCAAAAGCGGGATGAGGCTGATAATGGATACCCGGCTGTATTTCTATGTCATAGACACTGTAGGCAATGTCATCGGCTGATGCATTATCGCTCACAAGCCGGCCCTGCTCATCCAGGTAATAGGGCACAGGCATGCTGGTAACGGTGGCCGGCTCCAGCTGATACGGCCGTTTCAGGAAATGGTATTGCAGGGGTGGCTCATAGATCTGGCCGGTAAACACCACTTCATTGGAACTGTAGGACTGCGCCGGGTCGAGATGTTTTGGCCTCTCGGCGAAGGAAGAATAAAGAATATTCTGACCCGCCTGGTCAGGTGGATAGGGACTGTTCCAGGCTTGATCGCTGCATGCGGTAACTGCAAGTCCCGTCAGCATGAATAGCATCCATCCGGGCAACAGGTTCGGGTGTCTGAACAGCGGTTGTAGCGCAGGCATGAATCTGCATTATAGAGACGCAGCCAGGAGATTCACAGGCCCTTCCAGTATCGGCATTTTTCCGGTACCTTAGCGCCCTGAATCATCAAACAGAGGTCAGAGGCAGCCATGGGATTTCTAAGCGGCAAACGCGCACTCATCGTAGGACTCGCCAGTAACCGATCCATCGCCTGGGGTATCGCCAAGGCCATGCAGCAGCAAGGTGCCGAACTCGCCTTTACCTACCAGAACGACAAGCTGCACGACCGCGTGGCAAAAATGGCCGGCGAATGCGGGACTGAAATTACCGTGCCTTGCGATGTCTCCAGCGACGAAGAGATCGATGCCGTGTTTGACCATCTGGACAATTACTGGGATCACCTCGATATCATTGTCCACTCGGTCGCCTTCGCCCCGCGCACAGAACTGGAAGGCGACTATCTTGAAAATGTCAGCCGTGAGGGTTTCCGTGTCGCCCACGAAATCAGTTCCTACAGTTTTTCGGCCCTCGCGAAAGCCGGCTGCCGCATGATGGAAGGCCGCGATGGCGCGCTGTTGACATTGAGCTATTACGGCGCAGAAAAGGCCATGCCCAATTACAATGTCATGGGCCTGGCCAAGGCCAGCCTGGAAGCCAACGTACGCTACATGGCACAAAGCCTGGGACCGGATGGCATCCGGGTCAATGCCATATCTGCGGGCCCAATCAAAACACTTGCAGCGGCGGGCATCAGTAATTTCCGCAAAATGCTGGATCTTATGGAGCGCACCGCCCCCTTGCGCCGTAATGTGAGCATTGAGGAAGTCGGTAATACGGCAGCTTTCCTGTGTTCAGACCTGGCTTCCGGTATTACCGGTGAAGTGACCCATGTAGACGCCGGCTACAGCATTACCGGCATGCCGCCACTGGGCGACTGAATCTTAACGCGCCCTCCTCGCTGTAGCAGCGCTCTCCTGACCGCGATGGCGGTTTGAAAACTCTACCGTGGTCAGGAGACTGCTGCTACCGGTTTAGCCCTCAACACATCCTGCTCGCCTTCTGTTTTGGCAATCAGCACCGCACCACAGGAATCACTGAATACATTCACCGACGTCCGGAACATATCCAGAACCCTGTCCACCGCCAGTATCAACCCGATAGCTTCCGCAGGCAGCCCGATACTGGACAGAATTATGGTAATAGCCACCAGGCTGGCCGCAGGTATGCCGGCGACACCAATCGATGTCAGCAGCGCCACCAGCACAATAGTGAATTGGGTGACAAAACTCAGCTCCAGACCATAGGCCTGCGCGATAAACATCGCCGCGACACATTCGTATAACGCTGTACCGTCCATGTTCACCGTTGCGCCTAACGGCAACACAAAACTGGAAGTACGGTTGGATACCCCGGCATTGTCACGGACACATTCCATGGTAAGCGGCAATGTCGCTGATGATGACGCTGTTGAAAACGCCGTCAGCAGGGCCGGCATCATGGCTTTGAAGTGCGCCAGGGGATTGACTCTCGCCACCAGAACAAGCAGTACCGGCAAAGTGACGGCCACGTGTACCAACAGAGCCAGTAGAACACTCAGGGTGAATGTGCCAAGCGAGATGGCCAGATCATCGAGTTGTTCCGTACCGATACCGGCGACCGTTTTTGCCACCAGGCCAAACACACCCAACGGTGCAAACTTCATGATCAGCTCGGTGATACCCATCATAACGTCGGCAACACCCTGCCAGAACCGGTTCAGCAGGTCGCCGGACTCCTTGGCGATGCGTGTCATGAAAAAACCGAACAGCAGGCTGAAGAAGATCAAGCCCAGCATCTGCCCCTCAGCTGCGGCCAATACAATATTGGGTGGTACCATGCTCAGGAAAACATCGCTTAGATCGGATGCAGAACGCCCCTGCACTTTTTCTGCAACCTGAGCCACAGCTTCCTGACTGAGCCCAAGAACCTCGCGTGCCGGTTCACCGTTGATAATCCCCGGATTCAGGATATTCACGAATAACAAGCCAGTCAGAATCGCCAGCAGACTGGTAGTCATATAAAACAACACGGTCTTGCCGCCCAGCCGACCAAGCCCCTGTGAACCGCCGACACCCGAAACACCCGTAATAATCGACGAGATGATCAAGGGCACGATAATCATCTTCAATGCGTTCATGAACAAGGCACCAATGAACGCATAGACAGCGTAGAGTTTTATCCCCAGCAGGGTAGCGTCGGTACCACTCAGATGCCCGGCAATAACCGCCACAACGAGTGAAATGAGAATCTGCCAGTGAAGCTTGAGTTTCATTGCAATACCATTGCCTTTGCCACCTGAGGCTTAACTGATTTTTTAACCGCGAAGAAGTTTATTCAATGATCTATTGCAGGCTGCGCTTGTGCCCACCGGAAAAATATGCAGCTGTTGATTCATACTACCCCGGGGGACCCTCTCTTGCTACGCAATTCACCTTGTATCACCTGGCGGCGATTCACCTTGTGCGCACGGCGCACCCTGCAGAAATGCCGGGATATCGCCAATTAATCAGAGGCCGCTTTGTGATTACTCATTTTCTTCGGGAATGACGATATTCGCGCGTTCGCGCAAATCCGCAGCCATGGTCGAAACCATCACTGAGCGACGCATATTTTCAAGTTCACGTTCAAGCTGGCTGCGGGCATCTTCCTGCATGGCAGCCGGGTCTGCGTCGCTTACCGCCGTCAAATGCACGACCGCATAATCACCGTTGTTCAACTCAAACCCTTTATCAATGCTCGCGCCCTCCTGCGGCTTGCTGAGCTTGAACACCGCACGCACGACTTCGGGATTATGGTCCGCCGCTGTTGAGCGGGTAACGCCTTCGGCCTTATGGAATGTGATGTAATCCGGTTCATCCAGATCTTCCATCAAGGCGCCTTGCTTGATCTGTTGCATCAGCTCTTCACCCCTGGCCCGCGCCAGTTCCACAGCCTGCTGTTGCCGAAGCTCTTCAACAATCTGTTCCCTTACAGTATCCAGCGGTGTTGCTTGTGCAGCTTGCCGTTGCTCAACGCGCACTACAATGGCGTCATTGTCAGCGACTTCAATCGGTTCGCTGTTGTTTCCGCCTTCCAACACGTCCTCACTGAAGGCGATCGCCACAACTTTCGGGTATTCGCCGATTCCAGGCCCCCCGCCTGCTGTCAGCCAGTCACTGGTTTGTACCTTGAGGCCGAGTGCATCTGCAGCCGCATCCAGAGAATCGGGATTTTCATAGCTCACATCACTCAACTTCTCGAACTGTTCATAAAACAGATCACTTAAACCGCGCTGTTTCAGCTGCGCAATCAACTCTTCACGCACTTCGTCAAGTGCGGGAATTTCAGCTCCCCGCACCTCAGTAAGTTTTATTACATGGAAACCGAACTGTGTATGAACCGGTTCAGATACATCACCAACCTCCATACTGAAAACGGTTTTATCGAACTCCGGTACCATGGCACCACGCGCGAAAAAGCCCAGATCACCTCCCTGTGCCGCTGAACCAGGATCATCGGAATGTTGCCGGGCAAGCTCGGCAAAATCACTGCCATTACGGATTTGCTTCAGCAGATCCTCCGCTTCCGCTTTGGCGCTATTGGTTGTTTCTTCATCTGCACCGGCAGCAACCTGAATCAGGATATGGCTGGCCCGACGTTGTTCCTGAGTGAGCAAAGATTCTTTCTTCTCTTCATAGTAGGCCACCAGCTCCTCTTCATCGACCGGGATATTCTCCGCGAGGGCATCAGCTGACAGGCGCAGATATGCGAGGCGAACACGTTCCGGTGTGACAAATTTTTCACCGTGCTGATCGTAGTATTGCTTAATCTGCTCATCGCTGATTTCTACGTTCTCTTTAAACGATTCGGAGGAAATGATCGAATAGGAAAAATCACGCCTCTGGTCCTGCAGACGATAAGCTTGATCCAGTTCGTCCCGTGTGACAAATGCCGTTTGAGAAATCCCGTTAAGCAGCTGTTCTGTCTGAAGCATGCGTCTGGTTTCATATTCAAACTCTGCAGGCAAGCGTCCCTGTTGCCGGATTAGACGCTGATACTTTTCCTCTGAAAATGATCCATCCTGATGAAATGCCGGAACAGCGTGAATTTGCGCAGCCAGCAACTGGTCACTGACCAGCATTCCCTCTTGTTGCGCAGCCTGCAACAGCAGCTGTCTTTGAATCAATCCGTTCAGAGCGGCTTTTCTGAGCATCTGATCATCAATCAACGCCGGGTTATAGGCATCACCCAGCATCTGTTCCATTCTCGCCCGCTGCTGCTGGTAGGCCAGTTGCAGCTCACGTGGTGAAATTTCCACATCGTTGACCTTGGCAACAAATACCCGCGATTTATCCTGCAGGTATGACCCCAGACCAAACAAGGCAAAGGTGATTATTACCAGGCCGATAACAATCCACCCCAACACCCCCATGACTCTTTCGCGCATCGCTTGTAACATGATGACTCGTCCTGTCTTCTAAATTAAGCCATACTCATTGCACCTGTTAGCAAGGTGCACACATAAAAAAACGGGCGCCCTGTCGGACGCCCGTTTTCTAAGGTGGCGGAGTGGACGGGACTCGAACCCGCGACCCCCGGCGTGACAGGCCGGTATTCTAA
>Ga0055476_10000056_pt1 | contig 22858 bp, 23 predicted proteins | sample Muzzi_CordC_D2_FD_57682 | JGI IMG/M metagenome (GOLD analysis project Ga0055476, IMG submission 57682) | Wetland microbial communities from San Francisco Bay, California, USA, that impact long-term carbon sequestration - Muzzi_CordC_D2 | ecosystem: Environmental > Aquatic > Marine > Wetlands ... | reverse complement strand
ACCGCCGCATCTTCGACTACCGGAACTTCCCGGAACTCGCGTTGCCGCAGTACCAGGACCTTCGCATCCTCGCGACGGTGGCCCTGCTCGTGATGCTCTCGTTCCAGGTGGTATTCCTGTACAACTTCATCACGAGCCTGTTCGCGGGCAAGAAGGCCGGTGACAACCCCTGGAAGGCGAATACGCTGGAGTGGACGGTGCCGTCGCCCCCGCCGCACGGAAATTTCGCGGTGATGCCCACCGTGTACCGGGGTCCATACGAGTACAGCACGCCGGGTCGAGACGAAGACTACTGGCCGCAGAATGTTCCCAACTGATCCAGGCAAATCGGAAGAAGAATGAGACCGATCGCAACCACTCGCAGCGTTACCGGGATCCCGACAGGGCGACTCGCCGTCTGGTGGGTCGTCGTCTCCGAAATCGTGATCTTCGGCGGGCTCCTGGGGTCGTACATCATGTACCGCATAGCGCACGATTCGTTCGCTACCCAGGCGGCTCACACCAACACCATGGCGGGTGCGTTCAACACCTTCGTGCTGCTCACTTCGAGCCTTTCTGCGGTGCTCGCGCACGCGGCCGCGGTCGAGGGTGACGGCAAGAAGGCAGCGAAGCTGTTGTGCGCGACGATCTTCGGCGGAGGGGTCTTCCTGGTCGTCAAGGCCTTCGAGTGGGCTCACGAAATCTCGATCGGTTACACCATCACCTCCAACACCTTCTGGTCGTTCTACTACTGCGCCGCCGGGCTGCACGCGCTGCACGTGATCGCGGGCATGATCATCATGGCGATCGTCGCGAAGGACGCCTATGAGGGGTTGGAGCTGCACCGCGTCGAGTTGATCGGGATCTACTGGCACTTCGTCGACCTGGTGTGGATCTTCTTGTTCCCGCTGCTGTACATCGCGAAGTAGACAGGCGAGGGAGAGGGCATGTCAGAATCGGAAGAACACCACCATCCGAACTACGTCAAGGTGTGGGCGATACTGCTCGTACTGCTCTTGATCAGCGTGCTCGGGCCCGAACTCGGGATTCGCTCGGTGACGTTGTTTGCCGCATTCGGCATTGCGATCATCAAAGCCTACATGGTCGCTAAGAACTTCATGCACGTGAATGTGGAACCGCGCTTCATCCCGTATCTGCTGATGACCGGAGTCCTCTTCATGGTGCTCTTCTTCGCCGGCTCCGCGCCCGACGTGAGGAACGCCGAGGGCACGAACTGGGTGAAGACTTCCTGGCTGGCCGAGGAAGCAAGCGCCGCCGCGGAATCCGAGGTCCATCATTAGCCGGAGGATTCGCCCATGAACGAGGATCAGCTGCGCCTCGTGGGTATGGAAGGCATGGCGCGCCGCTCCCAGATCATGGACAGCCGCGCGTTGGGGATGCTGATCTTCGTCTTCACCGAGATCATGCTCTTCGCCGGCTTCGTCAGCGGGTTCACGATCATTCGCTCGGCCGCGCTGGCCTGGCCGCCGCCCGGGCAGCCGCGTCTCCCGCTGGAGGAGACCGCGATCAACACCGCTGCATTGCTCGCCAGCGGCTTGGCGCTCGTCATCGCACATCGGGTCTTCAAACGAAACCGCCGGCAGGCGCGCTGGCCGCTACTGGCATCGATCGTGTTGGGCGCGATGTTCGTGGTCTTCCAGGGCGTCGAGTGGGTCGGCATGCTTCGCGCGGGCCTCACGCTCACCTCGAGCGTCCTCGGCAGCTTCTTCTACACGATCATCGGCTTGCATGCGTTGCACGCGGTGGCGGCGCTGGCACTGCTCGTACGCGCGTGGTTGCTCTTGCAGCAGGGGCGGTTGCAGCCGGGGTTGTTCCTCGCGTCCCAGATCTTCTGGTATTTCGTCGTCGGAGTGTGGCCGTTCATCTATCTGCGGGTCTATCCGTGAGGTCGAGCATGGCTCTTCGGGCCGTTCGCATCTTCGTGCTCGTGATCCTGGCGTCACCGTCGGTCGCGCAGGCCTGTGCGGTATGCTTTTCGGGGCGCTCCGACGAGCAGCGCGAAGCCTTCCTGGCCACCACGGGTCTGCTCACCTTCCTGCCGCTGATACTGCTCGGCTTCGGGGTGTGGGCGTTCGTGCGTCGCGTGCGGCGGATCGAAGCGGAGAACGCTGCGCTCGTGGAGCGGGTGCGCGCCGAAGTCTGATCGCCCGCCCGATCCCAGGGGCCGTGCGGCTATAGCGGCACTTCGATCAGCTTGGGCCCGGACTCCGCCATCGCGGCGGCGAAGCGAGTGTTGAACTCGTCTGCGGTCGCGACGCGCGCGGCCGCGACGCCGAGACCGCGCGCGAGCGCGACGAAGTCGAGATCGGGGTCGCCGATCGAGTAGTTTCGCAGTGCCTGCGGGCCGGGCTGCGCACCGACGCGGGCGAGTTCGACCTCGAGGATCGCGTAACGCCGGTTCGCGAATACGATGGTCGTGACGTCGAGGCCCTCGCGCGCCTGGGTCCACAGCGATTGAAGGGTGTACATCGCGCTGCCGTCGCCTTCGAGGCATATGACCTTGCGATCCGGGCAGGCCGTCGCGGCGCCGGTCGCGAGCGGCAACCCCTGACCGATCGAGCCGCCCATCAATTGAAGCCAGTCGTGCGGCGACGCACCGCGGGTGTGATGCAGCATCCCGAAACCGCCGGTGATCGCCTCGTCCGAGACGATGGCGTGCTCGGGCATCTGGGCCGCGATCGATCGGTGGACGGCTTCGGGGGTGAGCGATCCGCTGGGAAGCTCGGGCACGAGGGTCGGCTGGTAGTGGACCGGCGCGTTTGCCGCTCCGAGTTCGTCCACGAGCGCCGCGAGTGCCGCTCCAGCGTCGTCCTCGGGCGCGGCCAGCGTGTGGATCTCGCAGCCGTCGGGGGTGAGCCAGCTCGGCGTGTCGGGATAGGCGAAGAACGAGACCGGCGGCTGCGCGTTCGCGAGGATCAGGTGACGGGTTCCGGCGAGCTTTGCGATCGCGGACTCTGCGAAATAGGGCAGGGGCTCGATCGAGACGCGTCCCGCACCGCGTTGGTGGCGTGGGTTGAAGGTCTGGCAGAGGAGTCGCACGCCGGTCGCGGCGGCGACGCGCCCGGCGAGTTCGAGCTCCCGCTCGAAGAGGGCCTGGCCGCTGAGCAGCATCACCGCGGATTCTCCACTCCGCAGTATCCGTGCGATCGCCGCGATCGCGTCCGGCTTCGGTGGGGCCGGACGGGCCGGAGGCGCCAGCGTCGCGACTGCCGTGGTTTCGTTCCAGGCGCAATCCGCCGGCAGGATCAGGGTGGCGACCTGTCCCGGAGGCCGAGTAGCCGCAGCCAGAGCGTCGGCCGCGTCGCCGGCGACCGCCTCCGCATTCGCGGACGATCGCACCCATCCCGATACCGGCGCGGCAAAGCCTGCGACGTCGGAGCTCAGCGGTGCGTCGTAGCGTTGATGGCTCGTCGCGTGGTTGCCGACGACGTTCACGATCGGTGTTCCGGCCTTGCGAGCGTTGTGGAAGTTCGCGAGGGCATTCGCGAGCCCCGGGCCGGTGTGGAGCAGGGTCGCAGCCGGCTTGCGGGCCATTCGCCCGTAGCCGTCCGCGGCGCCCGAGGCGACGCCTTCGAACAGGGTCAGGATCGAGCGCAGACCGGCTTGCCGGTCGAGCGCCGCAACGAAGTGCATCTCGGACGTCCCCGGGTTCGTGAAGCAAGTGTCGATACCACCCGCGACGAGGGTCTGGATCAGGCTGTCGGCGCCATTCATCGATCGTGAATCCCGGATGAGCGGCGCGGGTGAGCCCGGACGGTCGTACGGCCTCGCCTCGGCGCCATGGCATGCGAGCATATAAGATCCGCACATGGTGTTGCAGGAACTCGAACGCGCGGTCCACCGACTGGGTCTCGCCGAGCGCCGGGTGGTGATTGCGGTGTCGGGCGGGGTGGACTCGACCGTGCTCGCCGCGGGGCTGGCCGAGATCGCGCGCTTGCACCGGCTCGATCTCGCGATCGGGCACGTGAACCACGGGCTGCGCGGCGACGAGTCCGAGGCGGACGAGCAGGCGGTGCGTGCGCTCGCCGAAACGCTCGGTGTGCCGGTCGCGGTCCGGCGGGTCGAGCCGCGCGCGCTGCGCAGACACGGGCCGAGTCGCGATCGGCCCACGCTCCAGGAGGCGGCGCGAACGCTGCGCTACGGCGCTCTCAGGGCGCTCTGCGAGCATCTGGAGGCCGCGGCGGTCGCAACGGCGCACAACGCAGACGACCAGGCCGAGACGGTCCTGCTGCGTTTGATGCGAGGAACGGGACCGGACGGCCTCGGGGGGATTCCCGAGCGATCTCCGGACGGCGTCGTGGTCCGGCCGTTGCTTCGGATTGCCCGCCGCGACATCGAGACATTCGCGCGCGAGCGGAAGCTCGCGTGGCGCGAGGACGGCTCGAACCGGAGCTCCGACTACGCGCGGAACCGGCTGCGGCAGCACTGGTTGCCCGGGCTCACCCGCGAATTCAACCCGCAGTTGCTCAGGGTTGTGGCCGATCTTGCCGAAGCGCAACGCAGGGATTCGGAATGGATCGAGGCGCAGGTTCGGCGCGACGCGCAGCTTCGATTCGAAAGTGATGGGAAATGGCTACGCATCGATGTCAAGGACTGGTCGCGCCTACCGGATGCGCTCGCGCGCAGGCTCGCCCGACTGGCGTTGCAGCGATGTGGCGCAGCGCGGAACGTGACGCGCGTCCACCTGCAACGCATGTGCGCCTTTCTCGGCGAAGCTCGAGTCGGCACGGCCATCGAACTGCCGGGCGAGTTGCGTCTCGAGCGGGATTCAGCGGGCTGCCGACTGGGTCCCGCGGCCGGCGGCGGCGATTCGCCGTGAAGCGTGGGAGGGGCGTGCTAGGCTCCGTTACTGCTGAGGTTTTCCGCCGCGGGGCGGACGATCCCGGTGATCGCAGGAGCTGGCTGCCGTCGCATTTCCCGGAGCGGCCGGGAAGTGGTGGCCGCAGTTTCGCCCAGGAGCGTACGTGAACCAACAGTTCTATCGGAATATGGCACTTTGGGTCGTCATCCTCGTGATGATCCTGCTGCTCGTTACGATGCTCCGTCAGAACGAGAACGAGCCGCCGCAGCTCGCCTACAGCGACTTCCTGGGGAAGATCGAGACCGAATCGATCGAATCCGTCGAGATCGAAGAGGGCAACATCTCGGGCAGCCTGACCGACGGCAGCACCTTCCGCACGTTTGCGCCGGTGATCAGCGAAGATCTGCTGGCCGAGCTGCATGCCAAGAACATCGAAATCGTCGCCCGTCCCAAGCCCGAGGGCAGCTTCTGGCGCCAGGCGCTCGTGATGTGGTTTCCGCTGCTGCTGATCATCGGACTGTGGATCTTCTTCATCCGGCAGATGCAGTCCGGCGGCGGCAAGGCGATGAGTTTCGGCAAGTCGCGCGCGCGGTTGCTGACCGAGAATCAACATCGGGTCACCTTCGAGGACGTCGCGGGCGTCGAGGAGTCGAAGGCCGAGCTCGAGGAGATCATCGAATTCCTGCGCGAGCCCAAGAAGTTCACGCGGCTCGGCGGTCGGATCCCGAAGGGGGTCCTGCTGGTCGGAACGCCCGGAACGGGCAAGACGCTGCTAGCGCGCGCCGTGGCGGGAGAGGCCGGCGTTCCTTTCTACTCGATATCCGGCTCCGACTTCGTCGAGATGTTCGTCGGGGTGGGGGCGTCGCGCGTGCGTGACCTCTTCATGCAAGGCAAGAAGAACGCGCCGTGCATCATCTTCATCGACGAGATCGACGCGGTCGGTCGCCATCGCGGCGCCGGGATGGGCGGTGGCCACGACGAGCGAGAGCAGACGCTCAACCAGCTGCTGGTCGAGATGGACGGCTTCGAGAGCAACGAGGGCGTCATCCTGATCGCCGCGACGAATCGTCCCGACGTGCTGGATCCCGCGCTGCTGCGTCCGGGGCGTTTCGATCGTCGAGTGGTCGTACCGCGGCCGGATCTGCGCGGAAGGCTCGCGGTACTGAAGGTTCACACGCGCCGTGTTCCCCTCGAAGAAAATGTCGATCTCGAGGTGATCGCACGCGGAACTCCCGGCATGGTGGGTGCCGATCTGCAGAACCTAGTCAACGAGGCCGCGCTGCTCGCGGCCCGGCGTGACGGGCAATCGGTGGCGACGATCGATTTCGAGAACGCAAAGGACAAGGTCATTCTCGGCGCCGAGCGCAAGAGCATGATCATGAACGACGACGACAAGCGTGCGACGGCGTACCACGAAGCGGGCCACGCCCTGATCGCGATGCTGATGCCCGATTCCGATCCGGTGCACAAGGTGACGATCATTCCGCGAGGCCTGGCGTTGGGCGTGACGTGGACGATGCCCGACGAAGACCGCTACTCGCTCACCAAGGAACAGCTGCTCGCGCAGATCACGCACGCAATGGGTGGTCGCGCTGCCGAGAAGCTGGTTCTCGATTACTACTCGACCGGCGCGGCAAACGATCTAAAGCAGGCGACGAAGCTCGCCCGTCAGATGATCTGCAGTTACGGCATGAACGAGAAGATCGGACCCGTCTCGTACACCGACGACGATCACGACGTCTTTCTCGGTCGCGACTTCGTGCAGCGCCGCGAGTACAGCGAAAAGAAGGCGCAGGAGATCGACGAGGAAATCGCGAGTGTTCTCACCGAGCACTACGACAAGGCCGTCGAACTGCTGACGAAACACCGGGCGGTTCTCGACCGTATCACCGAGTCGTTGCTCGAGCGGGAAACCCTCGACCGCGCGGAGCTGAAGTTGTTGATGGAGGGAAAGCCGCTGCCTCCTCTTCCCATTCCCTCCACATCGAAGAAGACCCCCCCGCATGAGCGGGCTGAAGAGCAGCCCGAGGAACCCTTTCCCGGAGACAAGCTCCCCGAGCCGGAGCCAGTCCCCGGATAGGAGTCCAGCGTGAACGCCAGGACGATCTTCCCGCTCGAGCGCGTGACGATCGTCGGCGCATTGAACTTGACCCCCGATTCGTTTTCCGACGGAGGTCGATTTGTGCGTACGGGGTCGAAGGTGAACATCGAGGCGGTCGTAGAAGCGGCGACATCGCTCGTGCGCGATGGCGCACAGGTGATCGACATCGGGGGGGAGTCGACGCGGCCCGGAGCCGCGGCGGTCGACGTCGATGTCGAGATCGATCGCACCGCACCAGCAATCGAAGCGATCGCGAAACGGGTGAACGCGCCGATTTCGATCGATACGCGCAAAGCGGCCGTCGCCGAGGCTGCGCTCGATGCGGGCGCGCGAATCGTCAACGATGTGTCGGGCCTGGCTTTCGACCCGGATCTCGCCGCGATCGTAGCTGCGGCGCAGGCGGTGCTGATCGTCGGACACGCGCGCGGTACCCCCGAGACGATGCAGCGGGAGCCGTTCTACGACGACACGCTGGCGGAGGTCGCGGATGAACTCGCCGCGGCCGTGTCCGAAGCGCGTGCGGCGGGTGTCGCGTCGGATCGTATCGTGGTCGATCCCGGAATCGGCTTCGGAAAGCGCGTAGGGGACAACCTGCGTCTGATCTCGAACATCGGCGCTCTCGGCCGGCGCCTTTCCTGCCCGGTTCTGGTCGGCCCGTCGCGCAAGGCGTTCCTGGCTGCCATCACGGGCGATTCGGTCGACCAACGCGACCCGGCGACCTGGGCGGCGTGTGCAATCGCCGCGTTCGCCGGCGCCGACGCGGTGCGCGTCCACGATGCGGCCGGTGCGGCAAGGGCCGTTGCGATCGGCCGTGCGATGCGCGACGCGAACCTGGGGGCCGGCGCATGATCGAACGGATCTGGGAGCTTCTCCGGGAGTTCTGGGAATACCTCGGGGTGAACTTCGATCCCATCCGCGACACGATCGACGTCCTGATCGTCACCTTTGCCGTCTATTGGCTGCTGATGCTGATTCGCGGCACCCGCGCGGTCCAGATCCTGGTCGGCCTGACCGTGTTGATCGGTGCGAGCCTCGCGGCCGAAGTCTTCCAGCTGCTGACCTTGCGGCTCATTCTCGAGAACTTCCTGTCGTCCGCCGTCCTGATCTTCATCGTGATCTTCCAGAACGACATCCGTCGTGCGCTCGCGCAGGTCGGTCGCGGCTTCTTCCGCTCGACCACGACGCGAGTCGAGCTCCAGAGCATCGAGGAAGTGGTCCGCGGTGCTCAGTCGCTCGCGAGCAAGCGCATCGGAGCGATTGTCGTGATCGAACGTGAGACGCTGCTCGACGACCAGATCGAGGCGGGCACGCGAGTCGACGCGGAAGTCAGCAAGGATCTGCTGATGTCGATCTTCCAGACGTCGTCGCCGATGCACGACGGTGCGGTGTTGATCCAGCAAGGCAGGGTTGCGGCCGCGGGCTGCATCCTCCCGCTCACCCTGCGCGACGATCTGCCCGAGGGCGTCGGGACTCGTCATCGCGCGGCGGTCGGAATCACCGAAGAGACCGATGCCCTCGTGATCGTGGTTTCCGAGGAGACCGGTGCGATTTCGGTCGTGCTGAGCGGAAATATGCTGACCGACCTCAGCGGCCCGCAACTTCGCAACGTGCTCCACTCGGTACTCAGTGGAGAGCAGCGCGAGCTGCCCAACGCCGCCGACAGCATCGCGGAAACCGAGCCCGACGGCGAGACTTCCGGGGAGCCGTCGAGCCCGAGTGACCGCGCGAAGATGCGTTGGGGGCGATAGCGGACGATGGCTCGTCGAAGACAGCGAACGGGGACCCTGCGATACATATTCATGGCCATCGCGATTTCGATGGTGCTGTGGGTGATCGCTCACGGCGAGCGCGACAGCGAGCAGAATCTGGACATTCCCGTGGCGCTGCACGGCCTGCCCGACGACGTGGTCATCACCGAGCAGAGCGACACCGAGATAAACGTCCGAGTGCAGGGCAGCCGGGCATCGCTGCGAAATGTGACGTCGACCAGCATGGAATATCCGCTCAATCTCGAAGGCGTGAAGCCGGGGCCGGCGATCTACGATGTCGAAGCCTCCCACATCGAAGCGCCTCGTGGCATCAAGGTGGTCAGCCGCTCGCCCGCGCGCATCGAACTCACGATCGAACCCCGGGGGAGAAAGAACGTCCGGATCCGCCCGGACGTCGAAGGCGATCCCGCCGCCGGATTCGTGGCCGGAGACATCGTCGTCGAGCCCGAGCGGGTATGGCTGACGGGGGCCCGCAGCGATGTGCTCCGGTTGAACGAGGTTACGACCGAAACAGTGGAGTTGACGGGGTTGGCGGAACCCCTCGAGAAGCAGGTGCGGCTGTCGCTGGGCGGCGGGCACGTCTGGCTCGAGGAGGACCAGCCCGTGACGATCCGCGTGCAGATCGATTCGATTCGGGAGCCGGAGACGCCGACGGAGGAAGTCGATGGCAATTCGGCCGGGGGGCAGCAGCAGGGATGAGCAGGAAAGCGAAGTTGTTCGGGACCGACGGGGTCCGCGGCAAATCCAACGTGCACCCGATGACCGCCGAGACGGCGTTGTCGCTGGGGCAGGCGATCGCGCACGTCTTCAACCATCGCGATTCCGGTCGGCACCGGATCATCATCGGAAAGGACACGCGGCTTTCGGGCTACTTGTTCGAGGATGCGCTTGCGGCGGGAATCTGTTCGATGGGCGTGGACGTGATCCAGGTCGGGCCGATGCCCACACCGGGTATGGCGTTTCTCACCGCGGACATGCGCTGCAATGCGGGTGTGATGATCTCGGCGAGTCACAATTCCTACCAGGACAACGGGATCAAGTTCTTTTCGAGCGATGGCTTCAAGCTTCCGGATGAGCTCGAATCGCGTATCGAAGATCTGATCGAATCGGGGCAGCTCGCGGAACATCGCGCGGATGCCACGAAGATCGGGCGCGCGAAGCGCATCGATGACGTCGAGGGCCGCTACGTCGTCTTCCTGAAGAAGACCTTTCCCGCAGATCTCGCGCTGGATGGTCTTCGGGTCGTGCTCGATTGCGCCAACGGTGCGGCGTACAAGGTCGGTCCGACCGTCCTCGAGGAACTCGGTGCAGAGGTCTTCACGCAAGGCGTCGAGCCCAACGGTCTCAACATCAACGAGGGGTGCGGCTCGTTGTTTCCCGAGAAGCTCGTCGAGCGGGTTCGGGAGGTGCGGGCCGACATCGGCATCGCGCTCGACGGCGACGCCGACCGGTGCGTGCTCGTGACTCACGAGGGCAACGTCCTGGATGGCGACATGGTGCTCGCCTACTGCGCGCGCGACCAACAGGAGCGCGGCCTGCTTCGCGGCGGCGCGGTCGTCGCCACGGTGATGAGCAATCTCGGTCTCGAGAAGGCGCTCGGCGGCATGGGGATCGAGCTGATCCGAACGCAGGTCGGCGACCGCTACGTCGTCGAAGCGATGCGCGCCGGCGGCTACAACCTCGGTGGCGAGCAGTCGGGGCACATCATCTTCCTCGACCACAATACCAGTGGTGACGGTCTGATCACCGCACTGCAGACGCTCGCGATCATGCGGCGAAAGGAGCGTACACTTGCCGAACTCACGGCCGATTTCGTGCGTTTCCCGCAGGTGCTCGTGAACGTGCAGGTAAGGGAGAAAAAGCCGATCGACGCCCTGCCTACGTTCGCGAAGGTGCTGGAACGCGTCGAAGCCGATCTGGACGGCAGCGGTCGTGTGTTGATTCGCTACAGCGGAACGGAGCTCAAGGCGCGCATCATGGTGGAGGGCGAGGACGAGGATCGTGTCGGCGTCCACGCGCACGATCTCGCCGACGAACTCCGACGCGCACTGGGAGGTGCGTGAAATGCGCCGCCTCACGCTGAGCCTCGACGCGCTGGCGATTCTCCGATCGGAAGCCAAAGTGCGGGACGTCGATGTCGCGGTCGCCGCGACGCTCGCCGAACTCGCCGCAGTCGACGCGGTTCGGCTGGGGGTGAACGAGGATCTGTCACCCGTCAGCGCACAGGATGTGAGCGATGTGCGTCGGGTGGTGCGAACGCTCGAACTCGCGTTGCCGGTGGATCCGTCGCTCGTGAAGATTGCGCTCGAAGCCCAACCGGAGCGGGTGCTGCTGGCCGACGAGGGGCGCGGCGGCGGGCTGCCGTGCGAGCCGCTCGATCTGCGGGGCCGCGGTGTGTCGCTGGCGCCCATGGTGCGGCCGCTCGCCGATGGTGGCATTCCGGTCTCGGCGCTGATCAAGCCCGAGCTGGAAGCGGTGAAGACGGCGCACGCCGAGGGCGTCGAAGGTGTCGAGTTCTATACGGGAGCGATCGTCGACCTGCCGCCGGTCGAGCGAATTCGCGAACTCGAGAAGCTCGGAGACGCCGCCCGACTGGCCTCCAAGTTGCGGATGCACATCGCGGCGGGCGGGGGGCTCGGGTATCGCAGCGTCACGGACGTGATCGAGAACGCACCGGCACTGGCGGCGGTCGTCGTCGGCCGTGCGGTCATTGCACGCGCGGTATTGATCGGACTCGATCGAGCGCTGCGCGACTTGCGGGCACTGGTGGGATGACGGGGGAAACCCCGCGAGGTTCGTGCGCGTGAGCCCGCAGGTGTGGCGACTCTACGGTGCGGCCGCGAGCAGGCGCCTCGACCGACACGCCATCGAATCCCTCGGTGTCCCCGGCGATGTCTTGATGGAGAGCGCCGGGCGCGCCGTCTGCGAAGCCGTTCTCGAGGAGCTCCGGCCGGGCGGTCGGGTCGTGGTCGTCTGCGGAACGGGCAATAATGGCGGCGATGGGTTCGTGATCGCACGCCACCTGCGGCTACTCGGTGTGGACGTACGCGCCGTTCTGGTCGGGGACGAGAATCGTCTTGCCGCGGATGCCGCGGTCAATCTACACCGCGCCCGTGCGGTCGATGTCGGGTTCGAGAGTGCGCGCTGGCGCGCTCCGGCGTCAGGCGTCATCGTCGACGCGGTGTTCGGAACCGGTCTTTCACGTGCCGTCGAAGGTCCGGCGGCTGCGGCCATCCGACGGATCAACGCGGGACGTGACGCACACCGCGATTCACTGCGCGTCGTCGCGGTGGACCTGCCGTCCGGTCTCTGCGCGGATACGGGGCAGGTGCTCGGCGTCGCGGTGCGTGCGGACGTGACGGTGACCGTCCAGGCTCCGAAGCCGGCGTTGGTTCTCCCGCCCGGGCGTGAGCATGCCGGCCGCGTGGTCGTGGCGAGAATCGGAATCGCGGAGGACGGCGGCGATCTGGCCGCCGACGCGGAGGTGTGGACGCGCTGCGAAGTCGGTCGCCGGCTCCCCGACCGCCCGGCGGCCGGTCACAAGGGGACGTTCGGTCACGTGCTGCTCGTCGCGGGTTCGGAAGGGAAGACCGGCGCGGCTGCGTTGGCGGCGCAGGCCGCGTTGCGAATGGGCGCAGGGCTCGTCACCATCGCGTGCCCGGCCGGCTTGAACGACATTCTCGAAATCAAGTGCACCGAGGCGATGACGGCGCCGGTGCCGGATACCAGCGAACGCGCGTTCGCGGTCGGGGCGGCTGCTCCGCTGATCGAGCTCGCGGCGACGCGGAGCGCCATCGGCCTGGGGCCGGGCATCGGCCGCGGCGCCGAGACGATGAAGCTGGTCCGGGGCCTGGTGCCGAAGTTGCGCAAGCCGCTCGTACTCGACGCCGACGGTCTGTTCGCGTTCGCAGGCGACCCCGAACGTCTGGCGGCGCGTCGCGATCCGACGGTGCTGACTCCACACCCGGGCGAGGCCGCGTATCTGCTCGGCTCGTCGCCCGCCGACGTGAACCGCGACCGTCCAGCCGCGGCACGATCGTTGGCAGTACGCTCGGATTGCATCGTGCTCTTGAAGGGGGCTGCGAGCGTGATCGCGGCGCCCGACGGAAGGGTCTGCCTGAACCCGACCGGCAATCCCGCGCTGGGAAGCGGTGGAACCGGAGACGTACTCACGGGACTCGTCGCCGCGTTGCTCGGCCAGGGCCTCGGCGGCTTCGAGGCGGCGGCGATGGCAGCGTTCGTGCACGGGGCCGCAGCCGATCGGCTCGCGGCCGAAATCGGCGTCTCGGGGCTGATCGCGGCGGACCTCGCCCGCGCGATTCCGGAGGAATGCACGAGCTTGCGCGCTGCGGCGGGGGCGGCGCGTGGTCCCGGAAGACGTCTTGCGATTTCGTTCCCCGAGCCCTGAGCGGACCGCCGCCGCTGCGCGACTGCTGGCATCGCTGTTGGACGACCGGGGCCTGGTGGTATCCCTCGTCGGCGATCTCGGTGTCGGCAAGACCGTCTTCGTCAAAGGATTCGCCGAGGGGCTGGGCATCGATCCCGCCTCCGTGGTGAGCCCGACCTTCGTGATCTGCAGCGAGTATCCGACCCGGACGGGGCGCGGTCTGGCCCACGTCGACCTGTATCGAGTCGAACGGATCGGCGAGCTGGAGGCCACGGGCTTCGTCGATCTGCTCGAGCCCGGAGCCGTCGTCGCGGTGGAGTGGGGCGACCGCTTTCGCGAGGCGCTGCCGTCCGACCACCTGGAAATCGAAATTCTTCGCCCGGATCCGGTCGCCGACCCGGCGAGACGCGACCTACACGCGCTAAGCTGCGGCCCGGTTTCGAGTGCGGCGCTCGCGCGCTGGACCGACGCTCTCGACCAACGCGAAGAGCGGATCGACGACCGGAAATGAGTTCATGGCCCTGATCGTCCAGAAATACGGCGGCACCAGCGTCGGCGATCCCGATCGGATCCGGAACGTCGCGAAACGCGTGATCGCGACCCAGGCCGAGGGGAACCGCGTGGCGGTGGTGGTCTCGGCGATGTCGGGAGAGACCGATACGCTGGTCGCGTTGGCCCACGATCTCGGCGGCCCGGTCCCCGACCCGCGGGAGTTCGACGTGCTCGTGTCGACGGGCGAACAGAAGACGATCGCGCTGCTCGCGATGGCGATCCACGGCCTGGGCAAATCGGCACGTTCCTTCACGGGTGCGCAGATGGACATGCGGACCGATACCGCGCACACGCGCGCGCGGATTGCGAGTATCGACGCCAATCGGATCCTCTCCGTGCTCGACGAGGGCTCGGTGGCGGTGATCGCGGGTTTCCAGGGCGTGGACGATGGCGGCAACATCACCACGCTGGGACGTGGCGGTTCCGACACTTCCGCGGTCGCGATCGCGGCCGCGATCGGAGCGGACGTCTGCGAGATCTTCACGGACGTGGACGGTGTGCTCACGACCGATCCGCGCATGGTGCCCGCGGCACGCAAGCTCGATCGCATCTCCTACAACGAGATGATCGAAATGGCGAGTCTCGGCGCGAAGGTGCTCCAGACGCGCTCGGTTCGTTTCGCTGCGCGTTATCGCGTGCCGCTCCACGTACGCTCCTCGTTCAAACCCGACGAGGGAACCTGGGTCGTACCCGAGGAAGAGATCATGGAAGGCCTGTTCGTATCCGGCGTCACCTACAATCGCGACGAAGCCAAGATCCGAGTGCGGGGTGTGAAGGACGTGCCCGGCGTCGCCGCGCGGATCTTCGGTCCGCTGTCCGACGCGGGCATCGTCGTCGACGTGATCATCCAGAACCTCGCGCAGGACGGAACGACGGACGTGACGTTCACCGTGCAGAAGGGCGACTACCGCAGGGCGATCGAGATCGCGAAGGAGGTAGGCGACCGGCTCGGCGCCGCGGCGATCGATGCCGACGAGAAGATCGCAAAGGTCTCGATCGTTGGCCTGGGAATGAAGGATCACGCTGGTGTGGCGTCTCGCATGTTCGAGGTGCTGGCTGAAGAGGGCATCAACATCCAGTTGATCTCGACCAGTGAAATCAAGGTCTCGGTGGTGATCGAAGAATCCCAGACCGAGGCCGCCGTGGCGGCCCTGCACGCGGCCTTTCTCGAAGTCGGCGCGGCGGAACCCATCGCCGAAAACTGATCTCCCGGTCCCGATTCGGGAGTTCCGATGCGGCAAACCGCGCCCGGGCAATGGGCGGGCTTCGCGCTATCGCTGCTGTTGCTCGCGCTGGCCTGGCCAAATCGCGAGCAACGACCCGAGCCGTGCGCCGCCCCGGTGATCCGCGGACCGGATGAGGTGCTCTGCGAGTCCGGCTCGGACCCGGTACCGCGACTCGAGGGCCCGCTGCGGCGACTGTTCGGGCGGCCTCTCGATCCGAACCGCGCCGATGCGATCGCACTCGAGACGCTTCCGGGCGTCGGACCGGCCCGAGCCGCCGCGATCATCCGGGAGCGCTGCGTCCGACCGTTCGCGTCGATTGCGGACATGCAACGGGTGGTGGGAATCGGCCCGCAGCGGGTTCGCGAGCTCGAGCCGTTCCTCGAGCTGCAGGAAGGATTGGCGCACGGGGGTACAGCTCCAGTAAAATCAAGCACTTGTCGTTCGACTTGCGAGAACGGCGCGGTGCCGGCCGGAACGAGTTCCGATTGTGCGCCGGCGCGGTCCGGAGAGGCGACGGAATGATGGTCGAGTTCGAGAGCCGCGCGGCGCGCACGCTTCGATTCGTTCGCGAAGAGATGTGGGAGTACCAGGCCGATCCTCGCAGCTGGGCGGGTCGCGCGGTCTCCTTCCTGCAATTCTCGGTCATGATCGGCCAGGGCTTCGTCCGCGACATGCTGCTGCTGCGGGCGAGCGCGCTCACCTACTTCACGGTGCTGTCGCTCGTTCCCATGATCGCGGTGACGGTGTCGATCGCGAACGCGGTCGGGGTGACGGGAAATTTCGCAGAAGCCGTGATCGACTATCTCGCAGCCGGCAGCCCGGATGCGCGCGAGAAGATCCTCGAGACGGTTCGAAACGTGAACTTCCGGGCGCTCGGAACCCTCGGTGCGGCGATGTTGTTCTTGACGACCGTGCTCGCGGTCGGAAACATCGAGCGTTCGTTCAACGAGATCTGGGGGGTCAAGAAGGGACGTACCTGGGCTCGGAGGCTGCCGGACTATCTCGCGGTCCTCGTGATTGCTCCGATTCTCACGGGAGCGGGGCTGTCGGCTCGGACGTCGCTCGAGAGCCAGGCCGCGGTGCAGTATCTGCTTTCGACGCCCGGCCTCTCCACGCTGTATGCGTACGGCCTCGGCTATCTGCCGACCGTGATGCTCGGTCTGGCCTTCTCGTTCCTGATATGGTTCCTGCCGAATACCAAGGTGAATCCCGTTTCTGCGGTTCTCGGCGGTGTGGTCGCGGCGGTGCTGGTTGCGGGGGCGCAGAATGCGTATCTGGGTCTGCAGATCGGAGTCGCGCGCGCGAGCACCGTGTTCGGAACCTTCTACGCGATTCCACTGTTGTTCGTCTGGCTGTATTGCTTCTGGGCGATCGTGCTCTTCGGCGCCGAAGTCGCGTTCGCCCATCAGAATCTGAACCTCTACCGCGATGAGATTCGCGGCCAGAAGTCGGGCGCGGCGGATCGCGAGGCGATTGCGATGTCGATCGCACTCGAGATCGCGAGGTCCTTCCGCGATCGCGGTGAGTGCTGGGACTCCGACACCCTCGCCGAAGCACTCAACGTACCGGTGCGTATGGTGCGAGACCTGCTGGGATGCCTCGAAGGCGCCGGCATCGTGTCGCGGCGGTTCGATGGAGACGGCGAGAGTGGTGTGCAGCTCGGTGGTTCCGCCGACCGGATCCGGGTGACGGATGTGATCGCCAGCGTCCGCGGCGAGCGCAGACCGCTGACGGGAGATGCAGCCGTCACGCAGCCGGTCGAGAAGCTGCTCATGACGTTGAACGCGGGCGAGCTGGAACAAGCCGGCGGCCGGACGCTCGCCGACCTGCTCGCCGATGTACCGCCGTGCCCGGTCGGCAACGGCTAGGGCCCGCCGTCGCCGCATCGGTTGACCCGTTCGCAGGCCGGGGGTAGGGTCGTTCCTCGCCTTTTGCGGCGGGTTCCCGATGCGGATCTACCTCGACCACAACGCTACGACACCGGTTCGACCCGAGGTCGCCGAAGCCATGGATGTCGTGCAGCGCTCGATCTTCGGAAATCCCTCGAGCGTTCACGAGGAAGGTTCCGCCGCGAAGGCGGAGTGCGACCGCGCTCGCGCGCGGGTGGCCAGTCTTCTCGGAGTCGACCCCGGCGACGTGTTGTTCACCGGCGGTGCGACCGAGGCCAACAACACCGTGTTGCTCGGCCTGCTGGCGCACCGCGAGGCGGGGCCGGGGCACGTCGTCACGACGAATGTCGAGCACCCGTCGGTCGCTGCTCCGCTCGAGTGGCTCGAACGCACGGGCTGGCGGGTGACGCGGGTGCCCGTCGACGTGGAGGGCCGCGTCGACGCCGCAGCCGTGGTGGCGGCGATCACAACCGAGACGGCACTGGTTTCGGTGATCTGGGCCAACAACGAGACCGGCGTATTGCAACCGATCGAAGCCATCGCCGAGGCGGCCCACGAGCGCGGGGTGCCGTTCCACTCGGACGCGACCCAGGCGGTGGGCAAGCTTCCGGTCGACCTCTCGAGTGTGTCGGTCGATTTGTTGTCGCTGTCGGCGCACAAGCTCAACGGCCCGAAGGGCGTCGGTTGCCTGATCGTGCGCGCCGGGGTCGTCTTCGAGCCGTTCCTGCTCGGTGGCCCGCAGGAGCGGCGACGCCGCGGTGGTACCGAGAACGTTGCGGGCATCGCGGGCCTGGGGGTCGCCTGCGAGCTCGCCGAGAACGAGCTGCCGGAGCGTTCCTCGCGGTACTGCGCGCTTCGCGATCGTCTGTGGGATGGACTTCAGTCGAAGGTTTCGGGAGTTCGTCGCAACGGATCGGCGGTCTACGTGCTGCCGAACAGCCTGAACGTCGAGTTCGAGGGCGCGGCCGGTGAGATCTTGTTGCAGGCTCTCGATCTCGAGGGGATTGCGGTGTCGTCGGGCGCGGCGTGTGCGTCGGGCACGATCGAGCCGTCGCACGTGTTGCGTGCGATGGGCCGTACGCCGGAAGCCGCTCGCGGATCGCTGCGGATGAGCGTCGGCTACGGAGTGGATGACACGCACATCGATCAGCTGCTGGCCGTGTTGCCCGATATCGTCGAACGCGCGCGTCGGGTGGGTGCCGTATGAGTGAGCGCACGGTGGTGGCGATGTCGGGCGGGGTCGATTCGTCGGTCGCAGCCGCACTGATGGTCGAGCAGGGCCACGAAGCGATCGGGATCACGATGTCGCTCGCGGGCGACGGCTCGCGCTGTTGCTCGATCGAAGATGCAGACGACGCTCGCCGCGTGGCGAGCAGCCTCGGAATGCGACATTTCGTCGCGAATTACGGTGACCGGTTCCGGCGTGCCGTACAGGAGGTGTTTGCAGACGAATACCTATCGGGTCGGACGCCGATTCCGTGCGTGACCTGCAACACCAAGTTCAAATTCGAATACCTGATCGAGCGCGCACACGTCTTCGGTGCAGAGCGTGTCGCGTCCGGGCACTACGCGCGAATCGACGACGACCCGGAGACCGGATTGAAGCGGTTGCGAACCGCCGCCGACGCGTCGAAGGACCAGACCTACTTCCTGTTCGAATTGAAGCAGGAGCAGCTGTCGGCCGTGCTGTTTCCGCTCGGAAACATGGTGAAGGCCGAGGTGCGCGCACACGCGCGACGGCTCGGGCTCCAAACCGCGGAGAAGACCGAAAGCCAGGAGATCTGCTTCGTCCCCGATGGCGACTACGCGGCTGCAGTCGAACGCATCCGCCCCGATGCGCTGCCGGGCGAGGGAGACATCGTCGACGCGAACGGAGTGTTCCTCGGCCGCCACCCCGGAATCCATCACTATACGGTCGGTCAGCGTCGTCGACTCGGCGTAAGCGCGCCGAAACCGCTGTATGTCTCCTCGATCGACGCCGCCCGCAATCGCGTCGTGGTGGGCGGTCGCGAGGATCTGATTGCGGATGTCGCCTGCGTCCAACGGGTGTCGTGGGTAGCCGGCGCCCCCCCCGCCGGACCTCTGCGCGCGCGTGTGAAGATTCGCTACGGCGATCCGGGGACGATGGCCGAGCTCGATTCGTGCTCGGACGGCTCGGTCCGAGTCTCATTCGAAGAGTCCGTGTACGCGGTCACGCCCGGCCAGGCCGCGGTCTTCTACGACGGCGAGATCGTGCTCGGAGGCGGCTGGATCGCGGGGCGAATCGCTTGAACGGGCATTCCGAAGCCGATTCGATCGAGGGTCTCGCGGAAGCCATCGGTTACGAATTCGCGGATCCGGCGCTCGCGGTCCTGGCGCTGTCGCATCCCTCCTACGCGCACGAAGTCGACGGCAGCCGTGGCAATGAAAGGCTGGAGTTCCTCGGCGATGCGGTGCTCGACCTGGTCGTGAGCGAGCTGCAATTCCGGCTGCACCCGGATTGGAGCGAAGGCGACCTGTCCCGCTCGCGCGCCGCGCTCGTGAACAAGGATGCGCTCGCGGAGCGCGCTCGTTCGATCGGTCTCGACCGCTTCGTGAAGCTCGGGCGCACCGAACGTCGCAGTGCGGGACAGCACAAGGATTCGGTGCTGGCGAATTGCCTCGAAGCGGTGATCGGCGCGATCTATCTGGATTCCGGAGTCGTCGCGGTGCACGACTGGGTGAAGAAGATCTTCGCCGACGGTTTCGCCGCGGAAGGCAAGCCCGAGCGCCGAGACGCGAAGACGACGCTCCAGGAGTGGGCGCACGCCCGGCTTCGGGTGACGCCGTCCTACCGCACCACACGCGATAGCGGCGTCGAGAACGACGAAGAACGTTTCACCGTGGAAGCGCTCGTCGGTGACGAAGTCTGGGGCGTGGGAACGGGTCGTTCGAAGCGCGTCGCCGAGCGTGCGGCCGCCCGGGTGGCGATCGAACGCTGCGTGGCGACGGATGACTGAGCGCGCGTACCGTGCCGGAACCGTGGCGCTGCTCGGAAAACCGAACGCCGGGAAATCGACGCTGTTGAATCGATTGCTCGGGTGGAAGCTCGCGATCGTGACCGACAAGCCCCAGACGACCCGCAGTCGGATTCTCGGCATCTTGACTCGCGAAGACGCGCAATTCGTACTGCTCGACACGCCCGGATTCCACGCGGGCACGAAGGCGTTGAATCTCGCGCTGAACGAGATCGTCGATGAAGTCGCTGCGGGCTGCGATGTCGCGCTGCTGCTCGTCGACTTGCTGCGCGGCTGGGACGATGAGCACGCCGCGCTGGCGCAGCACCTCGCTGCGGCCGGGACGCCGCTGCTGGTCGTCGGGACGAAGAGCGATCGCGTCGATCGCGCGCGACCCGTGTGGCCGGATTCCGCTCCGGAGCCGCATATCGTTTCGGCGAAGACGGGCACCGGAATCGACACCCTGCTCGAGCGGCTCCGGGCGCTGCTCCCCGTGTCGCCGCCGCTCTACCCCGAAGACGAGCTCAGCGATCGACCGATGCGATTTCTCGGCGCCGAGCTGGTGCGTGAAGCCGCATTCGAGTCGCTGAGCCAGGAGCTTCCGTACGAACTCGCCGTCGAAATCGTGGAGTGGGACGAAAAACGCCCGGACCTGGTGCGAATTCGCGCGAACTTGCTCGTGGAACGCGCGTCGCAGAAGCAGATCGTGATCGGACGCGGAGGACAGGGGATCAAGCGCATCGGGGTGCGCGCGCGCCGCGAGATCGAGCGTCTCGTCGGGCGAAAAGTTCATCTCGCCCTGTGGGTGAAGGTCGAGCCGAAGTGGTCCAAGAAGCCGAACCGGTTGAAGGCCCTCGGATACGATTGACTCCGGGTCACGACGCCGAAGCGATTGACTGAGAAGTCGAGCTTCGTGTAATTTATCGATTCCTGCTCGCGAGATACCATCGCAGTGGTGCGCCATGAACCCCTCTGACGGGTCCGGTCTGCGACGGGAACCGTTCATTCAAGGATATCCAGGAGACGGCATGGGTCAGAAGGAAGTCGTGATCGCCAGCGCAGTGCGAACCCCGATCGGATCGTTCCAGGGAGTGTTCTCGTCGCTCTCGGCTTCGGATCTCGGCGCCGTCGCGGTACGGGAGGCCGTGCGACGCGCGGCGGCAAAACCCGAAGATGTCGATCGCGTAATCATGGGCAACGTGCTGTCCGCCGGCATGGGACAGGCGCCCGCTCGCCAGTGCGTGATCAAGGCCGACTTTCCCGTGAACGTCGGAGCCGTGACGCTGAACAAGGTCTGCGGGTCGGGTCTGCAGGCGGTGATGTACGCGCGGCGCGAAATCCTGATCGACGACGCCGACCTGATCGTGGCCGGCGGAATGGAATCGATGACCAACGCGCCCTACCTCCTTCCGGGCGGTCGTTCCGGGTTGCGAATGGGCAACGGCGAAGTCGTCGACTCGATGATCGCCGATGGGCTCTGGGATCCCTATGACGATCACCACATGGGTGTTTGCGGAGACGCGACGGCGGCGAAGTACGGCTTCACTCGCGAGGCCCAGGACGAATTCGCAGCGACCAGCTATCGGCGTGCGTTGGCGGCCCAGTCTGCGGGCCGCTTCAAGGAGGAGATCGTTGCGGTCTCCGTGCCGCAGCGAAGGGGCGAGCCGTTGCTCATCGACCAGGACGAAGAGCCCGGTCGCGGCGATATCGCAAAGATGGCCAAGCTGCGCGCCGCGTTCACCAAGGACGGCACCGTGACCGCCGCCAATGCCTCGTCGATCAATGACGGGGCCGCGGCGCTGGTGGTGTGTTCGGGCGACATCGCGAAGGAACGCGGCTACAAGGTGCTTGCGAAGATCGTCGCCGATTCGACCGCGGCGGTCGAGCCGAAGTGGTTCACCGTGGCTCCGGTCGAAGCGCTCAAGAAGCTCTATGCGAAGACCGACAGCAAGGCGGGCGACTGGGACCTCTACGAGATCAACGAAGCCTTCTCGTGCGTCACGATGGCCGCGATGAAGGATCACGGCATCGACCCCGAGACGGTCAACGTGAACGGCGGTGCGGCCGCGCTCGGTCATCCGATCGGCTGCTCGGGCGCTCGAGTGCTCGTGACGCTGCTGCACGCGCTCGCAGATCGAGGCAAGAAAACCGGTATCGCGACGCTCTGCATCGGTGGAGGAGAAGCGGTGGCCCTGGCAGTGGAGCTCGCCTGAACATGAAGAGAATCGGAATCATCGGCACCGGAACCATGGGCTGCGGGATCGCACAGGTGGCCGCGCAGATTCGCTGCGACGTCATCTTCCAGAACCGCAAGCAGGCATCGGTCGACCGGGGCCTCGAGAACATCAAGAAGAGTCTCGAGCGGATGGTCAGCCGCGAAAAGATCACGCAGCATCAGGCCGAGGGTGTTCTCGAGCGGATTCACGGCGTGGTGGCGCTCGAGGACCTGAAGGGTTGTGATCTCGTGATCGAGTCGGCACCCGAGGATCTCGCGATCAAGGAGGATCTGCTCCGGAAGATCGACGGAATCGTCGATGACGAGTGCATCATCGCGACGAATACATCGAGTCTCTCGGTGACGAAACTCGCGTCGTTCGTGAGTCGACCGGGTCATTTCATCGGCATGCACTTCTTCAATCCGGTGCCCGCGATGAAGTTGGTCGAAGTCGTCTCGGGAATGCGCACCACCGACAGTACGGTCGGTGCGATTCGCGAATTCGCCGAGGCGCTCGGCAAGCTGCCGATCGACGTCAAGGACTACCCGGGCTTCGTGGTGAACCGCGTGCTGTTTCCGATGATCAACGAGGCCGCGTTTGCGTTGCAGGAAGGCGTTGCGGACGCCAAGGGAATCGACGAGTGCATGAAGGGCGGATGCAACCACCCGATGGGACCGCTCGCGCTCGCGGATCTCGTCGGCCTCGACGTCGTCCATGCGATCCTCAAGAGCCTCTATCTGGAATACGGCAACCCGCGTTACGCCCCGTGCCTCGAGATCACCAAGCGCGTCGAGACGGGCTGGCTGGGTCAGAAGAGCGGCAAGGGCTTCTACGACTACGGTCGCTGAGGGCGCGCACCGCCCGAATCCGCTTCGGCGAGGCCGGCCTGATCCGAACGCACCGGCTACGTGGTGTTTCGGGTGATCGGTACGGCTCCGACGC
>Ga0055476_10000055_pt1 | contig 22937 bp, 21 predicted proteins | sample Muzzi_CordC_D2_FD_57682 | JGI IMG/M metagenome (GOLD analysis project Ga0055476, IMG submission 57682) | Wetland microbial communities from San Francisco Bay, California, USA, that impact long-term carbon sequestration - Muzzi_CordC_D2 | ecosystem: Environmental > Aquatic > Marine > Wetlands ... | reverse complement strand
AACACCGCCACGTCTCCGGTCACCGTGGCATTCAAAGCCGTCAGGGCCTTTTGAAACCGCGTGTACGCCACCGAAAAACAGATTTCTGTCCGGCCAGCGCCGGGTCTGGTCGAATTCTTTTTCCAGTTGTCTGTATAAAACGTCTTCAAAACCACCTTCGATATTCAGCAGCTTGTTCTCATAATGAATTCTGGACCGGTCAATGGCTTGCTGGAGTGGAAGCTGTTCGTCCACAATACGCAATAACACCTGCAGAATGGCGGAGCGGATACGGTTTGACCCCCCCGACCCCAGGGCGATAGAGCGCCCGTCATTCAGTTTCAGCATGCTGGGCGCCATCATCGAGGTCAGGCGCCGGTTTTCCTGCCAGATATGGAAACCGTGTGGATTGAGGTCTTCTTCGCCGAGCATGTTGTTCAACATGATGCCTGTGTCCCCCAGCATGTGACCGCAACCCTCGCCGTTGCTGGCGGTCAGCGAGGCAAGGTTTCCTTGCTGATCGATGACGCTGATGTGTGTGGTGCCTCTGAAAGCCCGCACCCGGCCCCTGACCTGATGCTGATATTGTTCAAGCAGGGCAGGGTCCAGCATGCGTTCATCCAGGCCGTTACTGCGAATACCGTTCAGGCGCGCCTCATTGCTGGACTGCATCAATTCGGCGAGTCGGGAAATGCCCTCGACGCTGTCTATGGATAGACCAGCCGGTACGTACAGGTCGAGCAGCTTCAGCGCAAATCCAATCAGCAAGCCGCCCGAGGAAGGTGGTGGGTTAGTGAAAAAACCGGCGTTCCGGTACTGAATGTGCAGGGGCGGGCGCCGCCTGACCTGGTATTGCTCCAGGTCATCAACTCTCAGGTGTCCGCCTTCACTGCGGCAGGCACTGTCGATGGCTGTGGCGATGTCACCTTCATAAAACAGGCGTTCACCTTCCTTAGCCAGCGCCAGCAGCGTTTCCGCCAGTTCCGGCAGGTGAAGCATCTCGCCTTCACCGATCAGTCTGTCCGGCGTCGACAGGCTGGCGAAGCGCTGTGCCGCTTGCGGTGTGGCAAGGTAGATGGGACGTACGACATCCAGGATGTAGGCCTGCAGCTGGTTGACGCGCAACCCCTTGTTGGCCAGTTCGATGGCGGGTTCCAGTAAAACGGACATGGGTAAGCTGCCCATGTCGCGATGGATGGCAAACATCCCGCGCACCGTGCCTGGTGTGGCCACTGCACCATAGCCGATGTGAAATTCCTGCAGAGTTGTTCCAAAATCGGCCTGGATGGGATGGAAGTCTACCCTGCTGGCGGGCAGCTTGTGTCTCGGAGTGTGGGCAAAAAAATCATAGATGCTGGTTTTTCCTGCCCCGGAGTGCGCCAGCAGGAAGCCGCCGCCACCGAGTGAAGTCAGCACTGGTTCGGCCACGCAGGCGGTCCAGTGCGCCGCAATCACCGCATCAAACGCGTTTCCCCCCTCACGCAGTGCGAAAGCAGCGGCTTCAGCGGTTGCCGCATGCCCGGCAGCAACGGCGCCTTTTAGTTTCAATTTTGTCATGCCATTCGGTCGTTGTGGCGGACCAAACCAGCCGCTCGGTTCAAGGAATCGTCCCGGCTGGCATGCGGCCAGAGAGAGCCCGGCAAGAATTGTCATGGCTTGGGTGGCAAGATACGCCCTACAGGCCCCGTCGACAATATCGGGCGAAACTATAGGGACTTCGATACTTGATTTAAATCAAGGACACAGAACGCACGGGCTTGATAATGCGGCTTTGCAAGGAATAGAGGGTGTTATGTACTCTAACAAGCACCTCACAGAGGTGAATCGCACAGGGTTCCTCCGTGGCAGTATCCTGTTGCTCGGCGTGTTAGCTGTCTTGGCATCAAGCACTGTCTGCCTGGCCGCTAGCGAAACAGACGCCGTGCTGCAGCTGTACAAAGAGAATTGTGCCGAATGCCACGGTGAAAACCGTCTCGGTGCTATGGGCCCGGCGTTGTTGGCAGGTAACCTGAAGCGCCTGCAGCGGAAAGCTGCCGTTGAGGTCATCAGGCACGGGCGTGTGGCGACCCAGATGCCCGCCTTTGCTGACAAGCTGTCCACGGATGATATTCTGGCACTTGCCGATTATATCTTTACGCCGCTGAAAGAAACTCCGGTCTGGGGCCTGGTTGAAATCAGTGGCAGCCATATCGTCTACAATCAACCCGGTACACTGCCGGACAAGGCGGTGTTCGAGGTCGACGATTTGCTGAACCTGTTTCTGGTCGTGGAGCTTGGCGATCATCATGTCACGCTGCTCGATGGCGACCGCATGGAGCCCATACACCGTTTCCCGACGCGCTTCGCCCTGCACGGTGGTCCCAAGTTTTCGCCATCGGGACGCTTCGTGTATTTCGCATCACGCGATGGCTGGATCAGCAAGTACGATATCTATAACCTCAAACTGGTGGCAGAGGTTCGCGCCGGTATTAATACCCGTAACCTGGCGGTGTCGGCCGACGGGCGTTATGTGATGGTGGCGAACTATCTGCCGCATACCTTGCTGCTGCTGGACGGACGTGATCTCCGCCCCATCAGGCTTTACGAGGTAAAGGATGGCTCGGGCAAGACCTCACGCGTCAGTGCCGTCTATACGGCGCCGCCGCGCAGCAGTTTCATAGCGGCCCTCAAAGATATCCCCGAGGTCTGGGAGATTTCATATGCCGACGAGCCACCTGCAGGATTCAGCAGCTGGGTGCATGATTATCGCAAGGATTCAGGGGAGAAAGTAAGGCCGGAATCATTCCCGGTACGGCGGATCCGGGTCGATGACTACCTGGATGACTTTTTCTTTGACCCGGAGTATGTGTCACTGATCGGCGCTTCACGCGAAGGCCGGGGGCAGGTGGTGAACATGAACGTAGGCAGGGTGGTGGCAGATCTGAATCTGCAGGGTATGCCACACCTCGGATCGGGTATTACCTGGATTTACCAGGGGCGACCGGTACTGGCGACACCTAACCTCAAGGAAGGCAGCGTAACGGTCATCGACATGGACAGCTGGAAAACGATAAAACGTATCGAGACCCTGGGCCCTGGTTTTTTCATGCGCAGCCACGAAAACACCCCCTACGCCTGGGTGGATGTCTTCTTCGGACCCGACAAGGATGCCATGCACGTGATCGACAAAAAATCGCTGGAGATCGTCAAGACACTGCGGCCGGCGGCGGGCAAGACCGCGGCTCATGTAGAATTTACGCGTGACGGCAGGTATGCCCTGGTGAGTATCTGGGATCAGGAGGGTGCCGTGGTGGTTTACGATGCGGCGACGCTGGAAGAGGTAAAACGTTTGCCTATGAACAAACCGTCAGGGAAATATAACATTTACAACAAGACCCGCTATTCGGCAGGCACGAGTCACTAGTGCCCCTTGAGGCAGTACCGGAGGCTTTTGTGGCATTAAGCCTGAGCAGGCTGGTTTTTCATGCTTGACCTAGATCAAGGACATGATATGAGCGCGAACTCAAACTTCCGATTATGCCCAAGGCACTCCTGTTCATGACACTGTGTGCGCTCACAACCTCTGCCACCGCGGACACTGTGAGCGCGCAACGTCAAAGTCAGTTACATGATCTCGTACACCAGGATTGTGGTTCCTGTCATGGCATGCGTTTAACCGGCGGACTCGGTCCGGCCCTGACGCCTGGGGCACTGGCCGGCAAAAACCATGAGTTTCTGTTTATATCCATCAGTGAAGGGCGGGCCGGTACGCCCATGCCGCCATGGAAGACGCTGTTGAGCAAGCCGGAAATCGACTGGATCGTGGACTATCTGAAAAGCCCGGGTAAGAAACCGTGAGGCAGTTTTTATTTCTCATTGTGTTCACTGTCCTGATCGGTGCTGCGCCGGCAGCGGAATTGCGCGGCACGGGAGATCTCGGCGTGGTCGTGCAGCGCGCCAGCGGCCAGTTGCTGGTGGTCGAACACAGTAACAATACCCGTCTGGCCGAAATCGATGGTCTCGGCGATTTGTCACACGCTTCGGTGGTTTTTTCACGTGACCAGCGTTTTGCCTACGTGTTCGGCCGCGATGGGGGGTTGACCAAGGTCGACATACTGACCGGCAGCATCGTTAAGCGGGTGATGCAGTCCGGCAACAGTATTGGTGGCGCTATCTCCCAGGATGGGAAACTGGTAGCCGTCTCCAACTATGAACCCGGCGGCGTGCGTGTCTTCGATGCCGATACGCTGGACCTCGTCGCCGACATTCCCGCTGAGTATGCAGCGGGGAAAATTTCCAAAACGGTGGGCCTGGTCGATGCGCCTGGCAATCGTTTCGTCTTCAGTCTGTACGAAGGCAATCAGATCTGGATTGTGGATATGACGGACCCACAGCGGCCGGCAATCAGGCGTTTCGACGATATCGGTAAAGCGCCCTACGATGCGCTCATTACACCGGATGGCCGCTATTACATAGCCGGCCTGTTTGGTGAGGACAGCCTGGCACTGCTGGACCTGTGGCACCCTGAACAAGGTGTGCGCAAGATTCTGAAGGGTTACGCCGGACACGATGAAAAGTTGCCGGTCTACAAAATGCCGCACCTGGAAGGCTGGGCGATGGCGGGCGACGAGGCTTTCCTGCCGGCTGTCGGCCAGCACAAAGTGCTGGTCATGAATGCCAGGACCTGGCAACAGGAAGCCGGGATCGAGGTGTATGGACAGCCGGTGTTTGTCATGGCGAGGCCGGATGGCCGGCAGGTGTGGGTGAATTTTGCTTTTCCCGATAATGACCGGGTCCAGGTTATCGATGTGGTGTCACGCAAGATTATTAAAACACTGAAGCCCGGTAAGGCGGTTCTTCATATGGAATTCACGCCGCGCGGGGAGCATGTCTGGCTGTCGGTGCGCGATGACAATCGTATCGAGGTTTATGATACGCAGAGCCTGAGCAAGCTGGCGGAACTGCCGGCCAGCAAACCCAGCGGCATTTTCTTTACCGATCGTGCGCACAAAATCGGCTTGTGATAATGGAGTTACTGATTAAAAGACTGCTAAACGATTTTCAACGCAACTTTCCGCTGGAACCTGCACCGTTTTCACAGATCGCCCGGCGCCTCAATACCAGTCCCGAGACAGTGTTGAAAACGCTGAAGGAATTGCAGGACAAAGGCGCGGTGAGCCGGGTAGGGCCGGTATTCCGGCCCAATACCGTCGGCGCCAGCACGCTGGCCGCCATCGCTGTTCCGGCATTTAGGCTGCAAACGGTTGCCGCTATCATCAGCGAATTCCCGCAGGTAAATCACAACTACGAACGTGAGCATCATTACAATCTGTGGTTTGTTGTGACCGCAGAAAACAGCTCGGCGCTCACCGAAACACTCCGGCAGATTCAGTTGCAAACCGGCTATCCGGTACTGTCGCTGCCACTGGTCAAGGATTACCATATTGATCTCGGCTTTCGTATGAACCTGGATCGTGGCGCCGCACTCAGGCAGATATCAACGCATGATACCGAACCCGGCCTGCATCCCAGCCGCGAGCTGCTGTTTGGCGGTGCCGAAGACCTGATTGAAGTCATCCAAGATGGTTTGCCGCTGGTTACACGGCCCTACCGGGATATTGCAGACCGACTGGGTTGTTCGGAACAGGCCGTCATCGACAAGCTGCGTAGTATGATCGATGCAGGCATTATCAAGCGGCTCGGCGTCGTGGTGCGTCACCATGAACTCGGCTACAGGGCCAATGCCATGGTGGTCTGGGATGTGCCCGATGACCGGGTCGATCAGTTGGGCCGGCAACTGGGGAAACAGGACTGCGTCACGCTCTGTTATCAACGGCCACGGCGCCTTCCGGACTGGCCGTACAACCTGTTCTGCATGGTGCACGGCTGTGACCGCAATGAAGTGTTGGCCTGTATCAGCCGTATGGTTGAAGGCCTGGACCTGGATGTACCGTACACGGTTCTGTTCAGCGGGCAACGTTTCAAACAGCGTGGCGCACGTTATCGCGGTATCCATTAGTGGATGAACTGGACCGTCGTATTATCAACCAGCTGCAGGGTGGCTTTCCTGTCAGTGAGAGGCCGTTTCGGGAAGTCGGCCAACGCCTTGGTACAACGGAAAGCGAATTGATCACACGCCTGCGTTGCATGCTGGACGACGGCCTGTTGACTCGGTTCGGGCCCATGTATCACGCGGAAAACATGGGCGGGGCAGTCAGTCTGTGCGCCATGAAGGTGCCACTCGCGCGCTTTGACGAAGTCGCCGGACAGGTCAATGCCTTTCCGCAAGTCGCGCACAATTACCAGCGTGATCACGACATGAATATGTGGTTTGTACTGGCTACGGAAACAGCGGATCAACTGGCCGTGACACTACAGAACATCGAGCAGCTTACCGGTATAGCGGTATTCAACCTTCCCAAGCAGGAAGAGTTCTACGTGGGTCTGCATTTCCAGGTTTAGGAATCCTTGAGTGATCAATATTTTTACAATGAGTCAAATAGCAATCATATCTCTCGCAAAGCCGCAAAGCCCGCCAAGAAAATCCTTTGCGTCTCTGCGTCTTTGCGAGAGATTAAACGGATTTTCACATCTCGGCAGTCTGAGATTTGGTCTCGCTGGCTTATGAGTCCCGACGTAATCAATCCGGTAGAGCTGGACAGGCGCATTGTGATGGCAACACAGGCCGGTCTGCCTCTGGACCTGCAGCCCTACCACTGGCTGGCAGCCGAACTGGGTGTGGACGCGGAGACTGTGATGGAACGTTTCCGGGCCATGCTGGCAGACGGACGTATCCGCCGCATCGGTGTTGTGCCTAACCATTACCGGCTGGGGTATTCAGCCAACGGTATGTCGGTCTGGGATGTGCCCGATGAAGAGTTACGGGCGATCGGCAAACAAGTGGGGGAACTGGATATTGTCAGCCACTGTTACCATCGTCGGCGTTGCATGCCTGACTGGCCTTACAACCTGTTTGCCATGGTACACGGCCACAGCCAGGTGGAAGTGCGTGACAAGGTCAATCAAATCGCGCAGCTGCTCGGCGACAAGGTTCGCCAACACGATGTTCTTTTCAGTACGCGTATACTGAAAAAAACCGGATTACGGATCGGAGCTTAGTATGTTTCGTATCTCACAATACATGCAGGAGCTGACAGCTCCGCTCGCGGATCCTCGGGTACGCAAGCCGGACGGTCCGGTTGTCATCTGGAACCTGATCCGCCGCTGCAACCTGACCTGCAAGCACTGTTACTCGATTTCGGCCGACATCGATTTTCCCGGCGAACTGGATAGCCGGCAGATATTCGAGGTCATGGAAGATCTTCGTGCATTTGGTGTGCCGGTGCTGATTCTTTCCGGTGGAGAACCCCTGTTGCGGCCGGAGATCTTCGCCATCTCCCATCGCGCCAAGGACATGGGTTTCTATGTCGGTCTTTCCACCAATGGCACCATGATCGATGCGAAGAATATCGACCGGATTGCCGCGGTGGCTTACGACTATGTGGGTATCAGCATCGACGGCATCCGCGAGACACACGACCGCTTCCGCCAGAAGCAGGGTGCGTTTGACGCCTCCATGCAGGGGATTCGTTTATGTCGTGATGCCGGTATCAAAGTCGGCATGCGTTTCACCCCTACCCAGGATAACGCCCGCGAACTACCGCAATTGCTGGACGTCATGGACGAGGAGCGGGTCGATAAGTTATATGTTTCACACCTGAACTACGGCGGGCGCGGGAACCGTAACCGCCGCTCTGACGTGTTACATCAGACCAGCCGCTGGGTCATGGATCTTTTGTTTGATGCCTGCTGGGCTGACACCCAGGCGGGCCGCAGGCGCGAATACGTCACCGGTAACAATGATGCGGATGGTGTGTATCTGTTGCAGTGGGCCCGACGACATGTGCCGGAACACACTGATTACCTGCGCAAACGCCTGGTGCAGTGGGGCGGCAATTCATCCGGTGTGAATATCGCCAATATCGATAACATGGGTAACGTACACCCGGATACATTCTGGTGGAATTATAACCTCGGTAATGTGAAGGAAAGACCGTTCTCGGAAATCTGGACGGATACCAGTGACCCCTTGATGGCGGGGATGAAGGCTTCGCCCAGACCCCTGAAAGGACGTTGCCGGGTCTGCCACTACCAGGATGTGTGTGGTGGTAATACCCGGGTGCGCGCCTTCCAGTTGACCGGTGACCCCTGGTGGGAGGATCCAGCCTGCTATCTCGATGACCGGGAACTGGGCATCTGCGAAGCAGACTATGCCGGCGATAAGCCGGAAGCTCTGGACTTGGATATTCGTACCGTACGGCACGCAAGTTGAGCATGCAGGTGGCATCGCGCATTCAGTGGATTACTGAATCGAAGCGGATAGCCGCCGCCATCACCAATCAGGCAGGTCTTGATGGCGGGCTAATGGGCGCCCTTGCTGACTAAAAACTCGCTGTATTGTTTGTCAGTGCCGTTAATGTGTCTGATCAGCCACTGCTTGAGGAAGTCCAGTGCGTCTTTCATGGCGCTTTCAGGATGCTCTTCATAGGCAGCCAGAAGATCCTCGACCTTGTCTGTCATCGCCTGATGTTGGACCTTGTGTGCCTCGAAATCCGGATAGTCATATTTGCTCATCAGTCCTTCTTCGTAGACAAAGTGGGTCTTGGTGTAATCCACCACCGCAGCCAGGCATTCCCGTTCGAACTCCTCGCCGGTGGAATAATCCACGCTGGTTTGCAACATGTTTATCAGGTTAATCAGTTTCTTGTGCTGCTCATCGATGGATTCGATACCGACGCTGTACTCGTCCTTCCAGTCGATACGCCTGCGATCCCTGAATTTCCTGCGCACAACCGGTATCAGCACCAGGACCCCCACCAGGGACCAGGTCAGCGGGCTGGCGGGGCCAGCCATGAATGCCACTAACACCGCAACAGCCAGCGTCAGGATGAACAGTGAAAGGGCACACATATCCATGGCTTTGTTCATGTGGAACAGCTCCAATTACCCGTCAGTCCCCGCCAATCGAGCCTGTCGTGGGTGAGGGTTGGTCGAAAGATTGTATCGAAGAGTCCGATCACCAATGACAGATAATACAGCTTGATCTAAATCAAGGACAACAGTGCCCGGTTGGAGTCTGATCGGCCGGGCGTTAACTTGCCGTGGGCAGCTGTTGATTTTTCCTGCATTATTCCGAATCTATCTATGAGGAATTATCCATTCGATAATTTTTACCGGGGTATTCAAGGCGTGCCAGTATGGTTCCTTGTGTGGGCGATGCTGATGGTGGGGGGCATCAACACGGCCTGCGCCGATCCTGTTTACGACCTGGCCAAGAAGTATTTCCCGCCGGCGGACAGGGTCGATGCATTTGAGGGTGAGCCGCTTGCCGCGCCGGTCTATGCGGGTAAGCAGCTGCTGGGTTATGTGCTGCGTACCACGGACATTGCTCCGATTCCGGCTTACTCGGGGAAGCCGATCACTTTGCTTGTCGGCATTGGTGTTGATGGCCGGATTAGCGGTCTGGAGATCACGAAACATTCCGAGCCCATTCTCGCCGCCGGTGTCTCCGATCAGGATCTGAGGCACTATGTGGATCAGTACCACGGCGTCTCGGTACGTGAAAGGGTAAAGCTGGGGGGCGCGGAACGCGAAGGTTTTGTCACCATCGACGGGATTACCGGCGCTACCATTACCGCGATGGTCATGAACGCAACGGTCATGAAGGCTGTCAAGCAGGTCGCTGAGTCGCGCGGGTTACCGTTGTCGCTCGAGGAGCCGGAATCGGCGGCGCAGACCACGACGCCTGCTGAAGTATCAGCCAGTCAGCAAGCCCCGGCCTGGTGGCTGGGTGAGACGAGTGAGCCTTTCTGGGTGTCTGTCTGGCATGAGCGGGTGTGGCAGATCGTTGCATTGTCTGCTGCTCTCGGCCTGCTGGTTTTCATCCTGTTGTTCCAGGACTGGTTGACCCGCCGGCCGAAGTTGCTGAAATATATCCGTATCGGCTACCTGGTTTTTACCCTGTGTTTTATCGGCTGGTACAGCCTGGCCCAGCTTTCAATTATTCACGTGCTGACCTTCATCAATGCCATTCTGCACCAGTTCAGCTGGGAAGCGTTCCTGGTCGATCCCCTGATTTTCATGCTGTGGGGGTTTGTGGCGCTGACGCTCCTGTTGTGGGGGCGCGGCGTGTATTGTGGTTGGCTGTGTCCGTTTGGCGCCCTGCAGGAACTCATTAATAAAATCGCCCAGCGCCTGAAAATCCCGGAGTATCACTTTCCGGATGTTGTTCACGAACGCCTGATGGCGTTGAAATACATTATTTTTGTGACCCTGTTCGGTCTGTCACTGCAATCCATTGGCTATGCGGCCAGGGCCGCCGAGGTGGAGCCGTTTAAAACGGCCATTGTGCTGCACTTCAACAGGGAAGGTGTTTACCTTACTTACGCCCTCGCACTGATGCTGATCGGGGTATTCAACCGCAAGTTTTTTTGCAAATACCTCTGTCCACTTGGGGCGGCTCTGGCGATTCCGGCACCGCTGCGAATCTTTGACTGGCTGCGGCGGCGCAAGGAGTGCGGCCGACCATGCCAGATATGTGCCAGGCAGTGTGAGGTACAGGCTATCCGGCCCACCGGCGAAATCAATCCCAATGAGTGTCACTATTGTCTGGATTGCCAGGTAACGTACTGGGACGATCATCACTGCCCGCCACTGTCGGAAAAACGCATCAGAAGGGAAAAAAGCAAGGCGGCGCTGGATCGTATCAGAGCGGCGATGCCGGCAACATCAAAGCCTGCGGGTGGGTGATGTTTGCAGGCACTGTTTTATTGGCGCGTTGATATAGATCAAGGCCCAAAATATCGATCTAGGTAGGATGCAGTCCGACAATCAACCTGAAAATAGGGGTAGGGGAAAATGGATAACTCAGCGGTTTGCCGTATCGCAGCTATTAGCGTGCTTTTGTTGACCACGATTGGCGCAAATGCCAAGGATTCCGAACACCCGGGCACGACGCCGGGAGAAATGCGCTACAAGGGCGCACCTGTTCCTGAGCAACTCGAGTCAAAAAATGTGGTTACACCCGGTGCCCCGGCCTTGACGGAGGCGGAATTTGCGAAGGCTAAAAAGATATACTTCGAGCGCTGTGCCGGCTGTCACGGCGTGCTGCGCAAGGGTGCGACCGGCAAGCCATTGACGCCGGACATTACGCTTGGCAAGGGCACCGATTACCTGAAAGTGTTTATTGATTACGGATCACCGGCCGGCATGCCGAACTGGGGTACATCGGGTGATCTCAGCGCCGACGAAGTGGTCCTCATGGCCAAGTACCTGCAGCATGAGCCACCGATTCCGCCCGAGTTCGGTATGGAAGAAATGAAGGCGACCTGGAAGGTACTGGTCGCGCCCGAGAAGCGTCCCAGGAAGAAGATGAACAATTACAATATCGAGAATATCTTCTCCGTAACACTGCGTGATAGCGGTCAGATTGCGCTGATTGATGGTGATACCAAAGAAATCATCAATGTCATCGACACCGGTTATGCGGTGCATATTTCGCGCTATTCGACTTCGGGCCGTTACCTGTTTGTTATCGGGCGGGACGCCAGGATCAACCTCATCGACCTGTGGATGAAGAAGCCCGATAACGTCGCTGAACTCAAGATCGGGCTCGAGGCGCGTTCCGTGGAGACATCCAAGTACAAGGGCTATGAAGACAAGTACGCCATTGCCGGCGCCTACTGGCCACCGCAGTACGTGATCATGAATGGCGATACCCTGGAACCCCTGAAAATCGTTTCCACCCGTGGCTACACGGTCGATACCCAGGAATATCACCCGGAACCGCGTGTTGCAGCCATCGTGGCCTCGCATGAGCATCCCGAGTTTATCGTTAACGTGAAGGAAACCGGCAAGGTGCTGATGGTCAACTACGAGGACGTTGAAAACCTCAAGGTGACCACCATCGGTGCGGCGCGTTTTCTGCATGATGGCGGTTGGGATTCCACCCATCGTTACTTCCTCACGGCAGCTAACAAGTCGAACAAGATTGCGGTCATCGACTCGAAGGAAGACACGCTGACGGCCATGGTTGACGTAACCGAGATCCCGCACCCGGGTCGTGGTGCCAACCTGAACGATCCGAAATACGGGCCGGTGTGGGTGACCAGCGCACTGGGTAATGAGAATGTAACCATGATTGGCACGGATCCTGTGAAACACCCGGAACATGCCTGGAAGGTGGTGCGTACACTGAAGGGACAGGGTGGCGGTTCCCTGTTCGTAAAATCCCACCCGAAATCCAATAACCTGTGGGTGGACTCACCGTTGAATCCGGACACCAAGATCAGCCAGAGCGTTGCAGTGTATGATGTGGGCAATCTCGACAAGGGCTTTGAGGTATTGCCGATCGCGGAGTGGGCCGGTATCAAGGGTGAAGGACCGAAGCGTGTCGTTCAGCCCGAGTACAACAAGGCGGGTGACGAGGTCTGGTTCTCGGTCTGGAGCGGCAAGGACGAGGAATCTGCGATCGTGATCGTTGATGACAAGACCCGCAAGCTGAAGCAGGTGATCAAGGATAAGCGTCTGATCACGCCGACCGGTAAATTCAACGTGAATAACACCATGCACGATATCTACTGATCTGCTTGACGCGGAAACCGACGGGAAGGGGGAGAGTATTCCTCTTCCCGTCGGTTTACTTTTCAGTCTCCCGGTTTTCTGTCTGGCTGCGACGCGTCGAAGTCAGGCAGACTTGACCTATGTCAAGGACAGGCTTTCACCCGAAAGCGTTTAATGCTCACCGGATTCAGGCGAATAAGGGGCGTGTGCCATGAGTGAAGTCTTCACCAAGAGCATGGCGAGAAACATCTATTACGGGGGAAGTGTGTTCTTCTTCCTGCTGTTTCTCGCATTAACCTTTGACACTTCCGGAGAAGTGCCAAAGCGTGATAACCACGAGGCAATCGATGAGCAGGTGACGTTGGGCAAGCAGGTGTGGGAGGAAAACAACTGTATCGGTTGCCATACCCTGCTGGGTGAGGGTGCTTACTTTGCGCCGGAGCTTGGCAATGTCTACAAGCGTTTCGGCAACTCGACAGATGCCATCGTTGGCTTTATCAAGAGTCGTCCGGTTGAGGGAATCCCGGGTCGGCGCAGTATGCCGCAGTTCAACCTGAGCGATGAGCAACTGGAAGCTGTGGCGGCCTTCCTGAAGTACGTCAGTGAAATCAAAACGGCCAGAGACTGGCCGCCGAATATACAGGGTTGAGGGGGTTATGATGAAGTATCAGTCGCAATCTGTTGCCAAGCCCTATTTCATCGCCGCTATCGGCCTGTTCGTCGGTCAGATCCTGTTTGGTCTGGTGCTCGGTATGCAATATGTCTGGGGTGATTTCCTCTTTCCGGAAATCCCGTTCAACGTTGCACGCATGGTTCACACCAATCTGCTGATAGTATGGCTGCTGTTCGGTTTCATGGGGGCTGCTTATTTTCTGGTGCCGGAGGAAGCCGAACGCGAGCTGCAGAGTCCGTTTCTTGCATGGGCGCTGTTCTGGATTTTCCTGGTCGCAGGCGCTCTGACCGTACTGGGTTACCTGCTGGTCCCCTATGCGCAGCTGGCCGATATCACCATGAATGACCTGTTGCCCACCATGGGCCGGGAATTTCTCGAGCAACCTACTGTTACCAAACTGGGTATAGTGGTTGTCGCACTGGGATTTCTGTACAACATCGGAGTGACGATTCTTGCCGGCCGCAAGACCGTGGTCAGTCTGGTATTGCTAACCGGGCTGGTAGGCCTGGCGGTATTTTTTCTGTTCGCCTTCTACAACCCGACCAATGTTGTTGACGACAAATACTACTGGTGGTGGGTAGTGCACCTGTGGGTGGAAGGTGTCTGGGAGTTGATTCTGGGGGCGATTCTGGCCTTTGTACTGATCAAGGTTACCGGTGTAGACCGCGAGGTCATCGAGAAATGGCTCTACGTCATTATCGCCATGACTCTGATAACCGGCATCATCGGCACCGGCCACCACTACTATTGGATCGGTACACCGGAATACTGGCAGTGGTGGGGTTCGATTTTCTCTGCCATGGAACCCATTCCCTTCTTCATGATGACCGTGTTTGCCTTCAACATGGTGAACAGGCGGCGTCGCGAGCATCCCAACAAGGTGGCGGTACTATGGGCAATGGGCACTGCGGTCATGGCTTTCCTCGGCGCTGGTGTGTGGGGATTCCTGCATACCCTGGCACCGATAAACTACTATACACACGGTAGTCAGATTACGGCAGCCCATGGTCACATGGCATTCTACGGTGCCTATGTGATGATCGTGTTGACCATTATTTCCTATGCCATGCCGATTTTGCGCGGCAAGGAGGCCGGCGATCCGCGCTCGCAGGTGTTGGAAATGTGGTCGTTCTGGTTGATGACCGTGTCCATGGTGTTTATCACTCTGTTTCTGACCGGTGCCGGCGTGTTACAGACCTGGTTACAGCGCTACACAGAAGACCCGCAGCCATTCATGGTCGTTCAGGAAAAGATCGAGATGTTCTACTGGATGCGCGAACTGGCCGGTGCGGTGTTCCTGATCGGTCTGATCGTGTACGTGATCTCGTTCTTCGTGAAGGGTGGTGAACGCGTGAAAGTTGCCGGTACAGATACGGCCTGATATGACGGCAGTTGCAACTCCCCCGGCAGGCATGAAAAAGCGGGGTCTGCCGGGGGATTTTGCTATCTGGATTTTCATATTCGCAGAGTTGCTGGTGTTCGGCATTTTCTTTCTGAGCTACGCCTTCACTCGAGCCAACAATGTAGAACTGTTCAACGAGTATCAGCAGACCCTGGACCGTGAAAGTGGTGCCATCAATACCATCGTACTGATTACATCAAGTCTCTTTGTTGTGATGGCGGTAAACGCCATCAGGCACAATGCGGCGATGCTTTGCGCCAGATGGATCGGTCTGGGCGTGCTTTCGGGCGGTGTATTTGTATATCTGAAGTTGATTGAGTTCGGCGCCAAGCACGCTGACGGCATCACCCTCAGTACTAACACGTTTTACATGTTTTACCTGTCATTGACTTTCTTTCACTTCATGCATGTGCTGATGGGTATGGTGATCCTGACAGTGGTGGCTGTGAAGGCGCGGCGAGGTGCGTACAGCGCTGAAAATCATGTCGGAGTGGAAACCGGCGCCTCCTACTGGCATATGGTTGATCTGGTGTGGATAGTCCTGTTTCCGCTGGTTTATGTGATGCACTAGATGGCTGCCGAGATCAGAACCGTGCTTTATGTCTGGCTGGTGCTGGTGTTGCTGACCCTGGTGACCTATGCTGTAGGTAAGCTGGGATACGGTGGTATTAGCGTGCTGGCAATGCTGCTCTTGTCGGTAAGCATCAAGGGCCAGCTGGTCATAGGTTTTTTCATGGGGCTGGTGCAAGTGCAGTCACGCTGGAAATGGCTGGTAACCGCCTGGCTGGTGAGTATCGTCTTATTGATTGGTCTTGCGTACTGGACTTCGATGTACTGAGTAGTTCGGAAGTCAGCTTTTTGCCGGCTGAATGTATGCACGCCTTATTAGCTGAGCAGTTACCGGAGAATACAGAGATGACAGGCGAAGTGACCGGTATTTACAGTTCTGAAACTCAGATTCCCTTCTACCAGCCTCAGCACGGTGAGGTGGAACTGTTTGAGTATGCCTACCGCAATCAGATGCCGATGTTGCTCAAGGGGCCGACCGGCTGTGGCAAAACCCGTTTTATCGAACACATGGCAGCCCGTCTGGGGCGGCCACTGTACACAGTTGCCTGTCATGATGACCTCACCGCGGCGGATCTGGTCGGCAGGCACCTGATCGGTGACGGCGCAACCTACTGGAATGATGGCCCGTTAACGCGGGCGGTACGGGAGGGCGCCATCTGTTATCTCGATGAAGTGGTGGAGGCGCGCAAGGACACCACGGTAGTGGTGCATCCTCTGTCGGATGACCGGCGTATTCTGCCGATCGACCGCACCGGCGAAATACTGCACGCGCCGCCGGAGTTCATGTTAGTGGTGTCCTACAACCCCGGTTACCAGAATCTGCTCAAGGGCATGAAACCGTCGACGCGGCAGCGTTTTGTGTCCATGCGATTCGATTTCCCCGCAGCGGAGCAGGAGCGCGACATCGTCATCAGGGAAACCGCAGTTGATGCGGCAACCGCGCAGCGGCTGGTCGAGCTGGCCCGCGGCCTGCGTGCGCTCAAAGACCACGATCTGGAAGAATCCGCCTCCACGCGTCTGCTTATCTATACCGCGCGCCTGATACGCGACGGCTTCGATAGCGTGGCAGCCTGCCGCGCTGCCTTGATCGAACCCTTAAGCGATGATGAAACGACCATCAATGCCTTGATGGAAGTGGTCTACGCAAATTTCGGAGCATGAATTGGGCGCGCAGGGAAAAACACTGGCCATTACTGCGGAAAGCCTGTTTCTGGTGAATTTGATGCTGGCTCCAGGCCTGGCTTTCGTGGCTCTGGTGTTGCTGTATCTGTTGACGGGGAAGGGCGCAGGACCGCTGCCGGCCAATCACCTTTCACAGACGGTCGGTGTCAGTGTGATTGGTGGTGTTATGCTCGTTGTTATCATTGCGCTGATTCTCCTGCTGGGTGATTTTGATTCAGGTTATACCTGGATGGTGGTGATCTTTTATTTTACATTCATTCACAGCAGCCTGATCTTCATGGGTGTCTTCGGGCTGGTGAAAGCTTTGAATGGCCAGCATTTTGTCTATCCATGGATCGGTAAGCCATTCAAGCCATGAACCGGCTGCAGTGGCAGCGCCTGCGCTGGCGCACGGCTTTCTTTGTCCTGTTCGTTCTCGCGCCGGTTCTGGACCTGTTTCGTTTCGATCTCACCCAGGGCCACTTCATTCTGTTCGGATACCCCTGGACGCTGGGTATCGATGCGGCGGATGCTTTTCACTCAAGCAGGAATATTATTGTCCGGGCATTTCTGCCGATCGCGCTGATCATTGGCATCGGTTTCTGGGTGTCCTGGCGTTACGGTCGCTTGTATTGCGGCTGGTTGTGCCCGCATTTTTCCGTGGTCGAGATCATCAACAGCCTGATGCGCCGCGCCTCGGGAAAGCCGACGCTATGGCAGAAGGAAAGCTTGCCGGAAGTGCAGTCAGACGGTGTGGAGATTCATCCACACAAGTGGGTCTGGTTGCTGGTTGCGCTTGCGGTGTTGTTTTTTTCGTTGCTGTGGGCAGTGAGTTTACTGACCTACCTGCTGCCGCCTTTCGAGGTCTGGGGTAATCTGCTGCGCGGTGAGCTGAGCCGTAACCAGTTTATCTTTATCGGCGCCGCGATTGTGTTGCTGTGCATAGAGTTTACCCTGGCGCGACATCTGTTCTGCCGTTTCGGCTGCGCTGTTGGGTTGTTTCAGAGTCTGATCTGGATGGGCAATCGCAGGGCCCTGGTGGTAGGATTCGATCGAGAGCGTGCCGCTGTCTGTGCAGGCTGTGACACCTCATGTGAACACGCTTGCCCGATGCGCCTGCAACCGCGCCAGATCAAACGCAAGATGTTCACCTGCACCCAGTGCCAGCAATGCGTGCAGGCCTGTGAAAATGTCAACAGGTCCCGGGGCGCGGAAAGTTTACTGCAGATGGTCTCGGATCAATGTGCGCTGGACGTGTCCGCTCGTGATTTCGGACGTAAGCCGGTTGTGCCCGCTGATTGTTTCCAGCGGCAAGCCGGCAAAGGTGGCTGATCGGGATGGAGGAGTGGGTCGGTCAGCTGTGGCATAAACTGGTAACACGCGCAGCGCAGCGCACCTACCCCGAGGCCGCGATCGGCCTGGAGGAAATGCGGCAGTCGGCCGCGGTGATGTTCCGGGCGCTGGGTGGCGAGGGCGGGCTGCGGATAGAAGCGGCGACGGAAACGGAACACGGAGCACGCAGAAATTTCATGAATCACATCGCCGGCAGCGGAAAACAGATCGAGCTGGCGTGGCGCGATGAAGAAACCCTGCGCCTGCCGGTGCAAATCGCCTGCTTCGAGAAACGCGAACTGAATCGCCAGTTGTACCTGTGGCTGGCGGCGCTGGCGGCAAACAGCGGGTCATACCAGGGTGACTGGCTGCAACAGAATGTCGCTGCCACGGCGGATATACTGCAATACTATCCCGGGCTGGCCAGGTACTACCGGATGCTGGTTGCAGCCCATCTTAAACAGCGCCCGCAGGCAGATACACTGAGAGCGGATGAAGCTGCACAGGAGATGCTCATTCGGCGGTATCTGGCTGAACCAGCAACAGGTGTGTCGGTTTTGCCGATGGCCGGCAAAGCACCCCATCCGGTAGCCCTGTGGTTGCATCCGTCACCACCGCACATGGCGACCGAAACAGTCTCTGGCGGTGATGACGGCGATGAATCCGATGACTCACACAGTGAACAGCTTGAACCCGGTAAACGCCGCCGTGGTGAGCGCGTGGATATGCCGGATGGCAGAGACGGTTTGCTGGCATTCCGTCTGGAAAGCCTGTTTTCCCGGGCGGAGTATGTTTCTGTCGATAGAACCACGGAAGAGAATGAAGACCAGGACGCCGGGTCTGCAATTGAGGATATCGATGTTCTCAGCATGGCGCGCGACCGCAAGCGAACCGCCTCGCGCCTGCGTTTTGACCTTGATTTGCCACCCGAAGACAACGACGATATCCAGCTGGGTGAGGGTATTCCCTTGCCTGAATGGGATTTCAGACAGCAGACCCTGTTGCCCGATCATTGTCGTTTGCAGCCCATGCTGGCGCGCGATACCGAGCCTGTATCCTTACCCGATCATCTGCGTGTCAAGGCACGCCGTTTGCAAAGTCTGTTTGAGATGCTCAAACCACGGCGCATCTGGCTGAATGCGCAGCTCGATGGCAGCGAGCTGGATATCAACGCGGTTATCGATCACACAACGGATCGGCTGCGAGGCGAAATACCGGCGGAAGCGGATATGTTCCGCAGTTTCCGCAATGCGGAACGTGATCTGTCCTGTCTGTTACTGGCGGATTTGTCCTTATCAACAGACGCCCATATCAATAATGAGCAGCGGGTCATCGACGTTATCCGTGACAGCCTGTTTCTGTTTTCTGAAGCACTGTCGGGTACCGGCGACCGTTTTGCCATGTACGGCTTTTCCTCCCGGCACCGTAGCCATGTGCGTTTTAATACCCTGAAAGCCTTTGGTGAATGCTACGGTGACCTGGTTAAGGGCAGAATACAGGCGCTGAAGCCGGGTTATTACACCCGTATGGGGGCTGCCATCCGCTATTCAGCGCAGTTGCTCAGCCAGGAAGCGTCCAGTCAGCGCTTGTTGCTGATCCTGACCGACGGTAAACCCAACGATCTGGATAGATACGAAGGCCGCTACGGTATCGAGGACACGCGTATGGCGGTCCGTGAAGCGGTTAAACGGGGTATAAGGCCTTTCTGTGTCACCATCGATGAAAAAGCCAGCGGCTACCTGCCTTACCTGTTTGGCAGTACATCCTACATGCTGGTGAGGAATGCGGGTGAATTGCCGGCCAAGCTGCCGTTGCTTTACGCCAGGCTGACAGCACACTAAATCGATTCACCCTGTGCGAACTGGCGTAGCTTTCCGATGTCATGCAGTATCACCGCGTCATCGTGAACCTCGAGCAGTCCATCGCGGCTCAACTTGGAGAAGCTTCTCGACAGGGTTTCCGGTGTGATGGAAAGCCGTGAGGCAATGGCATGCTTGGGCACCACCAGGCGGATTTCCGACGAACCCAGCTGGGTGCTGGGCACCTGGTCGAGCAGATAACAGACGACACGAAAGGTGGCACCGTGTAGTGTCAGTCGGTCGATTTCACCGATGTACCAGTGCAGACGGCGGCTCATCTGGGCAAGTATGGCGAAGCAGGCATCTGTTGATTGGTGCAGGATGCCGGCGTAGCTGGCGATATCGAAGCACAATAGGCGGCTGTCCAGGAGTGCACTGGCGGTAACGGGATAGACTTTTTGCCCCGAGAACAGGATGGCTTCGGCGAAGGTGTGGCCGGGGGAAATCAGGTCAATGATTTTTTCATGGCCATCAGCAGAATGCCGCGCCAGTTTGACCTGACCGCTGGTGAGCATGAAAAAATCACGAGCCGGTTGTTGCTGTTCGAACAGGATGTCGCCTTCGGACAATTCGGCGACGCGGGTATGGCCGAGTACGGTGTCAATCTGATCAGCGTTCAAATCAGAGAACAGCATGCACCGCTGAATGAAGGGCAGTATCTCTGTGTTATCGATTGAGGAATACAGGGCCCGATTCATATTTTCTCGCTGTCAGGTGCAGTCATGTCGTCAGGTAGCCTTGATTAACCCACGAAGGCATGGCGCTCAGGCGCTCAGTTGTCTGCATGCTGCGCTGTGCGTAGCATGCATGAATAACTTGCATATCTTTTCCGGTGCTACAGTGCATCTTACGATGTTTCAATCATTTAAAAAGAATTACCCCAGTATAACAATAACATGCAAGAAATCATGCGAGAAATGAGTGGCTTGACATAAGTGCGATTGGTTATTATTCAGCTGGTTATGCCTGGTATTTTCCTGAACGGATTTCCAGGCTGTGGCATGCGCAAGATGCGATATGATATCGCCAATACTCGAAGTCTCGGGCAATGACAGGAGTTGAAATGATACCACATGCTAAAAAGTTGATTAAGATTCTGATGATGCTTGCACTGACCTGTGTCGGCGCTGCGCTGGCCGCCGATGATTTGGCCGAGCGCGAACAGGCCTCGCATCAGGCCGCTGCCCAGTTCCTCAAGCAGCTTGGTGGCGCGCTAAAAAAGGAAATGGGCAGTGGCGGACCGGAGGTGGCGATCAGTGTCTGCCGTGATCTGGCACCGCAGATTTCAGGGACGATCTCCCGGGCTAATGGCTGGCGCATGACACGGGTAAGCAACAAGGTACGCAATCCCTTGCTGGGTATGCCTGATGAATGGGAGCTGAACGCCTTGTCTGAGTTCCAAAAGCGCGCCGGCCGCGGCGAGACCTATCAGGACATGGTAACCAGCGAAGTTGTCGAAGAAGGTGGTGCGCGTTATTACCGTTTCATGAAAGCGATAGGGGTCAAGCCGGTCTGCCTGGTCTGCCACGGCGACGAGGACACCATCCCCGCAGGGATTAAGGCCGGGCTGGCTGCTGAGTATCCCATGGATCGGGCAACGGGATATCAGCAGGGTGAGCTACGCGGCGCCGTAAGCATTAAACAACCCATGGCTATCCCTTTGCGATAAGCGCTTTTCGGTGTATGAGTCATTCATCCAACAGTCCGCTTCGCAAGATCATCCTGATCATCGTGGCTAAAGTGGTGGTGTTAGCCGTCGTCATAGTTGTGCTTGTGCAGACGGTCTGAATGACGACGACACGATAGCCGTATTGGTTACAATTGCCGATAATGAACGCTGCATTGACAGAAGAAGCCGGCACAAGCGGCACCGTGCTCACAGCGCAAAAATTCTCGACCGCGGACATCACAGACGCGCTGGCGACGGGCTGGCGCAGTTTCCGCGCCATGCCCGCTGCCAGCATGGCGTTCGCCAGCCTGTTCGCCCTGATCGGATTGGTTCTTCTCGCCGCGGTTGGTGAATTCGGCATTTCCCCGATGGCATTGCCTTTCGCCGGCGGCTTCATGCTGGTCGGTCCGGCGCTGCTGACCGGTTTTTTCCGGCTCGCAGCCATTTTTGCCGAAGGCCGCAAGCCACGCCTTTTTGATGCCTTTGCCGCCTTTGTTCATGCGCCGGCCGGTTTGTGGCTGGTGGCCCTGATCTGCGCCTTCCTGTTCCTGATCTGGATTACCGATGCGGCTATACTCTATACGGTGATAATCGGCGGTGAGCAACGCGACCTGGCCTGGCTGATCAGCCTGCAGGGTCAGGCGGTTGCCTTCGAGCTTTGGGGGATGCTGATGGGCTCGGTACTGGCATTCATCATCCTGGCCATCTCGGCCTTCTCGGTTCCGTTGCTGCATGAACGCCGCGCCAGTCTGGTCCAGGCGGTTAACGCCAGTGTCCGCGCTGTATTTACCAACTTTCTGACCTGTATCGCCTGGGGACTGGTGCTCACCGGTGCGACCGTTGTCTCCATTGTGCTGCTGCCGCTACTGACGCTGGTGCTGCCAGTGCTCGCCTACGCCAGCTTTGACCTGTACCGCAAGGTGTTCCCGTTGCTGGAAAACGGCAGGAAATAATCGACCGACATCCGCTGACGCCGTTTTGACGGAGCCGCCACCGACAGTTCCCTTTTGGTCGCTAAACTCATTGATAACGCTGACATTGGCTGGAGATGCGACAGAATGTCGCGGTTCCTTGATCTTTATCAAGGCTCGTGCCGCTTTTCAGTGACATGGTGCGCAGCATGTTTGGGCAGGGCAGAAGCTCTGCTGTTTCTGTTGACTTACCGTAGAGGGAGAAGGGCATGAAAACAAACGCTGGACACCTGTTGACTGCACTGGCAGGCATGGGGATGGGCCTGATGCTGGCCGGTGTTGCCTGGTCAGCGGCAACGCTTGACGAGGTCATGCAGCAACGTGGCCTGACCCAGAAAGATCTGCTGGCTGCAGCCAAGACCTATACACCCACCGGTGGCAGGGATGAATACCTGGTCTTCAGTTCCGGTGGCCAGAGCGGCCAGGTCATTGTCTATGGCATCCCCTCGATGCGTATCCTGAAGTATATCGGTGTGTTCACGCCCGAGCCCTGGCAGGGCTACGGTTTCGATGATGAATCGAAAGCCGTTCTGCGTGAGGGCAATATCCAGGGCAAAGAGATCAACTACGGCGATACCCACCATCCGGCTATTTCCGAAACCAACGGCGACTACAACGGCCGCTGGCTGTTCATCAACGACAAGGCCAACCCCCGCGTCGCGGTTATCGACCTGCACGATTTCGAGACCAAGCAGATCGTCGTCAACCCGGTGTACAAATC
>Ga0055476_10000054_pt1 | contig 23207 bp, 19 predicted proteins | sample Muzzi_CordC_D2_FD_57682 | JGI IMG/M metagenome (GOLD analysis project Ga0055476, IMG submission 57682) | Wetland microbial communities from San Francisco Bay, California, USA, that impact long-term carbon sequestration - Muzzi_CordC_D2 | ecosystem: Environmental > Aquatic > Marine > Wetlands ... | reverse complement strand
TATTGAGGAATCCGGCGTTATTCTCGAACAGTCGGATATCCCGGTCTATTATGTCCACGGCGGTCCCAATGATATGTTTCCGGATGTCGAAGCTGCGCTGGATGGCTGTGCGCTGGGTGATAGTGTTGAAGTTGTGCTGCCACCGGAAAAAGCCTTCGGCTACCATGATCCCGGCATGACCTTCACCGACGATATCGCCAATGTACCGCCTGAATTCCGCCGTGTCGGCGCTGAAGTCGAGATGCAGAATGACCGCGGCGAAACACGCTCATTTTTTGTTTCCAGGATAGAGGCTGACAAGCTCACCGTAGATGGCAATCACCCGTTTGCAGGCAAAACCCTGACCTATGCAGTAACGGTTGCAGATATTCGTGATGCGTCTGAAGAAGAAAAGCAGAAGGGTATTTCCAAGCCTGTCATGCACTGATCGGCACATTCCGAGACGAATGGCTCTTAATTCAGGCTCCCGGTTGTACCGCCCGCAACGGACCGTGTTAAATTCAGCCACTGAATACGCGGAAATAAACAAAATACCTCCATGACTTCTGTGGCTGTTTGCACGGCATTAGGCTAAGGCTGCAGGAGCGCCTGCAGTCCGCGATTGCAGTAATCATGATCCTGAATTGCAGTTTTACATATCCGTTGTTATAAAGAACCGATACGTTTGAGGGTGTACCCCCGGTTATCAATATGAGTCTAAGTGTCGTTATTCTTGCCGCTGGTCAGGGCACGCGCATGCGATCCGCTCTGCCCAAGGTACTGCACCCCCTCGGAGGATTCCCCTTGCTGCAGCACGTCATCCGTGCCGCACAGCAACTTGCGCCATCAAGCATCCACATAGTCTATGGCCACGGTGGTGAACGGGTGCGCGATGCACTTGGCCATGAAGCGGTGAACTGGGTGCTGCAGGACCGACAGTTGGGTACTGGCCACGCCGTCGATCAGGTTATGCCGCTGGTCAGGGGCAGTGACACGCTGCTGGTGTTGTACGGTGACGTACCCTTGATTCGGGCAGAAACGCTGGGGCATTTGGTGGCGCAGGCGGAGAACGGCTGTCTGTCGGTGTTAACCGCAACCCTGGATGATCCGCAGGGCTATGGGCGCATGATCCGGGATGCAGACGGCAAACTGGCGGGTATCGTTGAACAGAAAGATGCCAGTGAGGAGCAACTGAAGATCCGGGAAATCAACACCGGTTTTCTGGCGGCGCCCGCCGCCAAGCTGCGCAGCTGGCTGGATCAACTGGATAACAGTAATGCGCAGGGTGAATACTATCTTACCGATGTGCTTGCCATGGCGGCAGCCGACGGTGTAGGCGTTGCCAGCGTCAGTGCTGAGAGCGAACACGAGATTCTTGGCGTTAATGACCGGGTGCAGCTTTCCACGCTGGAGAGGATATATCAGCGCAGCCAGGCCGAAAGGTTGATGCGGTCGGGAGTCACGCTGGCAGATCCGGGGCGCTTTGATGTGCGTGGTCATATCTGTAGCGGCCAGGACTGCTTTATAGATACTAATGTAATATTATGTGGGTCTGTAAAAATAGGCAACAATGTAAAAATAGGATCTAACTGCCTGATTAAAAATGTTATTATTGGCGATGACGTTGAGATATTGAGTCATTGTGTGATCGAAGACGCCGAAATCGGCACGGCTTCACGGATTGGTCCGTTTGCCCGTATACGACCCGAGACCCGGCTCGCCGACCACGTGCATGTGGGTAATTTTGTTGAAATCAAGAAATCCAGCGTTGCTACCGGTTCCAAGATCAATCACCTCAGCTATATCGGTGACACGCGGATGGGTTCGAAGGTGAATGTGGGTGCCGGAACAATCATCTGCAACTATGACGGCGCCTACAAACACCTGACAGAAATCGGCGACGACGTTTTCATTGGTTCCGATACCCAGCTGGTCGCACCCGTTAAAGTCGGCGACGGCGCTACCATTGGCGCCGGTTCAACCATTACCAGGGAGGTGCCATCGGGGCAGCTGGTTCTGAGCCGCAGCCCGCAGCAAGTGCGGCCTGGCTGGAAACGACCGGTCAAGAAATCGCAGGAATAACCGAAATCCAGGTAAGCTCTAATTTAATATAACGAACCATCGCTAGGCATGCTGTGTGCACCGGAAACAATTAGTCGTCGTCAGGAATAGTAGTGTAAATTTATGTGTGGAATTGTAGGCGCCATCGCTCAGCGTGAAGTCGCAGCCATTCTCCTGGAAGGGCTGAGACGTCTTGAATATCGGGGTTATGACTCGGCCGGTCTGGTGGTTCTGAACGAAGCTGGAGAGTTGGAGCGGATTCGTACCACCGGAAAGGTTGTGGAACTGGCCAACGCTTTTGATCGGCAACCGGTAAGCGGCACCGCGGGTATCGCGCACACGCGCTGGGCGACCCACGGCAAGCCCACTGAAAGTAATGCCCATCCGCACATCTGCCGCAACAAGGTGGCCGTTGTCCACAATGGCATTATCGAAAACCACCAGATCCTGCGAGAACAGCAGACCAAACTGGGTTTCACCTTTACCTCCGATACCGACACCGAAGTGATCGCGCACCAGGTCTATCATCACCTGGATCAGGGCGACAACCTGCTGGCAGCGGTCCGGCATACCTGTGAGGACCTGGAAGGTGCTTATGCACTGGGGGTGGTCAGTACATCCGAACCCGATCGCCTGATCGCCGCGCGGCGCGGCAGCCCGCTGGTGATCGGTCTTGGTATTGGCGAACATTTTATCGCTTCCGACGTTGCCGCCCTGCTGCCGGTTACCCAGCGATTCGTTTACCTGCAAGATGGCGATATCGCCGACCTGACCAGCGGCGGTATGGCGATCTACAACAGTGAGGGCGATCAGGTTGAACGACACGAGAACCGATCGCAACTGTCAGTTGATGCCGTCGAGCGCGGCGAATACCGCCATTACATGCTCAAGGAGATCTACGAACAGCCCCGTGCCATCGCCAATACGCTGGAAGGCCGCATTTTTCAGGGGCGGGTGCTCGAAGCCGCCTTCGGGACGGATGCTACGCAGATCTTTGACAAGGTACAGGGTGTACACATTATTGCCTGCGGCACCAGTTTTCACGCCGGCCTGATCGGCCGCTACTGGATGGAATCACTGGCCGGCATACCGTGCAGTGTCGAGGTGGCCAGCGAGTTTCGTTACCGCAAACCGGTGGTGCGCAACAGCTCTCTGATTGTAACCATTTCCCAGTCAGGTGAAACGGCGGACACGCTGGCCGCTTTGCTGGAAGCCAAACGCCTGGGCTTCGGTCAGTCCCTGAGTATCTGCAATGTCCCGGAAAGTTCCCTGGTTCGGGAGTCCGACCTGGTCTTGATGACCCGCGCCGGACCAGAAATCGGGGTGGCATCCACCAAGGCCTTTACCACCCAGTTGACGGCTTTGATGCTGTTGACCATCGTCCTCGGGCGCCGTTTCAGTCTGAGCGAGGCAACCGAGCGTCAGCTGGTTCAACAGCTCGAGCACCTGCCGCGCGACATTGAGGATGTGCTGACGCTGGATGAAAAGATCCAGCATTTGTCGGAAGTCTTTGCCGACAAACACAATGCGCTGTTTCTGGGGCGTGGCGCGCATTATCCAGTGGCCATGGAAGGGGCTCTGAAACTCAAGGAGATCTCCTACATTCATGCCGAGGCTTATCCAGCCGGGGAACTCAAACACGGCCCCCTGGCGCTGGTGGATGCCTCCATGCCGGTGGTCGTGGTGGCACCCAACAATGAGCTGCTGGAAAAATTGAAGTCCAATCTGCACGAAGTGAGTGCGCGCGGCGGACAAATGCTGGTCTTTGCTGACCAGGGAGCGGGCATGTCATCGGATGAAACCAGCACCGTACTGCCAGTCGCGCCGACCGATGATTGTGTGGCACCCATTGTGTTTACCGTGCCCCTGCAGCTGCTGTCCTATCACGTCGCCGTACTCAAGGGTACTGACGTCGATCAGCCCCGTAATCTCGCCAAATCGGTGACAGTCGAGTAATTCAGAGGCACTTCAACAACCCTTTGAAACTGGAGCAGCATTGAACGGCTGTGGCAAAAATGGTACACTTTCTCGTTCGATAACCCGCCTGATACAGCTCGAGGAGTCATTGGTGAGTAAAGATCTGATGTTTTATTGCATTCCCCAACAGGCGTACATGCGTACTGAGAATTGCAACAACCTGCGTAAACGGCCTGCCGGAAAAGCACCCGCCGGGGCTCAACCGATGTTACGAGCGTGTGAGAAGTGCACGATGTACCCGCTGGTCGACAAAATGAAAGTTCCAACCATCAGTCTCGATGCCTATCTGGGTGGCGGCAAGCCCAAGGTCGCCAATCTACAGGCAGCCGCCAACAAGAAAATCATTCAGGCCAGCATGGCCTGATCAAGTCCAGGCTCCATCAGCCCGCCCCTGTACACGAGACAATGCGGTAAGTTCTGTCACAGATTACACGGTGTCCCGGCTGTGCGGGGGCAGATACTCGCCGCTATAATTGGATCAGGCAATGGCGTCTCTTCAATTCAGCCTATGAATCCATACTACGGCGTGCGGCGGCTCGGTCCCTACCTGGGGGTTATTCAGGTTATCGACGTCGGCGATGCGTGCGCCTACTCGACGAACGGCCACACCTGGCGTATCCGTCAACAGACCGCATCCGGCCGCTTGCGATGGGGTGTGACGCAGATATCCGGTGGCAGCCTGGATGACGTGCGCATCGTCAACGCAGATAATCTGGTTGAGGCATTAAAGAAACAACCACCTGTGCCCTTCCCCATCCGTGACCGCTTCGAACTGTGGTTACTCAATAGTAAGACCCGCAAACCACTGGCACTGTTAAGAACGCGCTATAAAGCCCTGGATATGGAGCGGGTCAATGATCCGCACTGGCGGCCTTTCCTGATGACCGACACTCAGTTTGTTTCTCCCACTCTGGAAAAGGTCGAAAAGGAAACCCCCCGGCGTGGCTGGCCAATACCTCACAGGGACCAACTGGAAAGCCAGGTAAATGTGGCCTCACGGCCCATGCCCGCCGCGCAATGGTTCGAGCGCCAGAGCGATGGAAGCGGCACAGGTAAACAAGGTTTGCGCATAAGCGAAGAGGAAATCGGCCGTACACTCGATAAAGAGGATTTCCCGGAACTTTTAATCAGCGAAAACTGGGAAGACGACACAAAAAGCGGGCTGATCGCCGATTATCATGACTGGTATGCCGGATCCCTGTTAGTCCACCAGAACCTGAGCAGAACAACACGGGAACGTCTGGAAAAGGCCGCCTGCAGGCGGCCGCAAGCCCTGCTGGAAAGCTATCACCTGGTACCGGAAATTATCGACCAGGAGGCCATCGAAGTGGCGCTGGTCAGCGCCAGACTGATGAACGCTTCATAACGCCGACGGAAACTGTACCACCGGCAGGGCCATTATTTAACCGCTTGTTCCTTTGCGGCCATCGTGGTTAAGGCTGTGAGAAATCACGATTAGTCGAACCGGTGCACCAGGTATTCCGGCAGTTCATCCGGGTGCACATATTGTTCTGAGACCACCTTGTCGCGTACCGAGATGTCTGCCTGGTGAATACTGTCCGGATCTCCACTGATCAGGGGGTGCCAGTCGAACAGCGGTTTGCGTTCCGCCAGCAGCCGGTAGGCACAGGTGTCGGGTAACCACTTTTTGTCCCTTGCAACCTCGGGTGTGACCTTGATGCAATCGGGGACCAGCAAGGAACGATGCTGGTAAGCGGTACAGCGGCAGCGCTCACTGTCGTGAAATTCACACACCACGTTGGTGTAGAACAAGTCTCCATTATCTTCGTCTTCGATTTTCAACAGGCAGCAGCGTCCGCAGCCGTCACACAGGGCTTCCCATTCTTCCCTGTTCAGTTTATCGAGGGACTTCGTTTCCCAGAAGCGTGCTTCTAACATGACCGTAAAGTCTGCTCACAAGGTGACGTAAATATCATAGCGCGTTTTTTTACTGACTATACAGCTATCCGGCTTTTTATCGTTCAGCCAGCCAGCGCGCCGGGGGCGTTTGACTACAACCCGACGCCTGGCTGAACTCAATGCAATCTCGAGAAGGGCGGCCGAGTCCCGGTCAGGCCCCAGCAATTCCTGCAGGGCGCGTATCTCCTTTTTGACCAGCACGTGTTCTTTACCCGGCGGATACATGGGGTCAAGGTAGACGACCTCAGCCTGCTGCTGCGCGGCAAGGTTCTGCAGCAGTTCGCTGGAATCACCGTGAATCAGGCGTAAACGCCGGCCAACCCAGCCACCGATTTCGGCATCGGCAGCCGCCCGTTGCAGAGCATCCTGCAGCAGGGCGACCAGTAGGGCCGAGCGTTCACACAGGGTGACACGGCACCCCAGGCCGGCGAGTATGTAACCATCGCGGCCCAGACCCGCCGTGGCATCCCATACCGTCGGGTTAAAACCGGGCTTTATGCCCACGGCCCGTGCCAGCGGCTGGCCGCGGCCACCGCCATAGCGGCGCCTGTGCGCTAGCGCCCCGCGGACAAAATCGATGCGGATGGGTCCCGGCACACACGGCCCGGCATGCTGCAATTGCAGGCCATGGTCGTTCAGGCAGAGGTAATAAGTGTCGCCCGGCAGCTTAGAAATGAGTTCGAATCCGAACTGATCGGCCAGGGATTGCGCCTTCTGCTGCAGGGCAATGTTTGCAGTGAGCAGACCGGTGTGTAGCTGGGAAGCGGACATTCCGTCATTCTACCGTGTCACGCCGGCGGCTTTGTCATCAATCAGCGATCTGCGCAGGGCTTGATGGTGTCTCTTGCGGTGCATGCTCAGGCAGTGTGCGCCGGACACAGGGTGATCAGAGAAATTTTCCCGGATGATGGGCGCTATTTTGCTAAAATGCCCGCATGGATGTGTCTTTCATTATCGATTCCCTCAATGATGCGCAACGCGAAGCGGTGACCGCATCGCAGGATCCACTGCTGGTGCTGGCGGGTGCCGGCAGTGGTAAAACCCGGGTGCTGGTGCACCGTGTTGCCTGGCTGGTGCAGGTCGAAGGCATATCGCCCTACGGGATTCTGGCGGTAACCTTTACCAACAAGGCCGCCGGGGAAATGCGTTCGCGCATCGAGAATCTGATCGACGTGCCGACACGCGGCATGTGGGTTGGCACCTTTCATGGCCTGACGCACCGTCTGCTGCGTGCGCACTGGCAAGAGGCCGGCCTGCCACAGGCGTTTCAGGTGCTGGACTCGGACGATCAATACCGGATTATCCGGCGCGTCCTCAAGTCGCTGGAACTGGATGAAAGCCGCTGGCCGCCACGCCAGGTGCAGTGGTATATAAACGCGCGCAAGGATGAAGGCCAGCGCCCGCAACATATCGAACACAAGGGTGACCCTTACCAGCGTCAGCAGATCGTCATCTACCAGACTTACGAAGAGCTGTGCCAGCGTTCCGGCCTGGTGGATTTCGCCGAGTTGCTGCTGCGCGCGCATGAACTCTGGTTGAAGAATCCTGAACTGCTCGTTCACTATCAGCAGCGCTTTCAGCATATCCTGGTCGATGAATTCCAGGACACCAACACCATTCAGTATGCCTGGCTGAGGGTGCTGGCCGGCAAGCGGTCCAATATCACCATAGTCGGTGATGATGACCAGTCCATCTACGGTTGGCGCGGCGCGCGCATCGAGAACCTGCAGCGTTTTGAAAAGGACTTTCCCGGCGCGCGCACCTTGCGCCTGGAACAGAATTACCGATCCACCGGCATCATCCTCAAGGCAGCCAATGCGCTGATTGCCAACAACGACGCACGGCTGGGAAAAAATCTCTGGACCGAGGGTAACGAAGGTGTACCCATCCAGCTGTATGCCGCGATGAATGAGCAGGATGAAGCACGTTTTGTCATCGAACGCGTGCAGGATTTGATCGACAAGGGTGAGACGCGCAGTCACATTGCCGTGCTGTATCGGTCGAATGCTCAATCGCGTGTTTTCGAGGAGCGACTGTTGCAGACCGGCATTCCGTATCGCGTATACGGTGGGCTGCGCTTTTTCGATCGTCAGGAAATCAAGGATGCGCTGGCCTATCTGCGCCTGTGCGAAAACCACGAAGACGATGCCTCATTTGACCGAATCGTAAACCAGCCACCACGCGGTATCGGCGAGCGTACACTGGGTATTGTTCGCGAGCGCGCACGCCTGCAGAAAATTTCCCTGTGGGCAACAGCGCAAACCTTAAACGAAGACGACACACTGACTGCGCGAGCGCGTAATGCGCTGGGCGCATTCCTGAATCTAATAAATACCCTTACGGAAGAGCTGAAACCTCTGGCGCTGGCCGAGCAGGTGGAGCACACGGTGCAGGGCTCCAGCCTCAAGGACCACTATGCCAAAGAGAAAGGTGAGAAAGGTCAGGCCCGCATCGAGAACCTGGATGAACTGATCAATGCCGCACGTGAATTCAAATACGAGGCAGAGGACGAAGAACAGCTCGAGCCGTTGCCGGCCTTTCTGTCGCATGCCGCACTCGAGGCCGGCGAAGGCCAGGCCGACAAGTGGGAAGACTGTGTACAGCTCATGACGTTGCATTCCGCCAAGGGCCTGGAATTCGACACGGTATTTCTGTGTGGCCTGGAAGAAGGCCTGTTTCCCCATAAGCGTTCTGTCGAAGAACCGGGAAGGCTCGAGGAAGAACGGCGCCTGTGTTACGTGGGCATAACGCGCGCCGGCAAGCGCTTGTTTCTGGCTTACGCGGAGCATCGTCGCCTGCATGGCAGCGAGTCCTATTGCATGCCGTCCCGCTTTATCAACGAAATACCCGCTGACCTGGTCGAGGAAATCCGCCCGCGTATCCAGGTCAACCGGCCATATGTCAGTCACACTGGCAGGCGGCCTCTGGAGCCGCAACCGCAAGGCCTGGGGCTGGGTCAGCGCGTGCAGCACGCCAAGTTCGGTGATGGCGTGGTGCTCAATTACGAAGGGCAGGGAGCGCATGCGCGCGTGCAGGTGAACTTCGAATCCGCCGGCACCAAGTGGCTGGTGGTCGCCTACGCCAATCTGCAGCCGGCTTGAGGGTTGACCGGAAGGCGTTTTATCAGTCGGCGCTGCCGGCCTGGTGAAGGCGCGTAACGGCGGGTAGGCGGGTGATGTTCATCAGAGCCTCGCGCGGTTTGCCAATGTAGTGGCCTTGCGCATAGTCCACACCATAGTCGCGCAACAGTTCCAGTGTAGCGGAATTTTCCACATATTCCGCAATTGTCTGTTTGCCCAGCGCATGGGCGACCTGGTTCATGGATTTCACCATGGCCTGGTCGATCAGGCTGTCGGCCATGCCCTGAACAAAGCTGCCGTCGATCTTGATCTTGTCGACCGGAAGGTGTTTCAGATAGGCAAACGACGAGAAGCCGGCACCAAAATCATCCAGCGCAAACTGGCAGCCCATGGCGTTGAGTGCGGAGATGAATTTCTCGGCTTCCGAAAGTTTGGCAATGGCTGCCGTTTCCGTGATTTCAAAGCACACGCATGACGGCTCGATATTCGAGTTATCCAGCAGTTCCTGAATCATCGGCAGCAGGGCAGTGTCTTCGAACGCTTTGCCTGACAGGTTAATGGAGAAACGCACCGTTTCACCGTTCTGGTGCAGGCGTGACAGCTGCGTGAGTGCACGGCGTACGATCCAGCGGTCTACGCTGTGGATGAGGCCAAAACGCTCGGCTGCAGGCATGAAACCGCCGGGCAGGATAACCTCACCGTCATCACACACCATGCGAACCAGCACTTCGTAATCCTGAACCTGATCGTCGTTGAGCGCCATGATGGGCTGGTAGACCAGCTGAAACTTGTCATGCTCCAGCATTTCACGAACCCGTGAGGCCCAACCCATATCTTCGGCCATACCCGCTTTATTGCGGTCGGACGGATCATAAAGGCTGATGCGGTTACGCCCCTGGGCCTTGGCGAGGTTGCAGGCGATGTCAGCGTGTGACAGCGCCGCTTCGGCGGTTTCAACCAGCGGATCGATAATGGCTGCGCCGATACTGCTGGTGACATTGAAACTCTTGCCGTCCTGCAGGAATCTGTAATCTTCGAATAACTGACGGAAGTGTTCGGCTGTCGACATGACGTCGGCGGGTCTGATGTTGTAGAGCAGCAAGGTGAATTCGTCGCCGCCAAAGCGCGCCAGCAGGTCGCCTTCACGGACATGACTCAGTAACAGCTGGGTGATTTCGATGAGCAGCGTGTCACCGGCGGCGTGGCCGAGTGTGTCGTTGATGTATTTGAACTGGTCGAGGTCGATGTAAAACAGTGCACAGGTGCCGTCCGGGTTGCGGGATACCCGCGCCACGGTACGTTCCAGCTCTTCCTGGAAGTAATGGCGGTTGAACAGTTTGGTCAGCGCATCGTGTTCGGCCTGGTAGCTCAGCTGCTGGTGGAATTCCTTCTGATCGGTGATGTCATGCGCCGTACCGCTGACTTGCAGAATTTTGCCTTGCGCATCCCGGTGTGTTTTGGCATTAAAGCTCAACTGGCGGCGGTTGCCATGACCGTCCAGGTGCACGGTTTCATACTGGTACAGGTCTTTACCGGCCAGCAGTTCGCTGAAAGCTTTCTGGTCGCTTTGCCGGTTTTCAGGGGCGCAGAACTCGGCAATGGAACGCCCCACCATGTCTTCGGGTTCTACGCCGTAAATGGTTCGTGACGATGCATTGAGATAGCTCCAGCGGCCTTCCGGATCAACACTCCATACCAGGTCGTGTGCAGTTTCGACCAGTGCTCGGTAGCGGGCTTCGGCAGCAAGCAGTTCGTTTTCGGCATGTTTGCGTTGACTGATGTCTGCAACCAGGCAGGTAAACATGCGTTTTCCGCTGATTTCCATTGCAGAAATGTGCAGCGAAATCTGGATTTTCGTACCGTTACGATGCAGGCCATCGACTTCACGTTCTTCATCGTGCGCATCAATGGTTTGCTTTACCTCAAATACGCCCGGCAGCAGTGAGGCCAGGTGATGGCCACGGATCTCCTGGGCAATGTGGCCGAACAGGCGTTCGGCAGCCTGGTTGAAGGTGTCGATCAAGCCTTTTTCATCGACCACGATAATGCCTTCAGCTGCGGTATCGACAATGGTTCGCATATGGGTTTCCTGGTCACCGAGGCGCTGGAACACCTTGCCGAGAGTCTGCGTCAGGTAACCGATTTCGTCAGTCGATGCCGGCTTCAAGCGGGCGAGGTCTTCGTGAGTTGAGGCGCCACTGCGCGTGAACAGATCCTGAAACGGGCCCAGCGCCTGTTGCATGCTGCGTATCGCCAGCAGGCTGATGGTGGCGGAGAGGAGAGCCAGCGAAATCCAGAGGGTCAGATAGCCCGCATCCAGCGCGCCGGTACGCAGCCAGTGATAGTCAACCAGCAGAGCGTAGGCCAGTAAGGGAACCAGGCCGGTCAGCAACAGGATTCTGGATTTAAGACTGACATGAATACGATCCAGGCTCAGGTGTCCTACCAGCTTGCCGAGCTGGTGCAGGCCGAACAGATAGGCCGGCATGCCGATCAGCGCGGTTGATACCGCTTGCAGTAACAGAAAGTGCAAGAAAGCAAAGCCGTTACTGACGGAGATGCCGCCGTCCAGGGTCCAGAAAACCAGTAACGGGCTGATCACCACGTGCAGCGCCATCAAACCCCAGAAGTCCCGACTGAAACGTTGTATCTGGCGGTGCAGCTGAGTGGGGGCATTGCCACCTTCGGGGTTCTGCAGCGCCCAGGTCGTCAACGGGGTGATCAGACGCTGTAACTGAAACAGCGAGAAGAAAACCAGGACGATGGAAAATGCCGGCAGAATGCCACCGGCGAGTACCTGTTGCAGTTGCCAGAGGCTGACAGCGCCGAATAAAACGGCAGCACCGAAACCCGCCAGCGGCGTCAGCAAAAACCCCAAGAACAGTAGAATCGAAAAGCGGGCGCCGATGCGCTCCGGTGTTTCCAGCATATTGTCCCTCAGGGAAAACGGTTACAAGCCTCTCGGCCCTATGCTGGGGACAATCCTCTTGTCCCCAAAAAGCCTTTATTCTCTATGGCGCTACAGCTTACTTTGTATTAACTTGGCGAGCATAATGGCATAACGTGTCAAAGTTGCAAGAATAATTTTATGTGGGTCGCGGGGTTGTGAAAAACGTACAATGTCACGTTTTGATCACAGGCACCTTTCAGGGGGCGCTATGAAAAGAAGACACTTTTTGCGGCGACTGGGCAGCGGGGCACTGGTCGCGGGTTCAGCGCTAGCCGCAGGCTGCAAGCAGGAAAATCCGGCCGAACGGAACAGCGCTGCGGTGACGGCGAAATTCGAGCCGTTGAAATGGAAGATGGTTACGACCTGGCCGAAGAATTTTCCAGGCCTTGGCACCGGCGCTAATTTCCTGGCGGAGCGGATTACACAGATGAGTGGTGGCCGCATCCAGGTCAAGGTGTATGGGGCCAAGGAACTGGTACCCGCCTTCGAAGTGTTCAGTGCCGTTTCGCAGGGAACGGCTGAACTGGGGCACGGTTCTGCTTATTACTGGAAAGGTAAATCAGAAGCCGCGCAGTTTTTTTCAGCCGTGCCGTTTGGTTTGACAGCCGATGAAATGAACGCCTGGCTGTATCATGGCGGGGGTATGGAGCTGTGGCAGGAAATTTACCAGCCGTTTGGACTGGTGCCCATGGCAGCGGGCAATACCGGTGTGCAGATGGCCGGCTGGTTCAACAAAGAGATCAATTCGGTGGAGGATCTGCAGGGTTTGAAGATGCGTATTCCCGGACTGGGTGGGGAAGTCCTGTCACGTGCCGGTGGCACGCCGGTAAGCCTGCCGGGTGGCGAGCTGTTTACCTCCCTGCAATCCGGAGCCATTGATGCCACCGAATGGGTGGGGCCTTATAACGATCTGGCGTTCGGCTTTTACAAGGCTGCCAGGTACTACTATTATCCGGGATGGCACGAGCCGGGCACCACCCTGGAATGCATGGTGAACAAGGCGGCGTTTGACACCCTGCCCGACGACTTGCAGGCCATTGTGCTCAGTGCAGCCCGTGTCGCTAACCAGGATATGCTCACCGAGTACATCGCACGTAATAACCAGGCGTTGCGGACACTGGTTGATGAGCATCACGTGGATGTTCGTAAACTGCCCGACAGCGTGCTCGACCGACTACGCGAACTGTCCGACCAGGTGGTCGCCGAAATCGCCGCAAAAGATGCGCTGTCACAACGCGTCCATGCGTCGTTCAAGGCGTTCCGCGACCAGGTGGTTCAGTGGAGCGACATTTCGGCGCGCGCTTATCTCAACGCCAGGGGTGCCGCTTAACCGCCGTAGACAAGCGTGGGTAACCAGGTTGCCAGTGCCGGCCACAAGGCCAGCAGACCGAGCATGGCAAGCTGAATACCGATGAAGGGCATGACGCCACGATAGATATCGCCGGTGGTGATGCTCTGCGGCGCGACCCCGCGCAGATAGAACAGGGCAAAGCCAAACGGTGGTGTCAGGAAAGATGTCTGCAGATTGATGGCGATCATAATGCCCAGCCATACCGGGTCCAGCCCCATACCCAGTAGTACCGGGCCGACAATGGGAACGACCACAAAGGTGATCTCGATAAAATCCAGCACAAAGCCCAGAAAAAACATGACCAGCATCACCACCAGCATGGCGCCGATGACACCACCCGGCAGCTGTATCAGCAATTCCTCAACCAGTTCGTCACCACCAAGGCCACGAAATACGAGTGAAAAGACAGAAGCGCCAATGAGAATCAGAAACACCATGCTGGATACTTCCATGGTGCTGCGCACAACACTACGCACGATGTTCAGATTGAATTGATGTCTGCTTGCCGCCAGCAGCATGGCGCCTACGGCACCGACAGAGGCGGCTTCGGTAGGTGTGGCTAGACCGGCCAGAATGGAACCCAGTACCGCAAGAATCAGCAGCAACGGCGGTAACAGGGCCTGCAAGGAGCGTAAGCCGCCCACGGCGTCGGCTTCCGGCGATTGGTGGACCGGCATGGCCTGCGGCCGCATTATTGATACTGCAACCAGGTAAGCAAGGTACAGTAGGACCAGCAACAGTCCGGGTATCAGAGCGCCTGCAAACAGGTCGCCGACCGAGACCGTCCTGGGGGAAAAAATGCCCTGCTCGAGCTGTGCCTGCTGATAGGCGGCCGACAAAACGTCGCCCAGCAGTACAAGCACAATCGACGGTGGGATGATCTGGCCGAGAGTGCCGGATGCGCAGATGGTCCCGGTTGCGATTTTCGGGTCATAACCGCGCCGTAACATGGTGGGGAGGGATAACAGCCCCATGGTGACGACAGTAGCGCCGACGATGCCGGTGCTGGCGGCCAGCAGCATGCCCACCAGTGTCACCGATATACCCAGACCGCCGCGTAAACGCCCGAACAGGGCGGCCATGGTCTCCAGCAGGTTCTCTGCCACACGTGAGCGTTCCAGCATGACGCCCATGAATACAAACAGTGGCACTGCCACCAGGGTCTGATTGGTCATAATGCCAAACAGGCGGTTGGGCAGTGCTTGCAGAAAGGCAAAATCAAAGATGCCCAGCCATTGGCCGGCAAAGGCGAAGCCAAGCGCTGTACCCGCCAGGCTGAAAGCCACTGGATAACCGGCGAGCAATACGATGAACACTGTGGCAAACATCAACAGGGACATTCCGGCGTTCATCAGTTGTCGCTCTTGTCAGAGGCCAGGGTACTCAGGCTGGAGAGCGCCTGACTGATGCCCTGCAGAATGAGCAGCAGAATGGCAACGGGGATGAGTGTTTTCAGAAGGTAGACATAAGGCAGCCCCCCTGACTCCTGGGAACCTTCGTGTATAGACCAGGCGATGCTGACATAGTCCCAGCTGGCCCACAGTAAAAAACTGCACACAGGCAGTAGCAGTAACAGCGAGCCCAGCAGGTCGACCAGGGCCTTTTGTTTTGCACTAAAACCGCGGTAGAAAATGTCCACACGAACGTGGCCGTCTATTTTAAGGGTGTAGGCGGCACCCAACAGGAACAGGCTGGCGTGCAGATAGAGGATGGATTCCTGCATGGCAATCCAGCCGAGCTGAAACAGATAGCGAAGCATGACAATGGAAAAGGTCAGCAGCACCAGGGCGAGCGCCATCCAGGCTGCCGCATTGCCTACCAGCTCAGAAATTCTGTCAATACGCAGGGACAGGGATTTGAGGGCGGATTCTGACATGGCTGCGGATTATAACCGCTCGTGGGTCAACGGCATCATATGGGGGCCGATTCTACAGGCTCAGTCACAAACCGGGGGAGTCCGGGTCTACAAAACCAACGTAATCGGTATTACCAGCGGAACAGTACCCAGCGGGGAATCATGATGTCGGGCTCAAGATCGCTGGCGCCGAGGCGGGACTCCATCGTACCATCACCATCGTTGTCCAGCAGAAAGTAGGGCGGCGCATTCTTCGGGGTAACCTTGATCATATAGAGTTGTCCGTTGACGCGGTACTCCTCAATGGTCTTGTCCTCACGCTGGATGATAACCACCTCGGGTTCGATTTCTTCCTGTCCCCGCTGATCGCTGGGAGCGGACGGTGGTGGCGGGATATCGGCCGGCTTCTCCGCAAGCGCCGTATGTGCGGCGAATAAGCACAAGCCGGGTAATAAAAATCGTTTCATAATCATATTCATTCTCTTGAGACCACGGTATCTGACAGCGAGTTCACAAATTCATCAGGCTTTCCTGTTGAATGATACCATCGCCTTCTGACTAAACCGAGACGTACAGCATGGCAAGCAAACCCAACAGCCCTTTTATTCTGGTCGATGGCTCTTCCTACCTGTTCCGCGCCTTTCACGCTCTGCCTGAATTGAGTAATTCACAAGGCCTGCAGACCGGTGCGATATATGGCGTTTTAAACATGTTACGCAAGCTTATCGATACCTACCAGCCAGAGTACATGGCGGTTGTCTTTGATGCTAAAGGTAAAACTTTCCGTGATGATCTGTATCCGGAATACAAGGCGCACCGCCCGCCGATGCCTGATGAGTTGTCTTCACAAGTGGCGCCTTTGCTGGAACTGGTGCGTGCCGCGGGTTTGCCGATGCTTCAGGTGCCGGGCGTTGAAGCGGATGATGTCATTGGAACCCTGGCCGGGCAGGCAACAGAGGCGGGTTGGCAAACGGTGATTTCAACCGGTGACAAGGATCTTGCCCAGCTGGTTAACGAACAGGTTTCCCTGATCAATACCATGAACGACAGCTGCTTGGATGAACAGGGGGTGATGGACAAGTTTGGCGTTGAACCCGGACAGATCATAGATTACCTGAGCCTTGTCGGGGATAGCTCGGATAACATTCCCGGCATACCCAAGGTCGGGCCCAAGACGGCTGCCAGGTGGCTGAGCCAGTATGGTTCGCTGGATGTGTTAGTGGCCCATGCCGGTGAGGTGAAAGGAAAGGTCGGGGAAAATCTGCGCGTCTGTCTGGATCAGTTGCCCTTGTCAAAAGAGCTTGTAACCATTCGCTGTGATCTTGATCTGGGGCTTGAGCTGCGCGATCTTTCAGTCAAGCCACCCGAGGTCGAGTTACAGCGTGACTGGTTCGAACGCCTTGAGTTCAAAGCCTGGCTCAGGCAGCTGAATGGTGAAACCGGTGAGGCAGCTGAACAACACAAGGCAGCGGTGACTGATGTGGAATACCAGACGCTTCTGACCAGACAGGAATTCGCCGACTGGCTGCAGCGTCTGCAGCAATCTGAGCTGTTCGGATTCGATACGGAAACCACCAGCCTGGACTATATGCAGGCACAGATCGTGGGCCTGTCTTTCTCAGTGGAACCGGCGAAGGCGGCTTATCTTCCGGTTGCACATGATTATGCGGGGGCACCGGAACAGCTGGACCGTGACTGGGTATTCGACCAGCTCAAACCCGTGCTGGAGGACCCGCACAAAGCCAAGCTCGGGCATCATCTGAAATATGATCGTAACGTGCTGATCAATCACGGTATCAATCTGCAAGGTATTGCCTATGACTCGATGCTGGAATCCTATGTGCTGGACAGCACCGCCAGTCGTCACGATCTGGATTCACTGTGTCAGAAATATCTTTCCCACCACAACACCAGGTTTGAAGACGTCGCGGGCAAGGGTGCCAGGCAATTAGCCTTTAATCAGGTGCCGCTGGAAACGGCATCGCCTTATGCTGCCGAAGATGCGGATATGACGTTGCGACTGCACCAGCATTTCTGGCCACGCCTGTCAGCAGAACCCCGGCTGAAGGCGTTATTTGAAGGTCTCGAGATGCCGTTGCTTTATGTGTTGAGTGATATGGAGCGAAATGGTGTCAAGGTCGATGTGGCGATGCTGGAAAAGCAGAGCCAGGAGTTGGCCGAGCGCATGCATGAGGTGGAAAACCAGGCGCAGCAGCTGGCCGGTGTAACTTTTAATATGGCGTCGCCGAAACAAATTCAGGCCATCTTGTTTGACAAGCAGCAACTGCCGGTACTGACCAAGACGCCGAAAGGCGCACCTTCAACAGCTGAGCCTGTTCTCCAGGAACTGGCGCTGGATTATCCCTTGCCACGATTGATACTGGAGCATCGTTCGCTCAGCAAACTGAAATCAACCTATACCGATAAATTACCGGGGCAGGTCAACCCGGGAACGGGGCGCGTGCATACCTCGTATCACCAGGCTGTTGCAGCTACCGGCCGTTTATCCTCTTCCGATCCAAATCTGCAGAATATCCCGATTCGCAGTGAGGAGGGGCGACGCATTCGCCAGGCGTTTATTGCTGAACCGGGCTACCAGCTGCTGGCCGCCGACTATTCGCAAATCGAATTGCGCATTATGGCGCATCTGTCCGGAGACGAAGGCCTTGTGCAGGCCTTTGCCCGCGGTGAGGATATCCACCGGGCGACAGCGGCCGAGGTATTCGTCACAACACCCGATCGAGTCAGTTCCGATCAGCGCCGTTCGGCCAAGGCCATCAATTTCGGCTTGATCTACGGCATGTCGGCTTTTGGATTGGCCAGGCAGCTGGGCATTGAACGGGGTCAGGCACAGCGATATGTGGAGTTGTATTTCCGGCGTTACCCTGGGGTAAAAGCCTATATGGAGTCCACCCGTGAGCTGGCGAGGAAACAGGGTTATGTGGAAACCCTGTTCGGCCGTCGTCTCTATCTACCAGACATCAAGGCACGCAACGTGCAGCGCCGTCAGGCAGCCGAGCGTACCGCTATCAATGCCCCCATGCAGGGAACGGCAGCGGATATCATCAAAAAAGCCATGCTTTCCGTGCATGAATGGACTAATGCGCAACCCATTGATGTTAGAATGATTATGCAGGTCCACGATGAGCTGGTGTTTGAGCTGCCGGTGGCCAGTATTCAGTCTGCCAGGCTCGAAATACGCGCCCGTATGGAATCAGCTGCAGAGTTGTCGGTACCGCTGGTGGTTGATATTGGCAGTGGTGGCAATTGGGACGAAGCACACTAAACATTCGTCTAAAATACAGCGCCCTACATTTCGATAGCGTGCCTCCTAGTACGCTGATTATGCGCTGTTAAGGCAACTGGCGAAGGGCTTTGTGGTTAAACTTTTTATTATATTGACTACCCAAAAGCAGCAAAAATGTTCTATAGTATTACTCATTGAGCGTGAGCGATCGTGCGAATACCAAACGAGGTGCTTTGAGCCAGTATGAACTAAAGACACAGGATGTTGCCAAACGCCGTATCAGTGTTTGCCCGCTGACGCTCCCGTTCTTTGGCAGACAGAACGGGAATTCCTCCAACCCGGTTTCCCCAAGCCGGGTATTCTTAACCCCGGTGCTTCCCCCCTTGCACTCCGGGGTTTTTTTTGCCTGAAAGAAATCTAGCGTTCACTGAGCCAATCGCTCAGTACCCGTCGTGCTTCATCGATCCCCGTTTTCTTCAGTGCCGAAAACAGCTGTACGCTGGCGTCAGGATGGAATTCAGGCAGGCGTCTGCGGACCGCCAGCAGATTATTGCCGGCCGGCCCACGTTTCAGTTTATCGGACTTGGTGAGCAGGATGTGAGCCGCTAAACCGACATCGGCACACCAAATCAGTATTTGCTGGTCATAGTCGGTCAATGGGTGCCGGCAGTCCATCAGCAGGATCAGGCCGCGCAGCGATTGCCGGATGTGCAGGTATTCGGTCAGATTTCGTTGCCATTGCTCCTTCATGGCCTGGGGCACCCTGGCGTAGCCGAAACCGGGAAGGTCGACCAAACGGTGGTTTCCTCCCAGATCGAAGAAGTTGATCTGTTGGGTGCGCCCGGGTGTTTTGCTGGTTCGAGCGAGGCTCCGTTGTTCGGTAATGGTATTCAGGGCACTGGATTTTCCCGCGTTCGAGCGCCCGGCAAAGGCGACTTCTGCGCCTTCGTCGGGCGGTGCGCGGTCGACTTTGGGTACGCTGGTGAGGAATGCTGTCTGGCGAAAATCGATGGTCATGATGTCATTTTCGCACAGTTTCACTGGACTTTTTATTGACCGGCTCTCAAGCCACTGGTGTACAATTGGCGTTTTTTCGCGGGGTGGTTCGCCGATCGGGCCGGCATCTGCTTCCATGGTATTTTTGGAGATCGAACCAGGATGAACAAACCTCTTGTTTTTTCAGTAGTATTTTCGTTGGTTGTTGGTGTTTCGCCAGCCGTTGCCGGTGGTGATGCCAGTGCAGGTAAGAGCAAGTCAGCGACTTGCGCGGGATGCCACGGGATGGATGGCAACAGTGCCAACCCGGATTGGCCAAATCTGGCCGGTCAGGGGGCACCGTACATTGAGAAGCAGCTCAAGGCATTCAAGGCGGGTGACCGCCAGAACGCCACCATGGCGCCCATGGCGGCACCCCTGACGGAACAGGATATTGCCGATCTGGCAGCATTTTACTCGGCCCAGACGGTGAAGGTAGGTGCCGCGGAGGAGTCACTGGTTGAGCTTGGCCAGAAAATCTACCGTGGTGGTAACCCGGCCAGCGGCGTTGCCGCCTGTATCGGCTGTCACGGCCCTGGCGGTAAGGGTAATCCAGCAGCGAAATTCCCCGCTTTGAGTGGCCAGCACGCCAAGTATGTAGGGACTCAGCTGAATGCCTTTAAAGCGGGTGAGCGCGACAATGATGCTGCCAGAATGATGCGTAATACTGCCAGCAACATGAGCGAGCAGGAAATCAAGTCGGTGGCATCTTACGTACAGGGTCTGCACTGAGTCACAGGTCCTGGCAGCACTGACAAGGGCGGCCATATGGCCGCTCTTTTTGTTTATGGTTTTTGATTAGGGTTTGTTTGATGCGCCTGACTTGCAACACGCCGGGCGCGCGGCAAAAATGGCGTATAGTCTAAATTCACCGGATTTCCCCCGGCAGGCGAATCCCTGGTGAAATGCGGCTTGGCGATGTTGAGCTTGGGATATTCCTGATGTTTTATGCGTCTAACAGGCGAAAGTCGCGGAACATCCATGTGCGGGGGCTATGGCCTTGTTTGTCACCCTGTTCGCCTTGACTGACGTTAGACTGCTACTGTTGAGCCTGTAAGCTTATGGTGAAATCTGAATAGGTCGGAGAAAGAAAATGAAACAATGGTTTACCTTGCTGGTTTTAGTTTTGAGTATACCCCTTGTTCATGCGGGTTTTGAAGAGGGCGTCAACTATAAGAGGATTGCCAATCCGCAACCCACGTCAACGGACGACAAAATCGAAGTGCTGGAATTGTTCTGGTACGGTTGCCCGCATTGCTACCATATAGAGCCGGAGGTGGAGGTATGGCTGAAAAGCAAGCCGGACGATGTCGAGTTTGTCCGCATGCCGGCAGTGCTGGGACCCAGCTGGGAATTATTGGCGCGTGGTTACTATACGGCTGATCTGCTGGGCGCAACCGACAAGATACATAAACCGCTGTTTGAAAGACTGCACAAGGCGCGCAAACGGATACGTAATGCCGACGAGCTGAAAGCATTTTTTGTCGAGCAGGGTGTGTCAGCAGAGGACTTTGACAACACCTTTTCCTCGTTTGCTGTTATCACAAAAACCAATCGTGCAAAACAGGCCCGCGATATGTATGGCATCAGCGGTGTACCCGCGCTGGTGGTGAACGGAAAATACCTCGTTACAGCGGAACTGGCCGGTGGTAATAAACAGATGCTGGACGTGGTTGATTATCTTGTCGAGCAGGAGCGTGGCGCGAGTTCCACTGAAGCGGCCGCTGCAGCGCATTAATGTTTCACGGATACCCATGCCATCCGCATCGGGGCGCACAAAATGTGGATGGCGAGTATGTTCCGCTGTGAACTGCCCAACACCTGCATTATTTCCAATGGCTTCGCCAGCATGGGGATTGCGGTGCCGGGTGCCATAGCGGCCAAAATGGTGTCTCCGGACCGGGTCATGGTCGCCGTTACCGGCGACGCCGGTTACGGTCTGATCGGGTGGAAGCAGATGCACCAGTTCCAGCGGTCCTCTCGCGTCGATTTCACTAATCCGGATTTTGTGAAATATGCCGAATCTTTTGGCGCAGCTGGTTACCGGGTCACCGGTACGGGACAGTTACAGGGTATACTTAAGGAAGCGCTGGTGCAGCCGACTGTAAGTATTATCGATTGTCCGGTTGATTACAGCGAGAACCTTAAACTGACAGAGCAACTGGGCAATCTGGTCTGCCCGATTTAAACGAAAATGCCAAAAGCTGCAAACGCCAACAAAGTTCAGCGTGCGCCTAACAGAACACTGCGCATGCTGAGCTATAACATTCAGATCGGTATCAAAACCCGGCGCTATGGTCAGTATCTGACGCATAGCTGGAAACATGTGCTCAATCACCCGCAACGTTTCGCCAACCTGGATAACATTGCTCAGCTAATGAGTGAATATGACCTGGTCGGCGTACAGGAAGCCGATGCGGGCAGTGCACGCAGTGGTTTTGTCAATATTACCCAGTATCTGGCGGCCAGCGCTGGATTCCCCTATTGGGATGACCAGACAAATCGTCGCATTGGACGTCTCGCCCAGCACAGTCTGGGCGTGTTGAGCCGTTATAAACCAAGCGGTATAACCGAGCACAAACTGCCGGGACGTATCCCTGGTCGTGGTGCCATGGCCGTTCGTTTTGGCGATGGCGATGAGTCGCTGGTGGTGCTGATTGTGCATCTGGCCTTGAGCCGCCGCGGCCGTATGAATCAGCTGGCCTATATAGGCGATCTGGTAAATGATTATCGGCACGTCGTTTTAATGGGCGACATGAACTGCCGTTCTGAAAGTGATGAGATGGGATTGCTAGTCAATAAAACCCTCATGACAGAACCGCTGCATGGTCTGCACACGTTTCCCAGCTGGCGGCCAAAACGTAATATTGATCATATCCTGGTGACACCGACTGTCGAAGTAGAGCATGCCGAAGTGTTGGACTATCCGTTGTCAGACCACCTGCCGATTTCCATGGAAATTGTTTTACCCGATAGTGTCGAGCTCAATTAGTCGCGCTACGTTGTCGCCCAGTCGTAAGATTCACTTAACAATCCAAAGAGCTTCCATATAGCGGCTGTTCGGCCGGTGCAGTATTTCTGTAACGGCAAACCTTGAACCGAAGCCGTGATGAAACGTTCAAATGGATGCAGGGGAGCCTGTGGATCAGTTGTTGCAGCCCCTTCCCTGCGTTACTCTGCGACTCTACTTTGTCCGTTTAAAAACAGGATCTATGGAAAATAGTAAAGTATCTGGCAGTTGCCTGTGTGGAGCGGTTACCTATCAATTTGTAGGCCCGGTTAAGGTTTTTCAATACTGTCATTGTTCGAGATGCAGAAAATTCACAGGCGCTGCTCACGCATCGAATATCATAATTGATCCAACTCAATTCCGATGGCTGAGTGGAGAAGAATCTGTCGGCAGGTTTGAACTGCCGGAGGCAAAGCACTTCGCAACATCGTTTTGTACGAAGTGTGGTTCATCGTTACCGTGGCGAACAAAAAGTGGTACGGCAGTTGTCGTTCCAGCAGGGTCGTTAGATGTTGACCCGCAGGTAAAGCCAACCCAGAATATATTTTATGCGAACAAGGCGCCGTGGTTCGAAGAAGTTGATGATTTGGAGAAGTATAGAGAGTTGCCCGCTAAAGAGCACTGAGGTAATGAGGACCGTCACTATTGGCTTGCTTGCTGTGGAGCAGGTTTCCTGCTCACGCGCATATGGAACGAGCGTAGAGTCGCGTGCGCCTATTTAACTGCCTGCGCTGTCTGCGCG
>Ga0055476_10000053_pt1 | contig 23597 bp, 14 predicted proteins | sample Muzzi_CordC_D2_FD_57682 | JGI IMG/M metagenome (GOLD analysis project Ga0055476, IMG submission 57682) | Wetland microbial communities from San Francisco Bay, California, USA, that impact long-term carbon sequestration - Muzzi_CordC_D2 | ecosystem: Environmental > Aquatic > Marine > Wetlands ... | reverse complement strand
TCGTTTACTTCCAGCTGTCGACACCCTACGACGCAGGTGCGGCCGAGTCGCTGCGCCACCAATGCCGCGTGGCTCGTCGCTCCCCCGATGGCCGTCACCATGCCGTCCGCTTTCAGGATCAGCGGGATGTCGTCCGGAACCGTATCCGGTCGCAGCAGCAGGATCGCATCCTCAGGATAACGCAGCCGGATCTCTTCGATGTCCGCAGCCGTATGTGCGACCCGCCCGGACAGCGCCCCGCCCGCGACGCCGATGCCGTTCGCGACCTTGGCTCGTTCCAGCTCCTCGCCGGGCACGAATGCGGGCACCATGGTGCTCTGTGAGATCACCGCGTCGCGCGTCTGCAGAATGAACAAGCCGGAGGGTTCGTCGCTCTCGAAAGTGAATTCGATCTCCTGGTGGAACATGCCGTGATCGTGAATCAGCGAGTGCGCGTGCGCGGAGAGTGCTTCGTAGACCTGCGGGAAGTCCTTCTCGAGCGAGAAGTTCGCGTTCTCGGCCTTGCCGAGTCGCTGCCTCTCGCTGATCGGGAAGGTCTCGACGAGGCCGCTCACGACGTCGTCCCCCTGGCCCTGCACGATGAAGTCGCCGTAGAGGCGGACGCTGCCCATGGCGTGACGCGGGTCGCAGGTCAGCGCAACTCCGGTTCCCGAGCGGTCGTTCAGGTTGCCGTAGACCATGCTCTGCACCACCACCGCGGTGCCCCACTCCTCGGCGATCTGCACGGCACTGCGGTAGCTCTGGGCGGTTGCCGAGTGCCAGGAGGCCAACACCAGGTCGATTGCGATGGCGAGTTGTTCGTACGGCTCTTCGGCGATCCGAACGCCGCGCTCGAATACGAAATTGCGGTATTGCAGCGCGAGCTCGCGCATCTGGTCCGGTGTCATGTCGGACTTCTTCGCGACACCAAAGGTTCGCTTGTTCCGACGCATCAGGCCGTCGAACGGGTCGCGCTCGATTCCGTGCGCCATGCCCCAGCTCTGCACGAAGCGTCGGTAGGCGTCCCAGGCGGCCCAGCTGCTGCCGGTTCGCCGGGCGAACCCCGCTGCGACTTCGGGGTTGATGCCGACGTTCAGGAACGTGTCGAGGATGCCCGGCATGCTGATTGCGGAGCCCGAGCGCACCGACAACAGCAGCGGGTTGTCGGGATCTCCGAAGCGATGGCCCGACAAACGCTCGAGTCGACCCACCTGCTCCAGGATCTTCGATCGCACCTCGCGTTCGAGTTCCGCACAGCGCCGCATCGCGTCGCGGCAACGGAAGATCTCGGTGGTCAGGATGAAGCCGTCGGGAACCGGGATGCCGTCGTGTGCGAGCCGTTTGATTGCGTAGCCCTTGTTGCCGAGATAGATCGCGCCGTCGTTGGGACCCATCTCCGGGCCGATTTCGACGAAAGCGCGTTCGTCGTCGTAGGTCATGAGCAGGCTCAACGTGGTGCGGTCGAGGCGTTCGCGCCAGTGCACCATCCCGCGCAGCACGCGCCCGAGCAGGTTGTCGAGCTGCTGCATCCCGAAGCTCTGTGCGATCAGGTCGCGGAAGAACATCTCGGAAATCGTCAGCACCTTCTCGTGGGGGTCGGCGCCGGCTTCGAGCTCGAGGCTGCCGCGTTCGAACATCCGCAGCAGGATCCGTTCGAGGACGTCCTCGTAGACATCGAGGAAGCGGATCCGGATCTGGTTCTCCATGCTGCGAGAGAGCAGCTGTAGGATGTTGATGTACTGGTCGACGCGGAGACCTTCGGCGTGCAGGGCCTGGTCGAGCATGTCGGTGCCGGTGGCGAGGCCGCGCCCCCGGAAACCGTCCACGCGCAACGCGCGCAGGATCAGCTTCAGCCAGCGTGAGAATTTCATCAGCGTATTGCGGGTGACGAATTCGAAGCTCTGTTCGGAAATCAGGCGATCGAAGAGCGCCTTCGCCATCGATTCGATCCGGAAGGACAGGCCGATGGCCTCGAACTTCTCTTCCCGGTAGCGGCCGTACATGCTCGGAATGCCCGCGGCGATATGTCGCTTGCGGTAGACGTCCTCATAGCCTTCGGTCTTCTCCTCGCTCATCGCGATGGACTGGAGGTGCTCGAGGATGTCGAGCAGGATCTCGAGCGCGGATTCGATCCGGCTGTCCTCGAGCGCCACTCGCAGGGATTCGACCTGTTCCGACGACACGACGTTTTCCGCCGACATCCGCTCGAGCAGGTCGCGGTGGTCGATCTCGTACTTCCGGCCGATCAATTGGCGCAGCTGGAACAGCAGGCCGGCCTTCTCGCGGTCGATCGCGCTGCCTTCGCTCATTCCCGCGAGGCGGATCAGGACTTCGGACGGATCGAGCCCGAACAGGGCGTCGATGTCGTCGTCGCGGGTCAGCTCCGAGAAGACCGCGTGCAGGCCGGCGTGTTCGGGGTTCGTGATGTCGAGACGTTCGTAGAGCGAGGCCGGTACGTAGGAGCGCAATCCCTCGCGATCGCCGGTGGCGAAGTAGCGGGCGACCTCGTGCGTGACGCGGACCAGCAGCGGGTTGCTCTCGACGTGGCACTGCTTGCGCAGGAAATGGCAGAGGGGATCCTTGCGTCCGCGAATCTCGTCGAGGTGGGAGGAGACGTCGCGCAGCTCGCCTTCGGCTCCGATGTCGTTGAAATAGACCGGAAAGATCTTGAGAAGATGCTTGATCTGGTTGTAGGCCGGTCCGATCTCGCTGTTGAGAAGCCGGGAGATGTCCTTCTGGAAGAGGTCGGTGTCGGCGATGAAGACTCCGCCGATCTTCAGATGGACGACGAGGGCGGCGATCAAGGGTCGGGCGAACTCGGGGTCGCCCTCGATCAGGCTCAGGTAGGTGCGAATCGCTCGCAGGTGGGCGGGGTTCACCTGGACCTGCCAGTCATCGGTGAAGCCCGAAAAATCCGGACCGGGGAAGTCCCAGTCGAGGATCTCGTCGACCACCACATCGAACCACTCCGGGTCGCCGGTCGCGAGCACTTCGAGTCCGATCTTCGAGATCAGGTCGAGGGTGGTCTGGGACTCCGCCAGACGGCTGCGACGCAGGCCTGCGAAGGTCTCGCGGATGACCTGTTCGAGGCGTTCGCGATCGGCGCTGCGCAGCACGTCCGTGTAGGAGTGACTGATTTCGCTGAGTGCCTGTTGGTGGACCGCTCCCAGGGCTGCGACCGACAATACACGGATCAACCAGTGGATTCGCGCCAGGCGGTTCTGCCAGCCTTCGCTCTCGGGCATCGCGACGCACGCCGCCGCATCGAGGATTCCGCGCTCGATCTGTGCGTCGTCGGGCAGTCCGAGCAGTTCGTCGGCGCTCTGACGGAGCGGCCGATCCGTCAGTGATTCGAGGCGCGCGCGGCACTCTCGCAGGTGCGCGTGCGTGACCTGGCGCAGGCGCACCGGAATCTCGGCGTCGTCGTCGGCGCCCGTCTGCTCGCGCCACCAGATCTCGGGGTCGGGTTGTTCGAGCCACTGCGAGTAGGTCTGGCGCAGCGCCGCTGCGAGCAGCTCGAGACTCCGCTCGGCGGTTGCCGCGGCTGCTTCGCTCGCGCCCAGAAGCGCCGCGCTGAAGCGCTTCAGGCGCGGTGATGCAATGGCGCCCAATCGCGGAGAGTCGAGGAACAGCTGCTGCAGGCGCTCGATGGTGTGATCGAGAACGGGCAGCAGCGACGTCAGACGATCACCGGCCTCGTGTGTCAGCTTTTCGAGGTAGTACTGGAACTTCCGGATCGCCGTCTCGCCGAGCTCCGCCGGAGACGCTGCTTCGGCGGCCCGCACGTAGAGCTCGCACAGCACGCCGATGGCCTCGGGAGCGCGTTCGTGCTCGATGTGGTGAGAGAAGTCCCCCATTGCACGGCGGTGGAGGTCGTCGATGGTCTGCTCCCAGCCGATGTAGCGGTGGTTGATTTCCCAGAGCAGCTTCTTGGTGTTTTCGTACACGCCCGCGTACTCTCGCGTGACGTCGAGCAGCACCTTCTGCTCTTCGGGAATGACGACGTTGACTGCGGTGCGGCGAAGGTTGACCTCGAGTGCCTTCGAATGCGTCTGGCGAGCGCGTCGCGCCGCGCTCGAGTCCATGCTGGTGATCTGGCGAAGCAGCTCGGTCTCTCGCGCGTCGTGCGCGTTCAGTCGCTCGAGGATGAGGCCGACTTCGCGGATGATCTCGTCGGCCGGTAGTCCGTCGTCGGCGTCGACACGATCGATGAGTTCGAGCACCGTCGCGAGGATTCCGGGGTGCTCGGCGATGAGTTCCGCGTTCTTCGCGCGGTGCTTCGGCTGGGCCTCGGCGATCGTCCGGACCATGTCCTCGTCCCGCTCTTCGTTCTCGAAGTGGGTCTGGAGTCGTTCGAACAGCTTTCCGAGGAGCTGGGAAAGCAGACCACGGTCGCGGGTCTCCATGAGTTCGGTGAGGATGTCGCGCAATTCGACGTGCTCGTCGAAGACCTCTTCGAACGTGCTGCTCCAGTTCCCACCAACGGCGATGTCGGCGTCCTGGGACGACATCCAATCGATTCCTCTCCGCGTTTTGCGAGTTCGTCGGTCGGCCCCACGGTCGGGGCGGGCAGCGCCGGGTTGCGTACGAAGCCTCGACCCGCGGGCCGGATTCCCGCAGCCGGGCGATTCGGACGCGGCCAAAGGGTACCAGTTTCGCGAGCGACGATCCCGCGGCTCGGGGCTCGGCCGGCTAGCCCGGCCGCGCCGGCTCGGCCGACGCCGATACCAGGCGAGCCAGCGGTCTGGTGTCCTCGAACTGCTCGCAGAGGATCTTGAGTATCACCAGGATCGGAGTGGACAGCAGCATGCCGACGATTCCCCAGAGCATTCCCCAGATGATCAGGTTCAACAGGATCGCGACCGGACTCAGGTCGAGCGAGCTTCCCACCAGCATGGGCTCGATGAAGTTGCCGATCGTGAATTGGATCGCGCCTGGAACGAGGATCGCGAGCACCGCGGTCGTGGCCGCAAAGTCGGGGCTCGCAACCACGACGGGTATCGGCAGAAGAGTCGCAATGACCGAGCCGATGTTGGGGATGAAGTTCAACAGGAATGCGAACAATCCGAACAGCAGCGCGAGGTCGACGTTCAGCAGGCTCAGCACCAGGCCGACCAGCAGCCCGGTCGCAGCGGACAAGAGGCCCTTGGCGATGAGGTAGCGCTTGACCGGGCGGTCGACCTTCTCCCAGAAACCGTCGGCAGGCCGCGACAGGCTGTTCGGGCCGAGTAGCAGGAAGACGAGAAAGATGAGCACCAACAGCCCGTTGGAGAGAAGATCGAGAATTGCGTTCGTGGTTCCGAGCAGCAGGTTTCCGAGCGTCCCGATCGAGTAGCGCTTGAGCGGTTCGGTCACCATCGTGTCGTCGATGCCGAAAAGTTCGAACGGCAGCCATTCCGTGATCGAGTTGATCAGGCGGACCGCCTTCTGCTGGTAACCCGCCGCATTCGCTCCGAGCTGACCGATCGAGGTCGTGATCAGGCTCGCGGTTCCGACGAAGACGAGGAATGCGAGCGTGAGCGCCGCGACGACGGCTGCGATGCGCGGCATCCGCAAGCGCTCCACCAACACGCGAACCAGCGGGGAGAGGATCTGGGAGAAGAAGAACGCGAGCACGAACGGAACCATCACCGGAGCGAGCCATTTGAGTACCGCTCCGATCGTGACGACGGTCAGGCTGACCAGGCAGACCGTCTGAACGCGGCTCGCCGTCGGCTGGTTCACTGCATCGATCCTTCCACCGCGCTCGCCCCCCGCTCGGCAGCCGGAGTATACCGACCGGGTTTCCGCGGGTCCGGTTCGGTAGAGTCGTGACGCTCCGGGTGCGCCGCACGAGCCGCTCGGCCGGAGGTGCAGTGAACTTCGCAAGGTTTCTCGTTCTGGGACTGGCTGCGGGCCTGATCGCGGTCGTCGCAGTCGTCTATGGGGCGTCGGAGGGTTGGTTCGGCGCGCACGAGATGCCGGGAGCGGTCACCGCAAAGCGGATTCCCGAGGAAGTCGTCGCGAATCGCGTTCGCATCGGGAAGGCTGCCGCGGCTTCGCTCGGCGCAAACCCGAGCAAGCAGATCCTGTTCGGCGATCTGCACGTTCACACGACGTTTTCGGTGGACGCATTCGCGACCAGTTTGCCGATGCTCGCGGGCGAGGGGGCGCACCCGCCCGCCGACGCATGTGATTACGCGCGCTTCTGCTCGGCGCTCGATTTCTGGTCGATCAACGACCACGCCGAGGGCCTGACCTCCGAACACTGGCACGAAACGATCGATTCGATCCGCCAGTGCAACTCGGTCGCGGGAGACCCGGAGAACCCGGACGTCGTCGCCTTCCTGGGTTGGGAATGGACGCAGGTGGGCAGCACGCCGGAGGATCACTACGGCCACAAGAACGTGATCCTCCACCACACCGACGCCGATCGCATTCCAACGCGTCCGATCGCCTCGCGCGGAATGGCGGCGCGCGCGATGTCGATTCCGGGCGGCCTGGGTCTGGGAGCCGTGGCGCTGTTCTCCGGCGAGCCGCGGGTGCACGATCTCGTCCGGCTGCTGGCCGAGCGCAAGAAGATGGACGATTGCGCGACGGGGACCCCTGTGCGCGACCTCCCGGACGACTGCTTCGAATCGACTGAAACTCCCGGGGAGCTCTTCGAGAAGCTCGACGACTGGGGCCATGATTCGATCGTGATTCCGCACGGCACCACCTGGGGTTTCTACACGCCAGCGGGCTCGACCTGGGACAAACAGCTCACTCGGGCTCAGCACGATCCCGCCCGCCAGACGCTGATCGAGGTCTTCTCGGGCCATGGAAACTCCGAGGAGTACCGGGATTTCCGCGGCGTGACGATCTCGGCCGACGGCCGCGCGCGTTGTCCCGAGCCGAGCCCCGGCTATCTGCCCACCTGCTGGCGGGCCGGGCAGATCATCCGCGAACGCTGCTCCGCAGCGGGCGAGGCCGCTGCGGAGTGCGATGCGCGTGCAGCGACCGCGCGTCAGAACGCCGTCGATGCGGGGATCCAGGGCTTCCTCACCGTTCCGGGTGCCGAGGTGAGCGATTGGCTCGACGCCGGTCAGTGTCGCGACTGCTTTGCGCCCGCATTCAACTATCGACCCGGCGGCGCAGCCCAGTACATCCTGGCGCTGCGGAACTTCGACGATCCCGAGGAACCCGGGCGATTCGAATTCGGCTTCATGGCGTCGAGCGACAACCACACGGCCCGGCCCGGAACCGGCTACAAGGAGATCGACCGGCGAGAAAACACCGAGGCGGCCGGCGAGGTGGCGGCCGGGGCCCTCGGGCCATTGTCGAGGGAGCCGGGCGAGCCGATTCCGGAGTCGGTTGCGTACGATCGCACCCGGATGCCCTTGATGGTCTTCAATGCGCTCGAGGCCGAGCGTCAGTCGAGCTTCTTTCTCACGGGCGGGTTGATCGCCGCGCATGCGACCGGCCGCGATCGCGACTCGATCTGGAACGCGATGGGGCGGCGCGAGGTCTACGGAACCAGCGGCCCGCGCATCCTGCTCTGGTTCGACCTGCTGAACGCCCCGTCCGAGTCCGGTGGAGCGTTGCCGATGGGCTCCAAGACCCGGATGGCGCGCACTCCCGAATTCCGCGTGCGCGCCGTGGGCTCGTTCGAGCAGAAGCCCGGCTGCCCGGAATACACCGCCGCCTCGCTCTCGCCCGAACGCATCCATCACCTGTGCCGGGGCGAATGCTACAACCCGAGCGACGAACGCCGTCCGATCACGCGCGTCGAGGTCGTTCGCATCCGTCCCCAGATCCGGCCGGGCGAACCGATCGGTCCGCTGATCGAAGATCCGTGGCGTGTGCTTCCCTGCGCCGCAGATCGCGCGGGCTGCTCGGTTTCCTTCTCGGACCCGGAGTTCGAGAGCGCCGGTCGCGACGCGCTCTACTACGTGCGCGCGATCGAGGCGCCGAGCGTTGCGGTCAACGCCGACAACCTTCGCTGCAGCCGGGAGTCGAACGGGGAGTGCCGCGAATCGAATCCGTGTTACGGCGACTTCCGCACCCCCTACGAGGACGATTGCCTCGCCGAGACCGAAGAGCGGGCCTGGTCGTCCCCGATCTTCGTCGATTTCGCGGGGCCGCGCGGCCGACAGCGGCCCGCTCGGGAGTAATCGCGCGTCCGCGCCGCACGCAGATCGCCGGTGATGGCGGCCAGACCGCCGAGTCGTCGTTCGGAGAGCCGATCCCGATACGATTCGTTCCGGAATCGCAGGCGTTCGAAGTCGACGCTCCCGAGTCGATCGAAGTGATCGACGGCTTCCGGTTCGCCCGGGCTGCATTTCATCCGGATGCCTGTGTCTGTGTCCGGAGCAGGGCGGGCGCGAAGTCGGGGCGCCTCCGGTTCGCGGGTTCGAGGCGGTGCGCCCGTTCGCCGGGAGTCAGCCGCCGCTTCGTCGAGCGGTCGAACTGCGGGCGCGGCTGGGAGGCCGTGGGGATGCAATGTCGTGTCGAGCGCTGAGGTCCCCGCCGACCGAACCGGCCGGCTCGACGAAGATCGGGGACGACCACGCGCGCTCCTGTGCGGGAGCCAGACAGTCGTCGTCGAATGAGGTGCGATGGCTTCCGTAGCAGGGATCGACGGAGACCGCGTTGCCGGCCGCATCGAATTCACCGCGCAGATTTTCGGCATTGATCGCGGGGGTCGCGGCCTGGAGGGCGCGCGCGTAGTACACCGTGCTGCGACCCGACGCGACGAAGTCGGGGTCGGAGAAGCGAACGCGGCAGCCGGCCGGGTCGGCCGGGCAATCGAAGCGCCGCCAGGGGTCGTCGATCAACGACGCGATCGGCTCCCCCGGTCGCGTCTGCGGCCGCACCCGGACGATTTCGATCGCGTCGATCGGGTGGCGCGTGTCGTCCGGGTGATAGCATTCGCCACGGCAGAGTCGCTCGAGTCGCTCCGGCGATAGCGCATTGCGACTCGTTTCGGGGCAGCCTGGGCGTTGCTCGAATGCACCCGCGGCGCGTACCTCGAACTCGGGTGCGTCGCCGAGTGATACTTCGCTGCCCATCGGTGCGGAGCCGCCCGGAGCGTTCAGCAGGTCGAACCACAGCAGGATGCGCGGTCCGCTGGTGCCGTAGACCTCGCGCCTTCCGAGCGCGTTCCAGATCGAATGCCGATCGCGCGATTCCGCGTGTACTGCGACCAGGCCGCCGGGGTACATGAAGCTCGCCTGCCGTTCGACATCGAACAGCCCCTGGAAGCTGCGCCGCTCCGCGCGTCCGCTCTGCGCGCGCTGCGCGTCGCGAGAACGCCCGGCGATGAACGGCCGGGTGAGCCGGTCGATGACGGGCGACGCGATCCCGCGGGCGTCCGTCATCTCGTGGCGCGCGTACTGCTTGTAGCCGGTCGCCGGTCGCGCGGTGTGGTTGTCGGTGGAGGCGATGAAGCCCCAGTGGAAGCGTTCGGGAGTCGCATCCGCTGCGTCGTCTGTCGCGAAACGCGATATCGCGAGGCTGTACTGTGCGGTCTGGCGCGGACGCAAATTCATCGCCGGTTTGAAACAATCGCGGCACTGGTCGCAGTCGAGCCAGTCTTCGGGAGTCGTGTCGGGAAAGATTCGATGCGGCGTCTCCGCGGCCTCGAGCGCGAGACGCTTGGCTTCTTCGACCCGCCGCTCGCACTCGGCAGCGGGCAGGTCGCCGCAACGTGCGCGCATGATTTCGCCCGCCCGCCAGCAACAGGGGAGGTGGGCCGCCGTCGGGGCGGGGCAGACGTCGCCGGCCTCGGCGTCCGGAAGCGTCTCGCGGTACTCCTCGCTGTTGCCGTGACCGGAGAAGGTCTCGATCAGTCGCTCGCGGGAGGGATCGTGGTTGCCGTCGCGGAGCAGGGTGTCGAGGCTCGAGCCGGGCGGCGCGTGGATTCCCCATGCGAGGCCGTGGGGGATCACCAGGTAATCGGAGTCCCAGCGGTCGAGCTTGGCGAACAGCTCCGCGGGTGTTGCGGCGTTCTCGCGGCAGTCCGTCGGCAGGTCGAGGGTATCGATTCCGCTCGGACAGTCGGGCGTCTCGGCGATCTGCCGCGTCAACCAGAGGAAGTCCGCGTATTCGCCGAGTCCGACCGGGCCGAGCTTCTCGATCGCGCGAACCAACCACAACGCCCGCGCGCGTTTGGTGATTCCATCGGGAAGCGCGCTGATCGGCCGCGCCGGCAGGTCGGCGTCCGCGAGGCCGCGGAAGATCACGTTCCGGTGACCGTAGTGAGATTCGGGCCGATCGCCGACCTGGGTCCACTCCCAGCCCACGAAGGCCACCAGGTCCGGATTCGCGGGATCTCCGGCGAGGGCGTTGCACTGCCGGATGCTGTCGATCGATTCCCGCCAGCGCGCGGGGGTCAGACCCTCGGCGTGGTCGTTGAGGGAGAAGAAGTCGACCGACGAGCAGTAGCGCGCGAAGTCGCAGGCGTCGGCGGGCGGGTGGGCGCCTTCGCCGCCGAAGATCGGCAGCGCGAATGCGAAGGCGTCGATCGAGAAGGTCGAGTGGACGTGGAGATCGCCGAACAGGATCGGCTTCGCCGGAACGGCGCTCGCGCCCGCGAGCGTCGAGGCGGCTTCCAGCGAAGCCCGCGCCGACGCGCGGAACTGGGATTCCGGACGGGCGGGGCCTTCGATCGTGCCTGCGGAGCGGTCCGGGCTCTGGAAGGCCACCCGTATCAGCAACGCGATCAGCAGACAGAGGCCGACGGAGGCAACTCCGATCCACACGATCCGGCGCGACATAGCGCGCTAGTCTAGGCCATTCGGCTTCGATTTCGCGGGAGATCGTTTCGCGGACCGCGATGTGGTTCGGGATGCGCGAAACCGCGCCCGCCCTCTATAATGAGCGCGCATCGTAATGCTGTCGCGCCGGCGCCGCGCCCCCGCGGCTCTAGAAACCACCGCGAATCATTGGAGAAAGACGCCATGAAGGCTCTCGTCACTTCGGAAAATGAAAAATGCTCGGTCGAGGAAGTTCGGCTCGACCCTCCCAAGGCGGGCGAGCTCAAGATCAAGATGGCGGCCACGGGCGTGTGCCGATCCGATCTCTCCGTGATCAACGGCGGCTTGCCGCTCCCGAAGCCGATGGTGCTCGGGCACGAAGGTGCGGGCATCGTCGACGAGATCGGTGACGGAGTCACGGGCTTCGAGAAGGGCGACCACGTCGTGCTGTCGTTCCAGCCCGCGTGCGGTCATTGTTTCTTCTGCGACAAGCAGGAGCCGCAGTTCTGCAATATCGGCCAACCGAACGGCCTGATGCTCGACGGCACGTCGCGCGTTCACCGCCAGGACGGCTCCGACCTCGGTGTGATGCAGTTTCTCGGATGCATGGCCGAAGAAGCCGTCGTTCCGGCGATCAGCGCCCAGAAGATCGACAAGCGCTTTCCGCTCGACAAGGCGTCGCTGATCGGCTGTGGCGTGACGACGGGAGTCGGTGCGGCCATCAATACGGCGAAGGTGACGCCGGGTTCGAGCGTGGTGGTCTTCGGCGCCGGAGGCATCGGCCTGTCGATCATCCAGGGCGCCCGCATTGCCGGCGCTTTGCAGATCATCGCGGTCGACGTCGCGGACAACAAGCTCGAGATGGCCAAGAACTTCGGCGCCACGCACACGGTGAACGGCAGCGACGGCATGGCGGTGCTGAAGTGCAAGGAGCTGACGGGCGGACACGGCCCGGACTTCTCCTTCGAAGCGGTCGGCATTCCCCAGCTGATGGCCGACTCCTACAATGCGATTCGCCGCGGCGGAACCGCCACGATCGTGGGCGTCGGAAAGTTGACCGACAATGTTCCGTTCAACGCCCTGTTGCTGTCGATGGACGGCAAGACCGTGAAGGGGAGCTACTACGGCGACCTGAACTTCCACGCCGACTTTCCGATGCTGCTCGACCTGTACGAGGCCGGCAAGCTGAACCTCGACGACATGGTCACGACGACCTACAGCATCGACGAGGCACCGCAGGCATTCCGGGACATGGAGTCCGGCAAGAATGCGCGCGGCGTGATCCTCTACGGCTGAGAAGAGATTTCGGCGGGTGTGTTCGCGACAAGGCGTGGACACACCCGCAACGTTCGCCGTCGATCCGCGGCTGGTGGAGCCTGGAGGCGGATGCTGATGTCGTCGAGCAGGTCCGCCGCGCCGTGTGCGGCGTGATGTCGCGATGATCGACGCTCTCGCAGCGGCCGACCCGCACGGCCTGGCGGTCGACGACGGCAGCCGTCGGCGCGGCTGGGCCGAGCTGCGCGATCGCAGCATCCGCGTCGCGCGCTTCCTGCGCGAGGAGGCCGGGGTCGGACCCGAAGATCACGTCGCGGTGCTGATGCAGAACCGCGTCGAGTACGTCGAGTTGATCCTGGGCGCCATCATGGCCGGGGTCTGGATCACTCCGATCAACTGGCACCTGAGTCGTGCCGAAATCGAATACGTGGTCGCGGATTCCGGCGCCAAGCTGCTGTTCAGCGATCCCGACCATGCCGAGGTCGCGCGCGCGGTGAGCGCTGCTCCGGTGCTGCTCGCCGGCGGTGACCTCGATGTGGCGCTCGCCGCGGCCTCGGACGAGCCGCTCGAGCCCGATGGGCCCGCGGGCGGCAACATGATCTACACCAGCGGAACGACGGGCCGACCCAAGGGGGTGAAACGCGCTCGGCCCGCCACACTCGCCGCCGGCATGGCGAACCTCGAGACGCTCGGCCGCAACATCGGTCTCGACGGCAGTGGGCCACACCTCGTGACGGGCCCGATGTACCACGCGGCGCCGCTGATGTTCGCGATCTACGACAACGCGAACGGCGCTCCGATCGTGATCCTGCCGCGCTTCGACGCAGCCGAAGCGCTCGACGTGATCGCGGAGCGCGAGATCGTTCACACGCACCTGGTTCCGACGATGTTCGTTCGGCTGCTGCGGTTGCCCGACGCACGCCGAGCGGCGTTTCGAGCACCGAAGCTGGACCTGGTGCTGCATGGCGCAGCGCCGGTCTCGGTGGCGGTCAAGCGGCGCATGATCGAGTGGTGGGGCGAGTGCTTCGTGGAGTACTGGGGCGCCACCGAAGGCGGCGTGAACACCCTGATCGATTCCGCGGACTGGCTCGCGCACCCCGGCAGCGTGGGGCGCGCCTTGCCCGCATTCGAGATCTTCGCGGCCGACGCTTCGGGCCGACGACTCGACGCCGGTGAGACCGGTGACCTCTACTGTCGACACCGGACCAGCGCGCGGCCGTTCGAGTATCACGGCGATCCCGAAAAGACCGCGGCGGCCTATCTCGAACCCCACGTATTCACGATCGGCGACATCGGCCGCGTCGAGGCGGACGGATACGTCTACCTGGCCGATCGCAAGTCGAGCACGATCATCTCGGGCGGCGTGAACATCTACCCGGTCGAAGTCGAGCAGGTCGTTCACGAACACCCCGCGGTCGCGGACGTGGCGGTCTTCGGCATTCCCGACGACGAATGGGGCGAGAGCGTCAAGGCCGCGGTCGAGCTCGCGCCCGGCTTCTCGGAATCTCCCGAGCTCGCAGCCGAGATCATCGCCTTCGCGCGCGAGCGGCTGGCCGGCTACAAGGTGCCGCGGTCGATCGACTTCGAAGCCGAACTTCCACGCCACCCGACCGGCAAGCTCTACACCCGCCGCCTCCGCGACCGCTATTGGCAGGGGCGCGACACGAACATCTGACCGGGCCGGTCCGCTACCACTCGCCCGAGTTGGGCATCGAGGCCCAGGGCTCTTCGATCCGCAGCGGTGTCCCGCGTTGCAGCAGCTCGATCGAAATCCGGTCGGGCGAGCGGATGAACGCCATCCGGCCGTCGCGCGGCGGGCGCAGGATCGCGATGCCGTTGTCCATCAGGCGTCGACAGGTCGCGTAGATGTCCTCGACCTCGAAGGCCAGGTGACCGAAGTTGCGACCGACGTCGTAGGGCTCGGGATCCCAGTTGTAGGTGAGCTCGACCTGCGCATCGGGGGATTCGTCGGCGGCCAGGAATGCGAGCGTGAAGCGGCCGGCCTCGTTGTCGAAGCGCGCAATCTCGTTCAGGCCGAGATGCGTGCAATAGAACTCGATCGATTCGTCCAGGCTGCTGACGCGCACCATCGTGTGCAGGTATTTCATGTGGACCTCCGCGGATCTGTGCGAGTCGGTGCATCGGACCCGCTCGACGTCGAAGGTAACGCGATCGAGCGCTGCTCGAAGGGGGTGACTTCGGCGCGCAGCAAGCTGGCGGCGGCCAACAGCGCGAGCAGCGGGGCGACCGGTGCGTGGAAGCGCGGATCGCCCGCGAACAGCACCCCGTGCAGCAGCGTCACGTATGCGAGCGATCCCGGCACGATCCAGGCCGCCGGGCGCTTCCGGTCGAGCGTGCGCGGAATCGCGAACAGCGCGAGCACGAACAATGCGTAGAAGCTCCAATCGGCTGCGATCTCGAGCAAGCGATCGCGTCGCGGACCGAAGATCGCGGACTTCTTCCGGCCTCGAGGCGGCTTCGGCGTCAACCATGGCAGCGCCGCGTGGTCGTGTGCGTAGAGATTCGCGAGCCGCCGCGGGACCAGGCCGAGTTCGCGGCCCGGATGCGTTCGCGCATAGTCGAAGGCGCGCCGCATCTCGAAGCGCCACTCGGCGATCTCGCGTTCCGGGTTCGGCAGCCGGGCGAACGGTGCGACGAGTTCGTCGCGAAAATTCACGAGGCGCTGCGAGTAGCCGCCGTCTGCGACTTCCGAGTGGGCGAAGGTCATCGCCATGCCGACCTGCTGCGTGCTCACGATCACCGGAACGCCGAGCACGACCAGGTTGCGCAGGGTCCACGGCGCGACCACGAAGACGAGCCCCGCGGCCGCGATCGCGCCCATCCGGAACGCACTGCCGAACGACCGCGAGATCCACCAGATTGCGACCGGCACGACGAGGAAGAGACTCGCGGTACCGCGAACCAGGATCGCGGCGCCGATCAACATGCCGAAGCCGAACCAACGCGGGAACGATCGCTGCGGCTTGCGTTCCTCGAGAATCACGAACAGCCAGACTGCGCCGGTGAAGAGAGCGGAGAACGCGGGCTCGGACAGCAACAGCGCGGAGTAGAAGATGTCGCCCGGCAGCACCGCGAGCAGCGCCGCCCCCACCAGCCCGACGGCCGGTCGGAACAATCGCCGCCCGAGCGCGTAACAGAACCAGCCGCTCAGCGTCGCGAACAGGGCATTCAACAGCTTGCCCACGATCAGCTGCTTGCCGAACGCGAGGTAGGCCGTGCCGAGCAGCAGCGGATAGCCGGGTGACCACTTCGCGGTCGGCGTGCCGTCGAAGTCGCGCAGCAGCGCCCCCTCGGTCAGCTGCAAAGCCGCGAGCTCGTAGAAGGTCATGTCGAAATGGAAGTCCCTGCGCGGATCGACGTCGACCGCGAAGATCCAGCACACCCGCAACGCGAAGCCGAGCGACAGCACCGCGATCAGCGTGCGCCGGTGGTGACGGCCTTCGAGCAGCCGAGCGAGTTTCGCCATACCCGTCGCAGCTTCGGCGGCGCGCTCTCCGGTGTCAACGCGCTGCTCGGCGTGCCCGCGTGAGCGTGACGCCGGGCGGAAGCTCCGGTCGCAATGCGGCCGACGCGCGGCTACGGCTAGGATTGGGCGATGAAGCGAATTCTCGCATCGGCGTTGCTGGTCGCGCTGGGGTGGCTGCTGTGGCTGGATCTGCGGCCGCCGGCGCGCACGCTCTATTTCGGTGGTCCGGTCGTCACCATGGACGAACGGGATGGCGTTGCGTCAGCGGTGCTCGTGGAGGGCGATCGGATCCTCGCGGTCGGCGCTGAGACGGAGCTGAGCGGGCGGGCGGGCCGGAACGCGCGCCGGGTCGATCTTGCAGGCCGTGCGATGCTGCCGGGCTTCATCGACGCCCACGGTCACTTTCCGGGGGAGGGCGTGTTCGCGGTCATGGTCGACCTGAACAGCCCCCCGATCGGCACGATTCGCAACATGGATGAGCTGGTCGCGCGTCTCCGCGAGCGGGCGGCCGGGAAGCGCGCCGGCGAGTGGGTCGTCGGGATGGGGTACGACGACACTCTGCTCGCCGAGGGTCGACATCCGACGCGCGACGACCTGGACCGCGCTTCGAGCGAGCACCCGATCGTGATCTCGCACATTTCGGCTCACCTGGCGGTGTTGAACAGCCGCGGACTCGAGTTGGCCGGGATCGATGCCCAGAGCTCCGATCCGGAGGGCGGCGTGATTCGCCGGGACGCGGCGACCGGCGAGCCGGATGGTGTGCTCGAAGAGAGTGCGCTGGAACTGCTCGCGGACGTGGTGCCGACACCGGGCTTGATCGACGGCATTCGCATCGTTCGCGAAGCGTCGCGGCGTTGCGTTGCGGCCGGCGTCACGACGGCGCAAAGCGGCTACACCACACGGGCGCTGCTTCGGCTGTTGCCGCTGATGGTGCGTACCGGCCTCGCGCAGGTGCGTCTGGTGCTGTGGCCCGGAATGGAAGCCGTCGACCAGATGCTCGACGATGGCGACGTCTGGGAGTCCTACGACGAAAAGTGGCTGCGCGCGGGGGCGGTGAAGCTCGTCGCGGACGGCTCGATCCAGGGCTACACCGGCTACCTGAGCGAACCCTACTTCGTGCCTCCGGGTGACGATCCGGATTACGCGGGCTATCCCCGCATCCCGCGCGACGAGCTGATCGAGCGCGTCGTGCGCTACCACGCTGCGGGATTCCAGGTCGCCGTCCACGGCAACGGCGATGCCTCGATCGACGACATTCTCGACGCGTTCGAGATCGCGCAGCGCGAATACCCACGTGAGGACACTCGCCACGTCGTGGTCCATGCCCAGATGGCGCGCGAGGACCAGCTCGCGCGCATGAAGGCGCTGGGCGTCATCCCGAGCTTCTTCAGCCTGCACACCTACTACTGGGGAGACCGCCATCGCGAGATCTTCATGGGACCCGAGCGCGCCGCGCGCATGAGCCCGGCCGGCAGCGCGACCCGCATGGGGCTGCGATTCACGATCCACGCCGACAGCCCGGTGGTTCCGATGGAGCCGTTGCGGCTGGTCTGGGCGGCGGTGAATCGCATTTCGTCGAGCGGTCGGTCCATGGGTGAAGCGCAGCGGGTGAGCGCGTTGCAGGCGTTGCGGGCGGTGACGATCGACGCCGCGTATCAGCACTTCGAGGCGGCCGACAAGGGCAGCATCGAGCCGGGGAAGCTCGCGGATCTCGTCATTTTGTCGGAGTCGCCGCTCGACCGGCCGGAGCGTATCGACGAAATCCGCGTGCTCGAGACGATCGTCGGCGGGCGCACGGTGTTCCGCGCCGGACAGTGAGCACCCTCCGGAGTCGCCTTCGAGCCGGCGAGATCGAATCGATTGCCGCAAGAAATTTCATATTGGACGAGAGTTTACGGGTATTTCGAAAGGTATCGGGTGAAGTCGCCCGGGAGTCGGCCTCGCCCTCGACGCATGCGCCGGGATCCCCCGCTACGTCCCGGGACCGCCCCTGCGCCGCCGCACGTCGGTCTTGCGCGCGTGCTCGCACCGGTTCTTCACCCCGACGGCGCGCCTCTCCATCGGCCCGCTCAAGGTCCGGCTCGTCCGTGAGAGTCGAATCGCGACTCGACTGCCGACCCTCTACCATGAGCGCGAGCCGCGGAGCCGGGAGGGACCGTTGAAGCGCGCGATGACGTTCGCTGCGGGAGTTCTGCTGCTGTGGGTGGGCGTGGCCGGAGCGCAGCCCGCTGCACCCGCCGTCGCGGAAGCCGAGCCCGCGCCGCCGCCGTCCGAGCAGCAAGTCATCGGCGTGGCCGATGTGATCGGGCGGGCCGCCGAGACGGAGCGCGAGACCCGGCAGCTCGAAGCCACGGCGACTCGCGATCCGGCAATCGAGGCGATCGTCGAATTGGTCCCGGCGGCGCACCAACGGCTGGCGGAGCGTGTTGCGGGCGCGGGCCAACGAATCGACGCCGCTTCCAACACCCGCGCGCTGAGCGACCTCGAGTCGAATTGGCGCCGCGAGGCACAGCGGTTCGATGGCTGGAATGCCGCGCTCACCGAACGTGTGCGCGCCCTCGAGAATTCGATCAAACGGTTCGACGAGATCGAGACGCTGTGGCAAAAGGCGCGGTTGGAGTTCACGGCCGACCGCGCTCCGCCGGCGGTACGGGAGCGTATCGAGGCGGTGCTGTCCTCGCTGGCGACTCCGCGCAGCAGCGTCACCCGGCGCCGCGACGCCCTCCTCGCGGTGCAGGCCGAGATCGCCGGAGACCTCGACCGGATCGAGAACGTCCTCACGCGGATAGGCGATGCCAGTCAACAGCTGCGCTCGAACATCTTCGGAATGGACGCACCGCCGATCTGGGTCGCGATTGCGCAGAGTCGGAAGCGCGATCTCGTGGTTGCGCGTGAAATCGATGCCTTCCGCGAAGATCTCGAGGGGGTGCGGGACTACGTCGCGGATCAGCTCGACCGCGTGCTCATCCACGCGCTGATCGTCATCGTCGCGGTCTTCGTATTGCGGTACCTGAAAGGCGTCGCTTCGCGATGGCCCGAGGACGACGAGCGCATTCGCGAAGCCGCCGCCGTGCTCGCGCGCCCGTTCTCGGGTGCGTTGCTCGTCGCGTACTCGCTGTCGCGGCTGGTCTATCCGGAAGCATCGTTCCTGTTTCTCTCCCTGCTCGGCCTGCTGGGTCTGATTCCACTGGTTCGTCTGCTTCCGCTGGTTCTCCCTCGCTCGGAGCATGGATTCGTCTACGCGCTCGTCGCGATCTATATCGTCGACATCGCACGCGAACTGATCACTCCGTTGGTCACGCTCGAACGGCTGGTGTTCATGCTCGAGATGATCGCGACGGCGATCATTCTCGCCCGCTCGCTGCGTTCGGCTCGGGTCGAGCGCCAGCCCGTGCGCCCGAAGCTGTCGCCGTTCGTCGGAGCCGTGGTACGCCTCGCAATCGCGCTGCTGCTCGTTGCCGCGGCCGCCGACGCGATCGGCCGCACCGCCTTCGCTCTCGTGATCGGCGAGGGGGTGATGTTGAGCGTCTTCGTCGCCGTTCTGCTGTACGGCGTGTATCGCGTCATCGATGGCGTGGTCGAGGTGTTGTTGCGCTCGCCGGTCGCTTCACGGCTGAACATGGTTCGCGGGCATCGCGCAAAGATCGCGCGTCGTTTTCTGCGGGTCGTCCGGGCGACCCTGGTGGTGGTCTGGATGGTCGTTTCGGCCGTCGGGCTCGCAGTCTGGGATTGGACCGTCGAAACCGTGACGAGCGCTCTGTCGTCGGAAATGGCCGTGGGCGATCTGGTCTTTTCGCCGGGCGCTGTCGTGACCTTCCTGCTGGTCTTCACGATTGCACTCTATTTCTCGCGGCTGCTGCGGTTCGTGCTCGAGCAGGACGTCCTGCCGCGGATGCGGCTGCCGCGCGGAGTGCCGTATGCGATCACTGCGACGCTGCACTACGGCATTCTGTTCGTGGCCCTGGTCGCGGCGCTGGCCGCCGCGGGCATCGACGTCGGGAAGTTCAGCCTGGTCGTAGGGGCTCTCGGTGTCGGAGTCGGTTTTGGCCTGCAGAACGTCGTCAACAACTTCGTCTCGGGTCTGATCCTGCTGTTCGAACGCCCCATCCAGACCAACGATGTGGTCGAGGTCGGGACGCTGCTCGGGACGGTCCGGCGCATCGGGATCCGGTCGAGCACACTGCGAACGCTGGACGGCGCCGAGGTGATCGTTCCGAACGGGAACCTGGTCTCCGACGTGGTGGTGAACTGGACGCTCTCGGATCGCCAGCGTCGCATCGACGTCAACGTCGGCGTGAGGTACGGCACCGACCCGGAGCGCGTGATCGAGCTGCTGCTCCAGGTCGCGCGAAACGACGATCGGATCCTCGATCATCCCGCGCCCGACGCGCTGTTCATCGGGTTCGGGGACAGCTCGCTCGACTTCATGTTGCGCGCGTGGACCGGGCGATACGGTGAGTGGATCCCGATCCGCAGCGACCTGAACGTCGCGGTGAACCGCGCGCTCGCCGACGCCGGCATCGAGATCCCCTTCCCGCAGCGGGACCTCCACATCCGGAGCGTCGCGGACGAAGCGGGCTCGGCGCTTCGGCGCGGCGACGATGAGAGCTGATCTCAGATGCTGAAAGACGCCGCTGCGATCGCGGGGATCGCCGAAACTCCATTCGCCAAGAAGCTCGACGGTTCCGAGAAATCGCTCGCGCTCGACGCGATTCTCGCGGCGCTCGCCGACGCGGGAATCGCGCCGGGGGAAGTCGACGGTCTTGCGTCCTACACCTTGGAGACGACCGACGAGGTGGAGATCGCGAAGAACATCGGCGCGGGAGACGTGACGTTCTTCAGCCAGGTGGGGTATGGCGGCGGCGCCGGCCCCGCTTGCGTCGGGCAGCTCGCGATGGCGGTCGCGACCGGGCAATGTCGCGTGGGCGTCGCCTGGCGATCACGCAAGCGCGGATCGGGCGGGCGGCCATGGGCGGGTGGCACGCCGGAGGCGTCGGTGCCGGCCAACTGGTCGCGGCCGTGGGGATTGCTGCGCCCCGTGGACGAAATCGCGATGTTGACCCGTCGCTACCTCCACGAGGTGGGGGGGGACCGCAACCACCTTGCAAACGTCGCGTTGGCGGTTCGCAAGATGGCCAACGCGAATCCGCGCGCGCTGATGCACGCCAAGACGCTCACGCGCGACGAATACCTGAACGCTCGCTGGATCTCGGAGCCGCTGTGCCTGTACGACAACTGCCTCGAGACCGACGCCGCTCTCGCTTGTGTCGTGGTGTCGGCGGAACGCGCGCGCGACTGTCGACACCGGCCCGCCTACCTGCACGCCTTCGCACAAGGACTCTCCCGTCAGTCGCACACGATGGTGAACTACTGGAGCGACGATCCGTTGCGCGGACCGGCCTCTAGCTGCGCCGATCAGCTCTTTCGCGCTTCGGACATCCGGGCGCGCGACATCCGCGTCGCCCAGATCTACGACGCCTTCACGCCACTGGTGTTGTTCTCGCTCGAGGGGTACGGATTCTGCGGTCGCGGCGAGGGAGCCGCGTTCAGCGAGAACGGCGCCCTCGAGCTCGGTGGACGGCTGCCGATCAACACCTCGGGCGGCGGACTCTCGGAGGCCTACGTTCACGGCTTCAACTTGATCAATGAGGGCGTGCGGCAGATCCGCGGCGATTCCGTCAACCAGGTCGCCGATGCCGAAAGTTGTCTCGTGACCGGCGGCGAAGGGGTTCCCACCAGCGCGATGCTGCTGCGGAGATGAGCGTGACCGACGGCCCGTTGCTCCCGAGCATCATCGACGAGAATCGCCCGTTCTGGGAGGGGGCGCGGCGGGGAGAGCTGCGCGTCCAGCGTTGCCGCGAAACCGGGCGCCTGATCTTTCCACCGCGGCTCCGGAGCCCCTGGGCACCGAAGCCCGGCGTCGAGCCGGAATGGGTCGCGGTCTCCGGTCGAGGGACGCTGTGGTCCTTCGTGGTGCCGCACCCGCCGCTGCTGCCCTACTACGCGCAGCGCGCGCCGTACAACGTGATCGTCGTCGCACTCGACGAGGATCCGACGATTCGGATGGTGGGCAACCTGGTTGCGGCCGAGGGCAGCGGAATCGACTCGGTCGACCCGGCGACGATCGAGATCGGAGCGGCCGTGCGGGTGGTGTTCGAGCGCGTCGACGACGAGATCCATCTGCCGCGTTGGCTGCTCGCCTGAATCGCAGGGAGAGCGAGTGTTCCGACTCGGCGCACGTGACGCGCGGCTGCGGCGGGAGTCGGGGCGGGCTCAGGATTCGGGCGGGGATGGGCGCCAATCGGGGTGAAGGTCGAGATCGAGTGCGAGCTTCTGGGCGATCACGGTCTTGCCGTTCCAGGCGCAGGCCTCCGGGGAGCTCGCGAGCCACGCGATGACGGCTGCGGGAACCTCGGGAGGTGCTCCCAGGAAGCGCTTCCCGATCTCACCAGTCGGGTCGTTCAGCTTCATCGTTTCGGTGACGACGAAACCCGGATCGACGTTCACGAAGCGGAGGCCCGGATCGGGATGCTCGACCCGGAGCACGCCCGCCATCCGCTGGAATGCAGCCTTCGTGGCCGCGTAGGCGAAGCCCCAGCCGCCTCGGCCGGCCGGCGCGGGTGGGTCGGACGCGCCGGCAGCGGACACCATGTTGACGATCACGCCGTCGCGCCGTTCGAGCATGCCCGGCAACACCTGCTGTACCAGATGCAGCTGCGAGAAGAGGTTGGCCTGGAACATCGTCTCGACGGTGTCGAGGTCGAGGTCGAGCAGCAGGTCCAGCGAGCCGGGCCCGGTGTAGATGCCGTTGTTGAGCAACACATCGATGCGTCCCCAGCTCGACAGTGTCTGCGACACCGCGCGATCGATGCTCGTGCGATCGAGCAGGTCGAGCCGCAATGCCAGCGCGTCTCGGCCGAGCGCCCGCACTTCCGAAGTCGTTGTCTCGACGCTGCCCGGCAGCGGTCGTCCATCGGCGGCACGGCCCTCCTGCATCGTCCGGGCGGTGACCACGATGTCGTAGCCGACGTTCGCGAGCGCGAGCGCGGACGCTCGGCCGATTCCGCGACTCGCACCGGTGACGAATGCGACCTTCCGGCTCATCGCCTGCATTCCTTTCGCATGGAGTGGGGTGGCTCGCTCCGCATCGCCTCGACCAGAGGCTATCATGAGCGCCCTGTCATGCGGGGAGTGAAGCGGTGAGGACGACGATTGCATCTTCCGAAATCTTCGGCATCGACCCGGAAGGCGACCTCAGGCGCCTGACTCTCGCGGTCGGGTCGCCTCGGCGTGTCGACGGCGAGCCGGGTTGGCAGTGCCGGGTCGCGCTCGTCGACGTCTTGCGTCCGACGACGGTGGCCGGGGCCGACAGCTTCGTCGCTCTCGCAACGGCGATCGCTCGAATCCGCGCGCTGCTCGGCGAGCTGTGCGAACGGGGATGGTCGTTCTCGCTGGACGCGGCGGGTCGCGAGCCGATCGACCCCGACCAGTGGCCGGTCGCGGCTGCAATTCGCGAGACTCCCGTCGCCGATCGAGGAGACCCGTAACGACCGCTTCTGAACTTCTGATCGTCACTGCAAGCCGTCGCGACTCCTGCGCGTGCCGCGCACGCCAACCCCTCACTCCGACGGGACCTCGAGACCGAGAGCGATGGGGCCGTGCGAACTTGCGCGAGAGTGCGTCGAACGCTTCAGTCGAGGTCGAGCCAGGCGGCGGCTTCCTCGATGCTGCGGAAGACCCGGAATTCATCCGGTCTGCTCTCGCGCAACAATTCGAACATCCGGCTCATTCCGAATCCGAGGTCGCTATGGACGACGAGCGCGCGGCGCGCGGACGACGCGAACAGCGGTGGTCGCGCGGCGAGCGCGCGTACTCCGTTTGCCGTGACCGCGTCCCCGTCGGCGCTGGTCAAATCCAACAGTAGACGATAGGCGGGATCGAAATCGGGGTCGTTGCGCAGCGCGTTGTCACATTCGATCAGGTCCGCGTCGGTGAGTGTGCCCTCGACACGCGCTCGAACGAGGCGGTTGGGGATGTCGACCTCGTGATGCCAGTGCATTCGATCTCACACCTACGCGAATGTGAGCGAAGTCGTCAAGCGAGATTCTCGATCCGGCACTCGGACGACGACGGGCGCGGGG
>Ga0055476_10000052_pt1 | contig 23693 bp, 23 predicted proteins | sample Muzzi_CordC_D2_FD_57682 | JGI IMG/M metagenome (GOLD analysis project Ga0055476, IMG submission 57682) | Wetland microbial communities from San Francisco Bay, California, USA, that impact long-term carbon sequestration - Muzzi_CordC_D2 | ecosystem: Environmental > Aquatic > Marine > Wetlands ... | reverse complement strand
TATCACTGGGCGTCGGGCTCGACCGGGGAGGAAATCACGCCCGAGGTCGAGTCCGACGGGTTCGACGCGAGCGGCGAGCCGGAGTTCATCGACCTCCCGGGAGCGTCGGAAACCCGGAGTCCGGCTCTCACGTCGACGCCTTCGGAGTCGACTCCGGGGCGCTCCGAGGGCGTTCCGCCCGCGGCGATCCTGCGCGCTCTCGGTCAATTGCTGGTCGAGAAGGGGGTCATCACGCGCGAGGAGCTGATCGATCGGGTCCAGTCGACCATTCGGGCCGACGACGGCGACATCTGACGGCCGGCGACGGATTACACGAGGGGGTGAGCGCGGCTTTCGCTGCTTGACACCCGACGGCGGCGGGGCCACCTTGCCCCGCCACTCGTGGAAGGAGCATTCATGCGCCTCGAATTCGGTTTTCAGCTCTCCGACGTCGACGTCCCGCGGTTCTCGGTCGAGGCGGTCGAAGGCATCGGCAAGCTCTTCACACTGGCGACGCTGGTGCTGAACGTGCTCGACAACAAGTCGAAGGTCGAAATCGTCTTCCATGGCCTCAACCCGGAAGATCCCGAGTCGAAGTTCAACGCCTTCAAGGAAATCGTCTCGGGCTCCAGCACCGCGGGCGCATTGCGTTACGAGATGGGAAGCGGCGGTCGCGTGCCGGGCTCGTCGAGTTCGTTCCGGTGGGTGACGGTCAGCCGCTAGCAGGGCGCTGAAGAAGTCCTGCGATGGTTGCGAGAGCTTGGGGGGTGCCTGCCGCGACCGTCAGCCGATCAGGGAGCGGCAGGCACCTCCCAAGCTCGAGCGGATCCAACCGAACCGGCCTTTTTCAGCACCCGGCTAGCCGCCCGTTCCGGTTTCGAGGCGCGGGGCCATCGCGCCGGAGCGATGCGGATCGGCGCCTATTCGGCGCCGGTGGGAGGGCCGGCCGCGGTGGGATCGGGTGCAGCGCGCCCATCGGCCGGCCGGCGGGCCATCCATCCGATCGCGAGAATCGCCGCGCCGAAGCTTGCCGCCGCTCCGAGCGGCGACGCGGCTGCGCCACGGCAGCTCGCCGCCGTGCAGAATCGCCCCTTCCACTGCTCCATCGTGGCGGCCGGCGCGCGTTCGGGTGGGGCGGCTCCGGGCGTCGCTGCGTCCGCCGCGGCGACGACGCCGATCCACAGCAACGCGGCCAGCAGGGCCGCGGAAGAACTCGTCGAGAAGCGCCGTGCGCTCGGGCGGTGCATGCGGAAAGTCTACCCCGGCACGTCGATCGCGTGCCAGTACGGGCGGTTGGCGCGTCGAGCGTTGACGGCTTCCGGCGGAAGTTCGTATATTCCCGGCCCGAAACGCGGAGAAGATCGTGGTTCGTCCGGTCCGACGCTCGTAGAACCCATGACGCCCATGCCGAAATCCGAACCGAAGCCGGAGTCTCGCACGCGCCGGGACAAGCGGAATCAGATCGTCGATGCGGCGATTTCAGTGTTCGCGCGGTCGGGCTTCCACAGTGCGCGCGTCTCCGAAATCGCGGCTGAGGCGGGAATTGCGTACGGTCTCGTCTACCACTATTTCAAGAACAAAGAAGAGATCCTGAATACGATCTTCGAGGAGCGCTGGACCGGCCTCCTCGCAGCAGTCGAGAACATCGCCGATTCGCCGGGATCGACCGAGGAAAAGCTGGTCGGAATCACCTCGATGATCCTCGGCGCGTACCGCGTCAATCCGGAATGGGTGAAGGTCTTTGTACTCGAAATCCAGCGTTCGTCGCGATTCTCGCAGCCCGATCAGATGCGCTCGGTCGGACGACTGTTCGGCGCGATTGCACGCGTCCTGCGTGACGGCCAGGCCAAGGGCGAGGTTCGCGGTGACCTCGATCCCGAGATTGCGTGCTACATCGTCGTGGGCGGCCTCGAGATCGTGGTCACCGGGCTGGTGCTGGACGTGATCGAGATCGATTCCGGACGAGACGAGAGCGCATATTGTTCGAGAGTGGCGGCGAGCGTCGTCGAAATCTTCCTCCGCGGCCTCGCCGCGGACATTCGCGACCAGTGAGAGGGGTATGATCGAAGCCAGGGGGCTCTCCAAGCGTTACGGCGACGTGGTCGCCGTCGACGACGTGTCGTTTTCGATCGGCAAGGGGGAAGTCGTCGGCTTTCTCGGGCCGAACGGTGCGGGCAAGACCACCACGATGCGGATGCTGACCGGCTTCCTGCCGCCGACCGAAGGCACGGCGGTGATCGCCGGTCACGACATCTTCGAGGACGCGGTCGCTGCACGCCGTTCCGTCGGCTATCTGCCCGAAACGCCGCCGCTCTATCCCGAGATGACCTGCCGCTCGTACCTGACGTACGTCGCGAAGATCAAGGAAGTCCCGCGTGCGGCGCGGCGTGGCGCGGTCGATCAGGCGATCGAGCGTTGCGGACTCGGCGACGTCTACCGCCGCGTGATCTCGACGCTGTCGAAGGGGTTCCGCCAGCGGGTCGGAATCGCGCAGGCGATCCTGGGCGATCCGCCGGTGTTGATCCTCGACGAGCCGACGGTGGGCCTGGACCCGCTGCAGATTCGCGAGATCCGTTCGCTGATCGCCGGCTTCGCAGCGCCCGGCAAGGGCGAGACGCAGCAGACGGTCGTGCTGTCGACCCACATCCTGGCCGAGGTCGAAGCGATCTGTCGCCGGGTGATCCTGATCAGCGGTGGACGCAAGCAGATCGACGCGCCGATCACGGAGCTGACCTCGGGCGGCCGCTCGCTCGAAGAGATCTTCACGCAGGAGACCCTGCGTGACGCCTCCGTGGATCAGGATCTGGAGGGAGAGGCGTGAGGCACATTCCTACCGTTGCCGGTCGCGAGCTGCGTTCGATGTTCGTATCGCCCGTGGCGTATGGCGTACTGAGCCTGTTCTCGATCCTCGGCGGCGTCTTCTTCATCCTCTACGTCGCCGAGTTCAGCGAGTGGGTGTTCCGGCTGCAGCAGATGCAGGCCGCACAGCAGCTGGAAGACCTCAACCTGAGCGACCACCTCGTGAACGGCTTCTATGGCTCGATGTCGATGGTGTTGCTGTTCCTGATCCCGGGCATCACGATGGGCTTGTTCACCGCCGAGAAGACCAATGGGACCCAGGAGCTGCTGCTCACGAGCCCGCTCTCGATCTGGGACATCGTGCTCGGCAAGTTCCTCGCCGCGTCCACGTTCGTGGTGTTGTTGGCGGCGATCGTCGGCATGTTTCCGGCGATCCTGTTCCTCTACGGCGATCCGGAATTCGGCAAGACGGCTTCGGGACTGCTCGGCGTATTGCTGGTCGGCTGGACCTACGCGGCCATCGGTTGTTTCGCATCGTCGCTCACGCGCAGCCAGGTGCTCGCATTCCTGGTCACGTTCGTGATCCTGCTCTGCATCCTGCTCGTGCCCGCGATGGCCGATCTCGGGATCGCAGGGGGCGCCTCCGGTGTGGCGGAGGTGCTCCGCTGGCTGTCGACCGGAGCGCATTTCGATGAACTCGCCAAGGGGCTCGTCGATACCTCCGACCTCGCGTACTTCGCGGTGATGATCGGGATCTTCCTGTGCATGACCAAGGCGGTCGTGGAGTCGGTTCGATGGCGCTAGCGCGGGGGGAGGCGTGATGACGGGTTTGCCCGCGCTGCTCGGGGCCCTGGGACTGGTGGCGCTGCTGTTCGCGCTCGTGAGCTTCTTGTTCGCACTGTTCGGGATTCCGACGGAGTTCGGCTGGATCCTCGCGAACCTCGTGATCGGGGTCGTGCTGCTCGGCACGGCGGCTGCGATGAACGTCGACGGCTTGCGTGAGCGGATGCACTCGGGAGAAGCGAAGCGCGCCAGCCGGTACGGCTCGACCGCGATCGTCGCCACGCTGCTGTCGATCGGGATCCTCGCAATGCTCGGTTTCCTGGCCGAGCGCTACCACGTTCGCTGGGATTGGAGCGAGCAGAAGGTCCACTCCCTCTCCGACCAGACCGTGAAGGTCCTGAACGGTCTCACGAGCGATGTCGAGGTGGTGGCGCTGTTTCCGCCGCTCGACGCCCAGCCGATCCGCGATCTGCTCGATCGCTACGAGTACGTGAGCGATCGTTTCCGAGTGGTCGAATTCGCCGACCCGAACGCACGCCCCGATCTGTTGCAGAAATACCAGATCACGCCCGAGCAACTCGGCAACGGGGTGCTGCGTATTGCGCTCGGCGACGAGTCGATCGAGGTTTCGGACGTCGACGAGCCGAACGTCACGAATGCGATGGTCAAGTTGTCGCGCACCTCGGAAAAGACCGTCTACTTCCTCGAGGGTCACAACGAACGTGCGATCGACGGCGAGGCGGGCTCCCTCAAGAACGGCTATTCGCGCGCGGCGGAAGCGCTGCGAAACGAGAACTACGACGTCGAGAAGTTGTTGCTCGCCGCGAAAGGAGACGTCCCGGACGACGCCGACGTCGTGATCGTCGCGGGGCCCACCCGGCCGCTGCTGCCGGAGGAGCGCAGCGCATTGCACCGATACCTCGATCGCGGCGGAGCGATGATGGCGTTGGTCGACCCGCGCGCGAAGACCGATCTGCTGGAAGATCTCGCGCAGTGGGGCGCGGATATCGGCGACGACGTGATCGTCGACCGCCAGCTCGCGGTATTCGGCCGCGCCACCACGCCGTTCGCGCAGCAGTATTCCAAGACGCACGAAATCACCCGGGATTTCCGCGATACGACGCTCTTCGACATGGTGCGAAGCGTTCGCGCGAATCCGGACAGTGCGTCGTCGTTCAGCGAGATCGTCTTCACGGGCGCCGAGAGCTGGGCCGAGCGCGATCTCGACCGCTTCTTCAACAACGGTGAGGCGGAGTTCGATGCCGACGATGATCTCGCCGGGCCGGTTTCGATCGCGATTGCAGGCACCGTCGCGCCCTCCGGCGATGCCGAGGGCGGCGACGACGAGCCCAAGCCGGGGCGACTCGTGGTCGTGGGAGACGCCGACTTCGCTTCGAACCAGATGGTCGATGCCTATCTGAATCGCGACCTGTTCGTGAACGCCACGAACTGGCTGCTCGGCGACATCGAGGCGATTGCAGTCCGGCCGAACCGGTCGCGCGCGTCGCGTTTCCAGCCGACGGCCGAGCAGTTCGAGCGGATCCGGATGCTGTCGTTGTTCGTGCTACCCGAGCTGCTGGCGGTGCTCGGGGTCTTCACCTGGTGGTCGCGCCGCCATCGGATCGACTGACGCGCCGTGAATCCGAAGTCCACATTCATCCTGTTCCTGGTGGCTGCGGCCCTTGCGTCGTTCGTCTACTTCTACGAGATCGGGGGCGAGGACGAGCGTCTCGCGGCCGACCAGGCGCAGAAGCGGGTGGTCGTCGGGGTCGAGCCGGACGATGTCGACGCAATCGAGCTGACGACGACCGACGGGGTCGCCGTCGCTACCCGGCGCGCCGGCGACGGCTGGCAGGTGGTCGAGCCGCTCGAGTATCCCGCGGATTCCTTCGTGCTCGACGCGATGGCAGCGGCGATCGCGCATATGGACGGCGGCACGTCGATCGAGGATCCGCAGGCCCTCGAGGTCTACGGCCTCGATGCGCAGGAGCGCGAGATTCGCTTCCGGGCGGGCGCCGACGAGCGCGCGCTGAGAATCGGCAACCCGACTCCACTCGGATCGAAGTCGTACGTGACGCTGGTCGACTCGGGTGCGGTCTTTACGGTGCCGAGCACCGGCGTGAGCGCGTTCGCGAAATCGTTCGACGAACTCCGCGAGAAGAAGCTGCTCGACTTCGATCGCGAATCGGTCGAGCACATCGCAGTGGATTGGCCGGATGGCGGAGTGGTGCTGCAGCGCAGCGATTCCGCCGAGCCGCGCTGGCACATGGTCCAACCGATCGCGGGACCGGCCGACGACGAGACGGTGGCGAGGTTGCTGTCGACCCTCGCCTTCCTGCGGGCCGACGGCTTCGTCGACGAGCCGTCGAGCGACGAAGTCGCGGACCTCGAGCGACCGATGTTCTCGGTTCGACTCACGGGCGGCGGGGGGGGCGACTCCGTCGTGCCCTTCGAGGCGGCGCTGGCGATCGGGAGCCGTTCGGAAGACGGAACGCATCTCGCGCGCGGCGCGCAACCGGGCCTGTACCGGCTCGAGGAAGACCGCATCAACGACCTCCCCGTCAGCGTGTTGGCCTTCCGCGACAAGCAGGTCGCGCGTTTTTCCGCGTCGGAAGCGCAGCGTGTCGAGATCCTGTTCGCCTCCGAGGGCCGTTCGGTCTCGATCGTCGCGGAGCGCGGCGAGGACGGCTGGAGCAGCGAGCCCGAGGCTTTCGGTGCGGGCCAGATCGACGCGATGGTCGGGGCGCTCGCGGATCTGCGTGCGATCGACGTCGCCGCCGAATCGATGGGCGAGGACGAGTTGGAAGGCGTCGGCCTGGCGCCCGCCAACGCGGCCTTCAAGGTGTTGGGCGCCGCGCCCGACGAAGGCGAGCCGCCCGTGCTCGCATTCGTCCGGCTGGGCGCATCGCGCGGCTCCGAAGGCGTGCTGGCGCGTCGCGCGGACGACGGCACGATCTATGTGATCGGACTCGACGAGTCCGAGCACCTCCCCATCAGCTACGAAGCCTTCGGCAATCACTTCCGCGCCGAGCCCCCCACGGCAGCGAACCCGGACGCAACCGACGTTCCCGAGTAATTCGTACGGGGCGAAGAGGGCCTTCCACTCCCTTTCGAACGGCCGCGAGTGTCGCCCTCGCCCCGTGCTCCCACGAGCTCGCTCGTCGCAACGGAAGCGGCGCGTTCCGGTCGCCGTCCGCTCGGCTGAAACGGTCGCGGACGGCGACCGGAACGCGCCGCGCGTCCGAGCCGAGCGGCCTCCGAGTTCGCACAGGCGGGGCGCCGCTCGACGCTCGGGGGGGAGGTGGGCTATCGAAGCGCTGATGCCTGCACTGTGCCGACGGCTCGCGTTCGAGTGAGCGCCCCTGCTGCTCGCAGCGATTCGGGCGTCACCGCCCGTCACCTGCTGTTGATTCTCGTGGTCAGCGCTGCGTGGGAATCGATGTTCCTGCACTTCGGAATCAACAAGCTCGACGAAGGCTGGGCGCTGTACGCGGCCAAGCGCCTGCATGAGGGCGCCGTTCTGTACCGGGACGTGATGTTTCCGTTTCCGCCGGGACACCTGCTCGCCGCCTGGGTCGGCTATGCGCTCGAGCCACCCGGGGTCGTGACTGCTCGGTTCTTCTACGCGGCCTTCAGTGTGGGGGCGTCGCTCGGGATCTACCTGCTCGGGCGGAGGGTCATGCCGGCGCAATTCGCATTGTGGGGTGCGTTGTTGCTCGCGATCGCAGCGCCGGCTTCGCATCTCTCGCACCTGCTCTTCGGTTACCGCTACGCGTCGTTCGCGATCCTGGCGTTGCTGGCTTTCTCGCGGCGAGTCGATGGGCACGGCGCACACTGGATGTTCGTTGCGGGCTCGTGCGCCGGCGCCGGGCTGGTCTTTCGCTTGACGCCCGCGGCGACCGCGAGCGTCGCGATCGCCGTGGGGCTGCTGCTCGCGGACCCGCGCCCCAAGATCCGGCTGCGCGACGGCGCGCTCTACGCCGCGGGGATGCTCGCAGCCGCGCTGCCGGTGGGTCTCTGGCTCGTCGGTCAGGTCGGCGTCGAAACGCTCTGGCTCGAAGTGATTCTGCGTCCGGTTGCGATGACGCAGGAGCAGAGCCTGCCGATTCCGGATCTCGCCGCGTTGCCGCACTTCGGTCGGCGCGCGATCACGCGCTGGTTCGTTGCATTGCAGTTCCGCCTCTGGACGCTGCTCTACATCGGCTACGTGCTGTTCGCCGGGAGAATCGCGTGGCGCGCGCTGCGAGACCGCACGGCGTCGCGGCACGCGGTCTTCGTCGCGATCGTCGTCTGGGGAGCGGTCTTCTTCTTCCGGACGCAAGGACGCTCGGACGCTCCGCACCTCGACAGCGCGTTGCCGCCGGTCTGCCTGCTGCTCGCCCACCTCTTCTTCCGCGTCAGTCTTCGTCGGCGCTCCGACTCGGAACGGACGGACGCTTCGGAAGACTGGCGCGCCGCGATATCCCGTCGGCCGCGAGTCCTGGCAGCGGCGTGTGCACTGTTCGCCCTCTGGGTCTTCCTCGGCGGGAGCGACTACTACCTGCTGCGCGAACAGCGCGGCCGAGTCCCGCTGCAGGCGATGTCGGGGGAGGTCACGATTCCGCGCGCGATCGTCGCGAAGGCTCTCGACTGGTCGATCTACGCGATCCTGACCTGGTCGCAGCCGGGCGATACGGTGCTCGATCTCACCGCGTCGCCGTTGGTGCACGTTCTGTCCGGCCGCAACGGCATCGCGTTCTCGGATCCGTTGATACCGGGGAGCTTCCTCTCGGACGCGGAGGAACTCCGCTACGTCGAAGCGCTCGAGCGTCGTCCTCCGGCCGTGGTGCTGCGGCCGGAGAAACCATTCGATCGCGATCCCGAGCGCGCGATCGAAAGGACCGCGCCGCGCGTCGCCGCTTGGGTGGACGCGCACTACCGCGTTCGAGAAGTGCGATCCGGAATCATCGTGCTCGTACCGGCGGATTCCTGACTCAGGCGTGCAGGATCGCGAGGACCTGGTCGTGCAGCGGACCGTTCGTGGCCACGCACTCGAAGCCCGAGCGTTGCGGCGGGCCGCCCGAGAGGTCGCTGGTCCGCCCGCCGGCTTCGTCGACCATCAGCAGCCCTGCAGCGACGTCCCAGGGGTGCAGCTTCAGCTCCCAGTAGGCGTCGAAGCGCCCGGCTGCGACGTAGCAGAGGTCGAGCGCGGCACTGCCGTCGCGCCGGATCGCGCGTGCGCGCTTCACGAATGCGATGAAATGATCGATGTTGTCCTGCGCGCTGCGCCGCACGTCATAGGCGAATCCCGTCGCGACCAGCGCATTGCCCAGGTCCGACTCCCGTGAGACCTGCAGCCGGCGGCCGTTCAGGCTCGCGCCTTCGCCACGCACGGCCGTGAACATCTCGTCGAGCAGCGGGTCGTAGACGACGCCGACGGCGCGTTCGCCTTCGTGCTCGACGCCGATCGACACGCAGAAGCGCGGATAGCCGTGTGCGTAGTTGGTGGTGCCGTCGATCGGGTCGATGATCCAGCGCCAGCGGGCGTCGTCGTGATCGTCGCCGCGGCCTTCCTCCGCGAGGATCGCATCGCCCGGTCGCGCTTCGTGCAACGCCGCGACGATCAGCACCTCGCAGGCGTGATCGACCTCGGTGACGAGGTCGATCGAAGCGCTCTTGGTCTGGATCTCGATGAGGGTCTCGTACTTCTCGCGCTGAAGCGCGCCGGCCTCGCGGGCGAGCCGCTCGGCGAGTTCGCGCAGCCGGACGGCTTCGTTGCGCACGGCGGACGGCAGCGGGGTGGGGGCCGTCGTCATGCGTCCATCCGGAAGAGACGGCGGGCGTTGTGCGTCGTCCTGCGCGCGACCTCGGCGACGTCGACGCCCAGGGTTGCGGCGAGCATCTCGCCGACGAGCCCGACGTGCATCGGCTCGTTGCGCCGTCCGCGGAAACCCTGTGGCGCCAGCAGCGGCGCGTCGGTTTCGACCAGGAGCCGATCGAGCGGCAGCGCCTTCGCGGTGTCGCGCAGACCGCGATCGTTCTTGAAGGTGAGGATGCCCGAGAAGGAGATGAACAGGCCCGCAGCGAGCGCGCGCTCGGCGAATTCGAGCGTTCCGGTGTAGCAGTGCAACACGCCCGCGAGCGCCGGGCCGCCCGCGGCCTGCCACAGCTCGAGCGCCTCGTCGAATGCGTTCGGCTCCTCACCGCGAACGTGCAGTACGACCGGCTTGTCGTGCCGGCGCGCGAGTGCCAGCTGCTCGACGAAGACGCTGCGTTGCACGTCCCGCGGCGAATTCATGTAGTGGTAGTCGAGGCCGCACTCGCCGACCGCGACCACGCGCGGCTCGCCGATCCAGTCTTCGAGCTTCGCACGCAGCGCCTCGTCGAGTTCCGAAGCCTCGTGGGGATGCACGCCGACCGTGGCCCAGACCCGCGCGTCCCGCTGTGCCAGCGCGACCGCGCGCGCATTGTGCTCGATTCCGTAACCGGAGCCGATCGCGACGAACGCCTCGACGCCCGCCGCTTCGGCGCGGTCGAGCGTCTCGGCGCGGTCCTCCGCGAACTCGTCCGCAGAGATGTGGCAGTGACTGTCGAGCCACACCTAGGCGTCCTCGCGAGTGGGCGGGTCGAGGCGCGGAAACAACGCCGCGCCCTTGGTCGTCGGCGTGCCGGCCTGCGAGCGGCCCCACGCGCAGGCGTCGTCGAGGATGTGGGCGCCGTCGAGTGCACCTGCGAGGCCGAGGCGTTCCAGGATCGTTTCCGACGTCTCGGGAAGGAACGGTGCGAGCAGCAGCGCGATGCAGCGCAGCGCCTCGCAGCTGGTGTAGAGCGTCGTTGCGACGAGCTGCTCCATGCCCTCCTGTTTGGCTGCCTGCCACGGCGCGCGTTGCTCGAGGTAGCGGTTCACCACGTCGACGAGCTCGAAGACTGCTTCGAGCGCGCGGTGGATCTCGCAACGCTGCATGTGCTGTGAGATTCTCTCGGCCGCGACCGGGACCGCGGCGGCGACTTCGTCTTCGAGCGCTCCGGTCGGCCCGCATTCCGGTACGCGGGCATCCGCGTAGCGCGCGGTCATGTTGAGGGTTCGGCTCACCAGATTGCCGAGGTTGTTCGCGAGGTCCGCATTCACACGCGCGACCAACGCCTCCTCGCTGAAGTTCGAGTCGAGTCCGAAGACCATGTCGCGCAACAGGAAGAAGCGGAAGGCCTCGAAACCGTACTGTTCCTGCATGGCCAGCGGCGAGACCATGTTGCCGAGGCTCTTCGAGACCTTGCGAGCGTCGACGTTCCAGTAACCGTGCACGTTCAAGTGCCGGTAGGGCTCGAGGCCGATCGCGTGCAGCATGCAGGGCCAGAAGATCGCATGCGGCTTGAGGATGTCCTTCGCGACGAAGTGCTGTGCGGCGGCCCAGCGTTTGCCGAACTCCGGCCCGTCCGGGTAGCCTGCGCCGGTCAGGTAGTTGATCAGCGCGTCGAACCAGACGTAGCAGACGTAGTTCGCGTCGAAGGGGAGTTCGATGCCCCATTCGAGGCGCGCCTTCGGGCGCGAGATGCACAGGTCGCCGAGGCCGCTCTCCTCGCGCAGCATCGCCAACGTTTCGTTCTTGTAGCGTTCGGGGCGGATGAAGTCCGGGTGGGCCTCGATGTGGGCCACGAGCCACGCGAAGTGCTCGCTCATCTTGAAGAAGTAGTTCGATTCGACGCGTTGTTCCGGAACGCGCTCGTGATCCTTGCAGAGCCCGTCCTGCATGTCGCGCTCGGTCAGGAAGCGTTCGCATCCCACGCAGTAGAGGCCGTCGTATTCCTTGAAGTAGATCCCGCCCGAGTCGTAGACCTGCTGGAGGATGCGTTGCACCGTCTCGACGTGGTCCGGGTCCGTCGTGCGGATGAAGCGGTCGTACGAGAAGCCGAGCCGGTCCCAGGCCGAGCGGAACGCATTGGAGTACTGGTCCGAGATCTCCTTCGGACTCACGCCGCGCTCCGCGGCGACTTCGGCGACCTTCTCGCCGTGCTCGTCGGTGCCGGTCAGGAAGAAGGTCTCGTCGCCGATGAGCCGGTGGTAGCGCGCGACCGTATCGGCGAGAACGGTGGTGTAGGTGTGGCCGATATGGGGTTCGGCGTTCACGTAGTAGATCGGCGTGGTGATGTAGCAGGCTGTCATCGTGCCACCGTGTCGTGCAGCGCGAACAGCGCGCGTTCTGCGACCATTTGCGGGTTGGCATTGCGCTGCACGAGGGTCTTGCGGCAATCCGTGAGCGTGCGGTGGAGCGCGAGTTCGCGCGCGACGTCGGCTGCGGACGACGCAATTCCGGCGCGCACCCGTGCGCGCACCCAGGCGGAGCCGACTTCCAGCAGGCGTTCGACCTCGGCCGCCGCGGGCGCGCGGGCACCGCGGTACTCCTCCGCCCAGTCGAGCAGACCGGGCGCCGTCGTGCGCGGCAGCTCGCCGAGGCGTGCGACCAACTCGGCGTTCTCGGGAACGCCGAGAGGGTCGGGCGCGACTTCCGGGAACGCGATCTTCTGGCAGCGCGAGCGCACCGTCGCGAGCAGCCCGGCCGGACTTGCGGTGACGAGCACCAGCGTGGTCTGCGGCGGCGGTTCTTCGAGCAGCTTCAGCAGCGCGTTCTGCGCGCCGTGGTTCAGCCACTCCGCGTCGGCGATCACCGCGGCGCGGCGTCCGCCTTCGGTCGAACCGAGATGCAGCGCGTTCTGGATCGCGCGCACCTGGCCGATGCGAACGCGCGTGTCGTCGCTGCCGCGCTCGACCCAGAGCAGGTCGGGGTGGTCGCCGACGTGGCGGTAGAGCGGGCCGCGTTTGCCGGTGCCGTCGATCTCGATCTCGTCGCGCGGCGCCGAGCGCGTGCAACCCGCGCAGTCGTCGCAGGGTCCGGGTGCGGGACCGCTGCAGACCAGAGCGCGCACGAAGCGCAGCGCCGCATCGCGTGGGCCGCCGTCCGCGCCCGAGAACAGGTACGCGGAGTGGATCCGGCCGCTCGCGAGCGTGCGGTCCAGGATCGTTCGGGGATCGCCCGTGGAGGGGTTCATCGGGCGCGCAGAATAGCCCGGATTCGCGGCGTTTTGTGACGAGCGTCGCCATCCGTCGCTCGCGTCTGACGAAAAGTGAAGCAATCCCAGTGCTCTGCGACCGACCGGGCGTTCCGAGGGGGGGCGCCCGGTCGACCGTGGCGGCTGCGCTCGGCGATTCAGGCCCGAGCATCCGACGTGCAGATCGCGCCCCCAAATTCCCCTCGCGACTTCCTTCTCAAGTGATCGCGATTCGCCGCCGATCCACACGAGAAACCGCAACACCGGAGGAATTCCCAGATGGCATTTGGCAAGGGCCGCGAAAACGAAACTCCCACTCCCACGCGGGCGATCCCCGCTCCCAGCAGCGGCTCTGCGAGCCCGGGCGGGTTGACCGCGTTCATCGATCAGGGTTCCGAATTCGAGGGCAAGCTCTCGTTCAAGGACACCGTGCGAATCGATGGTCGGTTCCGAGGCGAGATCAGCAGCGAGAACACGCTGATCGTCGGCGAGAGCGGCGAGATCGAGGCGACCATCACGTCGAACACGATCGCGATCAGCGGTTCGGTGATCGGCGACGTGGTCGCGAAGCAGAAGGTCGTGATCCACAAGACCGGTTGCGTCGAAGGCAACATCGAGACACCGACCCTCGTGATCGAAGAGGGCGCTCGCCTCGAAGGTCAGATCAAGATGGGCGGCGGTTCGAAGAAGTCGAGCTCGGCGCCGCTGAAGGCGGTTTCGGGCGACGGCAGCGGGGAAACCTCCCAGGGTTGATCGTCCCGGATCGAAGATCGGGATCTTCTCGGGCCGACGCGGCCGGCGATCTCGAGATTCCCGCCGGAGCACGCAAGCGAGCGGTTGCTCGTGGGCGTTCGCGCCCGCGAGCCCGGTGCCGGCCGGCCGCCGGGTAGCGCGAAGAACGCCTCTGGCAGTAGCCTTGGGTCCGTGGAACTCGCGGTCAAACTCTTCGGAGCCGTGCGCGAACGCGTCGGCGCCAAATCGCTCAGCTTGTCGCTGCCCGACGGGACCACGGTCGCGGAGCTGCGTGCCCGGCTCGCGGCCGAGCACGCCGTCTTCGACGAATTCGGCGATCGCCTTGCGGTCTCGATCAATTTCGAGATCGCCGACGCGGATGCCACGCTCCGCGATGGCGACGAGGTCGCATTCCTGCCGCCGGTCTCGGGCGGCGCGGGCGACTGCACGCTGTCCGAGCTCCCACTGGATGTCGCCGCCGTGATCGCACGCGTCTCGGGTCCGGGCATGGGCGGACTCGTGACCTTCATCGGGGCGGTCCGCGACAATGCGCGGGGTCGCGAGATCCGACATCTGGAATACGAGTCGTACCCCGAGATGGCGGAGCGCGAGATGCAGAAGGTCGTCGACGAAGCGGCCGAGCGCTGGCCGGGCGTGAAGGTCGCGATCGCGCACCGCGCCGGCCATCTCGAAATCGGTGACCTCGCGGTGGTGATCGCCGCTGCGGCGCCGCACCGCGGTGAAGCGTTCGAGGCCTGCCGCTTCGCGATCGACACCCTGAAGCAGACCGTCCCGATCTGGAAGAAGGAAGTCGCCACCGACGGCGAATACTGGGTCGACGACCGGCCCTGACGCTCGCCGCGCGAGCGGATCGAACGCGCGCGGCTTGCCCCGATTCCCGCCGAACGCGATGATCCGGTGGTGAGCGAGCCGAAGCCCTCCGCGCACCACCATCACCACCGCAAGAGTGCCGCGGCCGCAGTGCCGACCGCGGTCGTCACCGTGAGCGACACGCGCACGCCGGAGACCGACAGCGGCGGCGACCGCGTCGCGGCTTTGCTCGCGGGAGCGGGGCATCCCGTGGTTTCGCGCGAGATCGTCCCCGACGCCGCCGAGCGGATCGCCGCCGCAGCCCGGGCCTGCCTGGCTCGCGACGAGGTGCGCGCCGTGATCCTCACGGGCGGAACCGGCATCGCGCCGCGCGATGTGACGCCCGAGGCGATCGAGCCGCTGCTCGAACGCGTGGTGCCGGGCTTCGGCGAGTTGTTTCGAACGCTGTCTTACGAGGACATCGGTTCGGCTGCGTTGCTGTCGCGCGCATTGGCGGGGATCGTGGGCGGAAAGCTGGTGTTCGTGCTGCCCGGATCGCGCGGCGCCGTCGAGCTCGCGATGGAGCGCCTGATCCTCCCGGAGATCGGCCATCTGGCCGCAGAAGCCGTCAAGAGCCGCTGAGCCCGCAGTGCGGGGCGCCGCCCGAGAATCGGGTGGCGCGAAGCCGCGCGGTCGCCCTGCGCAGCGCCGCCGATGCGCGGCGACGCGGGCCGGGCGGTCGGGATCAAGCGCGCCCCGGCCGATTCCGATAAGCGATCTCGTGCGCCTCCTGCTTCCGATCCTGCTCGCCGCCGCGCTCGCCGCGGCGGCTCCGGCTGCTGCCGAGACCTACACCTGGGTCGACGAGGACGGTGTCACGCACCTGACCGACGACCCCGACAAGGCTGCACGGTCGAATGGCGCCACGGAGGGTCGACACGCGCTGAAGGGACTCTGGGAGGACCCGCGCGGCATCGAGGGATTCGCGCGCGCGCAACCGAAGAGCCAGGCGGAGGCGCGACGGCAACGCGTGCTGCGCGGAGCGGTCGAAGATCTCGGGCGAGGCGAGACCGCACGCGCGACCGCGGCGTTGATGAGTACGCTTCGCGACGATCCGAGCAACCCGGAAGCGCACTGGTACCTCGCGATCCTCGATCGCCAGCGCGGGCGGTACGAGTCCGCCAAGGTTCATCTCGAAGCCTTCCTCGCATCCGCGGGCCAGGATCTCGAACCCTGGCGCGAATCCGCCGTTCGCCGCCTGCGCGAACTCGAGGACGAACAGCGACTCAGCGAGAACGCGAGCGCGAATACGGTCGATGCGTGGAGCGGATTGTCGGATGCCAACTTCCGGGTCTATTACGATCCGAGCCTCGGCGAGGCCTCGCCGGATTACGCGCAGCGCGTGATCCGCTACCTGCGCGAAGCGCGGGAGGTCGTGGGCGATCGGCTCGGGGCCGTTCCCGCCGAAGCGATGGGAGTCGTGTTCTACGGCAAGGCGACCTACGTCGAAGCGCACCGCCACCGCTTCTCGTTCCAGACCGTGGGCTTCTTCGACGGTCGCATCCACGTCGTCTCGGCCGGCCATCCGGCCGGCGAGCTGCGCGCGCTGCTGTTCCACGAGTACGCCCACGCGGTGTTTCGCGAGCAGACGGGCGGGGACCGACCCTACTGGTTGAACGAGGGTCTCGCCGAAATCTCCGAGCGCGCATCATTGAACCGCCGTGGACTCACACGCAGCGAACGCCGATCACTGGGCCGACGGATCGACGCGGGCGAGTGGCTTTCGCTGCGCAGACTCGCGCCGAGCTTCTCGGGCCTCGGCGACGAGGAAGCTCGCGCGGCGTATCTCCAGTCGATGGCGGCCGCGGCCTGGATCGAAGCCCGCACCGATCGCGCGGGGCGCGCCCGGATGCTGCAGCTGATCGGCGAGGGAGCGAGCGACGATTCGGCATTCGAGGCCGTGCTCGGCCTGACCACGGCCGAGATCGACGCGGAGCTGCAGCGGGTCATTCGCGAGGAGTTTCCGACGCTCGACGCAGGCATCGCCACCTTGCCGAGCGACGGGCCCGCGGATCTCTTCGAACCCTGAGAGCGGCGGGATCGAAGATCGGGTTCGAATTCGCTTCCCACCCGATATGAGCGCCTCGAATCAGAGCTGTTTCTCGTCCTGGATCCTCGAAGCCTCGAGCAGCAGCTGGGTGACGCTGGCTTCGATCGTGAGCTCGGGGGCAACTGCGTTCGGCTCGAAGGAGAAGCGGCCCGCGGCGGAGTTGACGAGGGTGACGGCGGCGTCGAAGCCCTTCTGCAGCTTGGTCTCGGCATGCACCGGCTGACCGTCGACGAGCCAGAGTCGCCCGACTCCATCTTCGGAATCGATCGTCACCGCGCCGGTCTTGCGCCCCATCTCGAGGGTCTGCAGGACCGCGAAGGTCGGGATCTCCGCGAGTTCACCGCGGAAGACCTCGAGCGGAACGGGTCGCTCCGAGAGCACCGTCTTCTCGTCCGTGAAGCCACCCGCGCTGTCGTCGATGCTGCTCGAGATCGCGCAGAAGGTGATCACGCTGTCGGAGATCTGGATGCGGTCGCCCGGTTCGAGCGTGTGCTCCCGCACCGGACGGTCGTTCACCAAGGTGCCGTTGGTGCTGCCCAGGTCGCGCAGGACGAAGCCGGCCTCGGTGCGGTAGATCTCCGCGTGCCGGCGCGAGGTGTCGCTGTGTGGAATCTGCAGATCGCAGCCGCGGCTGCGGCCGATGATCAGCGAGCGCTCGCCCGTGACGGGCACGGGCTCGCGCGGCGGCAGGAACAACATGGGGGTTTCGAGTACCGGCGTCACCCCCCCAACAGCGGCAGTTGTCGGCCCGGTCTTTACCGCCGGCCCGACGCCCGGGCGGGGTGCGTGCGGTGAATTTCCCCGCGGGGGTCAAGCGCAGCGGATCTCGAAGCCGGAATCGCCCTGCGGCTCCTCGTCGAACACCTCGATGCCGTGCACCTCGGCCCAGGCGGGGCCCTCGCGGCAGAATGCGAGCAGCGTGGCTACGGCGACCGGGTCGGCTTCGAATACGGCCTCCACGCGGCCATCCGCGAGGTTTCGGACCCAACCGTCGACACCCGCCCGGAGAGCGGCCTCGCGCGTGGAAGCGCGGAACGCGACCCCCTGGACCCGGCCGCGCACCCGGACGCGCCGGCGGATTCGCGCACCGCGCTCTTTGCCTGCGCTGCTCATTCTTCGGGCGCGGCCGCGTAGTACTCGAAGTCGACCAGGTTTTCCTTCATGAACGCGCGCAAGCGGTCGACCAGCCGGGCCTCGATCTGCCGGATCCGCTCGCGCGAGACGTCGAACATCTCGCCGAGTTCCTGGAGTGTCTTCGGGTCCTCCGCGAGCACGCGGCTCGACAGGATCAGGCGTTCGCGATCGGAGAGCTGCTTCGAGAACTCGTTCAGGTGCTCGCGAAACACGTTGTGCAGCTCTTGGTCCGCGACCTGCTCTTCGGCGTTGCTGCCGCCGATCGCGATGAAATCGCCCACTTCGGCCGTGCCGTCGCCGCGGAATGCGGGTGCGGAGAGCGATTGATCGCTCTCCGACATCCGTTGCTCCATCTGGATCACGTCTTCTTCGCTGACGTCGAGTCGCTCTGCGAGCAGCTTGGGGCCGACCTCGAAGCCCTGCGTCTCGAGCGCGCGCTTCTCCTTGTTGAGCCGATAGAAGAGCTTCCTTTCGGCGCGGGAGCGGCCGATCCGGACCAGGCGGTAGTTGTCGAGGATGTGCTTGAGGATGTAGGCGCGGATCCAGTAGACCGCGTACGAGGTGAGCTTCACGCCGCGGTACGGATCGAATCGCTGCACCGCCTCCAACAGGCCGACGTTGCCGTCCTGGATCAGGTCGAGCACGTTCACCCAGGCTCGTCGGTATTCCATCGCGATCTTCACCACCAGCCGCAGGTTCGCGAGCACCAGCTGGCGCGCGGCGTCGACATCGCCTTCCTCGAACCACCGCACGGCGAGCTCGTGCTCCGCCTCGCGCGAGATCGGCGCGTGGTGGCGCAGCTGCGCCATGTACCGGGTGAGGGCGTCGACCGGCTCGACGGACCGATCGCTACTCGAGACGACGGGCAGGATTTCGTCGGGCGCGCGCACGGGATCGTGCGGCAGCGGAGTCGGGGCCTCTAGGGATCGTTCCGGAAGCTCAGCCATAGTTTGATGGGGGTCCACCGCGGGTGGATCCAATGGTAGCAAAACGAAAGGCGGGACCCGCCTCATGGCCGGTCCCGCCTCGAATACCGATCGCGGTGGACGCTATTGCTTGAGCGTCCGGATGTATGCGATGACGTTGGCGATGTCGTCGTCGGACAGCGTCGCCCACGGCGCCATCAGCGGCGAGCCGCCGTACTTCATCGCGCCATTCTTGATCACGTTGGTGAGATCCGCTTCGGTGCCCTTGGTGCCGTCGCCGTCCGTGTCGAACGCGAACTCCGCCTTCGAGAAGTCGCGCGGGGGCGGCTGGAGGGCGACACCGACCGGGCCGTCGCCCTTGCCGGATTCGCCGTGGCAGGAAACGCAGTTCGTCGTGAAGGTCTTCTTGCCCGCGGCGGCGTCGCCCGCGAAGGCGGCCGGCGCCATGCTCGCGACGAGAGCGGCCAGTGCGGCTGCGACCATCCAGTGGATTCGAGTGCTCGGATTCATCATGCGGTGTTCTCCTTTTACCAGCTGGCGGGCGACGAGCGTTGGGGTCAGCGCTTCGCTGCGCTCGATCGACCTGTTGAGGCGGTTGGGTTGGGGTTCTCGGGGGGAGTCGAAATCTCGCGCCGGCGTCGGACGCCGGAAAAAACAGAGCGGGATGGTTGAATAGCGTTCCCGGCGGCGTCAGACAATGCGGCTGTTCTTCCAGTTCTGGAGGGCTTCGACCAGCAGCCGCACACCGACTCCGGTGGCGCCTCGGGGCTGGTAGGAGCTCGCCTTGCTCGACCAGCCCGTGGCTGCGATGTCGAGGTGCACCCACGGGGTGTCGTCCGCGAACGCGGCGAGGAACGCGGCTGCGGTCGACGACGAGGCTTCGCGGCCGGCGGCGTTCTTGAGGTCGGCGACCGCGCTCTCGACCGCCTTGCGGTGGCCCTCCCAGAGCGGCATCCCCCACAAGCGCTCTCCGGAGGCCTCTCCGGCCTGTTTGAGATGGTCGATCAGGCGTTCGTCGTTGCCGAACATGCCCGAGGCGTGGTTTCCGAGCGCGATCACGATGGCTCCCGTGAGAGTGGCGATGTCCACCATCGCGATCGGATCGAACTCCGTCCGGGCGAAATGCAGGGCATCCGCCAATACGACGCGCCCCTCTGCGTCGGTATTCAGGATTTCGATGGTTTTTTTCGACATGCTCGTGAGAATGTCGCCCGGGCGGTAGGCCGTCCCGCTGGGGAGGTTCTCCGCGGCTCCGATGATCCCCACCACGTGGAGCGGCAGATTCAGCAACGCGCAGGCCCGCAACGCGCCGACCACGGTCGCGGCTCCCGACATGTCGTGCTTCATCTCGTCCATCGCCGCCGAAGGTTTGATCGAGATGCCTCCCGAGTCGAAGGTGACGCCCTTGCCGACCAGGCAGATCGTCGGCAGGCGCCCCTTGGTCGCGGCGCGCTTCTTGTCGCCGCTGCGTCGGCGCGCGGGCGGGTTGTGCTCGAGCACCACCAGTCGGGGCGGGTTCGTGCTGCCCTGGCCGACCGCGAGAATCGCGCCCATCTTCCGCTTCTTCATCTCGGCGACGTCGAGAACGCGGCACTTGAGCCCGACCTCCTTCGCGACCTGGCTCGCCGCCTTCGCGAGCGCGACCGGCGGCAATGCGTTGGGCGGCTCGTTCGAGAGCTGTCGCGCGACGTTCTGGCAGTCGGCGACCGTGACGCCGAGCTTCGCGGCCGAACGGGCGTTTCGAGTGTCCGCCGCGCGCTCGACCGAGAGCGAAAGCGAGGTCGGGTTCTTCTTCGACTTGGTCTTCTCCTGGTAGGTGTCGAAGCGGTAGCGAGCCAGCACCGCTCCCTCGGCGAGCGCTCGCGCGGCGGCCTCGAGCGGAACCGGCCGCGTGCGCGGAACCGCGATGGCGACGTTCTTCGCCTCGAGGCGGATCGCTTCGCCGACCGCGTCGCCCCCGGCTTTCCGGAAGGCCTCGGCGTCGAGCGATTCGGCCTCGCCGAGGCCGAGCAGCAGCAGCCGCTTCGCCGCTACGCCGCCGTCGGAATAGACCAGCGCGGTCTGGCCGCTCTTTCCGCGAAAATCGCCACTGCGCAGGATCGCCGCCAGGCCGCCGGCGATGGCCTTGTCGACCGCAGCCAGGCGCGGGGGCAAGCGCCACTTGTCGGGGTCGATTTGCGTCATCGGAAGCACCAGCAGTTCTGCTTTGGCTTGTTTCGGGTGGCGGGAATCAACAGTGACGAGCATCACTTCTCCTCGATCTGTTCGAGTTTGGTTGAACTGCTAGTGGGCGTTTTCTAGACTCGCCGCAGTTTTCGGGGTGTGAGACCTATGCAGGGAATCATCGGCGCCTTGGCGATCGGCGGGCGAATGGCGACGTTCGACGCCATGAGCCTGATTTGGCAGGCGAGCTGGTTGGTGCAGCTCGTCATTCTCGTACTGATGATTCTGTCGGTCATTTCATGGACCATCATCGCGTTCAAGTGGCGAGAGTTGCGGCGCGCGGAGCAGGATAGCGAGGCTTTCCTCGAGGTCTATCACGACGGCTCTCTCGACGCCGCGTTCGAGGCCGCGCGCGACCTCGATCGCAGCCCGCTCTCCACGATCTTCCTGTCCGCGTACAGTGAAATGCACCGGATGGCGCGTTTCGCGGGCAAGAGCCAGGCGACGGCCCTCGAACCCGCGCACGTGCGCGCGCTCTGCCGGCACATCCGCTGGTCGGGGTCCGAAGAAGAGCTTCGCCTCGAGCGTGGATTGAACTTCCTCGCGACCACGGGCAGCGCGGCGCCCTTCATCGGCCTGTTCGGGACGGTGATCGGCGTCATCAATGCGTTCGAGAACATCGGCATGTCGGGCTCGGCGAGTCTCGCCGTGGTGGCGCCGGGCATTGCCGAGGCGTTGATCGCCACGGCGATCGGACTGTTTGCCGCGATTCCGGCGTCGATCTTCTACAACTATTTCCTCGGCGACCTGCGCAGCTTGAACGCCGGGATCGAACTCTTCTCGGCGGAGTACGAGGGCGATCTCGAGCGCCTGTCGGGGGCGGCCTCCGAATCCTCCCGCGTCGAGAAGGCGTAGCCGCCATGGGAACGTCGCAGCCGGCGGGTCGCAACCGTCCGCTCTCCGAGATCAACGTCACGCCGTTCGTCGATGTCGTGCTGGTGTTGCTGATCATTTTCATGGTGACCGCGCCGATGATGCAGCAGGGCATCGATGTGGACCTGCCCGAAACCACCACCCAACCGCTGAGGATGCAGGACGAGCCGCTGATTCTGTCGATCAAGAAGGAGGGGAAGTACTACCTCGGGCGCAGCGAGATTCCGTTGGCGGAGCTGCAGACGAAGCTCGAAGCGATCTTCGATGGCCGCGACAGCAAGGAGATCTTCCTTCGAGCCGATTCCGGAGCCCCCTACGGAGTCGTGGTCAAGGGTTTGGCGGCGGCTCGGGCGGCCGGCGCCAGCAAGCTCGGCATGGTGACCGAGCCCGAGTGATCGCAACGAACGCTCCCGATATCGTCGGGATCGAATCGAAACGGGCCGAGCGCGTCGAACCCATCGATGACGCGTTGGGGGCAGGGGGAACGTGGGCCAGGTCACGCATCTCGCGGGTCAGCTCGGCGCGATTCGCAAACGCGAATTCCGGCGCATGCTCGTGGTGTCGCTGGTCGCCCACACGGCGATGCTCATGCTGATGATGCTCGAGTTCCCGTCGTCGACCGTGATGCTCCCCGGCGTCGTATCGGTCGAGCTGGTGTCGTTGCCGGGCGCGGTGGCGGTTCCCGCTCCGGCGCCCAAGGCCGCTCCCACCAAACCGGAACCGATCCCGGAACCGGAGCCGCCGCCGCCGCCGAAGCCGGTCGTGAAGAAGGTGGTGTTGCCCAAGGAGTCCAGCACCCCGAAGCCGAAGCCGAAGCCGAAGCCGAAGAAGGTCGTGAACGAGCCGCCGCCGGCCGAAGAGAACTACGCGGATGTGCTGGCGCAGCTGCGCGCCGATGCGGGCGAGTCCAGGCCGGAGCCGGTGACGCGTCGCCCCGCAGCGCCGGCTGCGACCGGATCGGGGGGCGGAGCCGGTGTGCGGGTCTCGCCCGAGGTGGCGGCCTGGTTGAAGAAAGCGAAGATCCACGTTCGGAATCAATGGGTGCTGCCTGCGGCGTTCCGAACCCAGAATCTCGAGGCGCACGTGCTCGTCGACCTCGACGCCGGAGGCAATGTCTTGGGAGTTCCCAGAGTGGTGAAGCGATCCGGAAACCCGTGGTTCGACGAAGGGGTCGTGCGCGCAATCCAGAAATCGAGTCCGTTGCCGGCACCGCCCGAGGCGAACGAGTGGGTCTTCGTGTTCGTTCCGGGAGACCAGTTCTGATGCGCGCTACCACCGGACCGCTCGGCCGCTTCGTCCCCGCGCTGTGTTTCGCGGCTCTCGTGCTCGTCGCGCAGGCGGCCTTCGCGCAGGGCCGGCCCGCGGTGATCGTCGATCCGGGGAAGCGCCAGCTCTTCAAGGCGGCGGTGCAGCGTTTCGCCGATCTCTCCGCGCTGAAGGTCGACGAGCGGACGTTGGAATTCCGCAGCGCGTTGTCGAACGCACTCGCGTTTTCCAGCGTCTTCGAGTTGGTCGATCCGAAGGCGTTCCTGGGGCCCGATCAGACCGACGACTTCGACCGCCGCAGGAGCCTCGCGTGCGTCGACTGGACGACGATCGGCGCGGACGCGTTCGTCGAAGGCACGATCGAAGTCGACGCTCGCCAGCTCTCGGTCGAGTTCCGGATCTGGGACACGGGGCGTTGCCAGCGCTTGCTGCGCAAGCGATACCGCCAGGCCGTCGACGTCGATCCGGCGATGCTCGCACGGCGTATCGCCGATGACGTGGTCGAGGCCTTCATCGGCGTTCGCGGCGTCTCGGCCAGTGAGATCGCCTTCGTCTCGGATCGCAGCGGCAAGAAGGAGATCTACCTGATGGACGCGGACGGCGGCCGTCAGCGCGCCGTGACGGCCAACCGCTCGATCAACAACTTCCCGTCGTGGTCGCCCGACGGCAAGTCGATCGCGTTCACTTCGTACCGCCACCTGAATCAGCCGAACATCTTCGTTTCGACCCGCGGACAGGGGACGCCGCAGCGCCTGCTCACCGGCCTTCGCCGCGAGCAGTCGCAGTATCGCGCGGTGTTCGGCCCGGACGGCAATTCGCTCGCAGTGGTGATGTCGGATGGAAAGCCCTCCGAACTCTATACGGTGAAGATGTCGACTCGGAAGTACAAGCGACTCACCAACAACCGCTCGATCGATGTCTCGCCCGCCTGGTCGCCGAACGGCCAGCAGCTCGCGTACGTCTCGGATCGCACCGGTTCGCCGCAGGTCTACGTCATGAACGCCGACGGCAGCGATTCGCGACGGATCACGTTC